>Ga0164242_10006396_pt1 | contig 12961 bp, 17 predicted proteins | sample OricomgcompostMG_FD_108783 | JGI IMG/M metagenome (GOLD analysis project Ga0164242, IMG submission 108783) | Miracle-Growth compost microbial communities from Emeryville, California, USA - Original compost - Miracle growth compost (MG) ... | reverse complement strand
CTTTTTTTTTGGTGTGGAACACACTCAGCAGAGCCCACTATTAATAGTAGTGTGGGAGTTGGAAGGAGGAGGCCACCACCAGCAGAACATGTTCCCAAAAGAGTGGCCCAGATAGAATGGGATGGGGGTCTTGAGGGGGGGTTGCATCACGTTAGGGCAGAGGGACTGCTGCAGAGGTATCCCTAATTGATGAACGGCTTCGGGTGTGACCCCAGAATGACAGTCGACAACGGGACGCAGGACAGGGGGGCACGAGACAGGGGACACACATTACGACATGGCCGTTTTGAAATATGTCGGTCCGCAACGTCGGCCTCCGCCCCTCGTGGAGGTGTCCCGATCGAGCGAGATGTCCCGCTCCGTGCCACAGGATTTACTCCTCCGTGCTTCCAGAAGGAACTCCAAAGGGGATTTGCTTCAAGAATTCCAAGAATTCCAAGAAAGCTCCAAACAGTTCCACGGCGGGGATGCTGCGGAAGGAGGGCGGATGATCGCCTTTTAAGAAGTCTTATCTGGCGCATCCCAACACTAGATCGGGGAATGAGCCGAGCCAGTCGAACAGGTTCGAATCTCTCGGGCTGATATTAGCCGCAGGGTCGCCATCCAGTCAAGCGGCTCGTTTCTTCGGAAGGAGGCGCCCATGAACGGCGATATTCGTGGTTCGCTATAACTTAAAACCGCACGCATTGCGGTCCGTTACAAGTTGATATTTTGCCAGAATCCATCTAACCTGTCAGGAGTCGTTTCGCAACTCTCAGCCAGCCATATCGCCATCGTTAATTGGGACCCCCCTTGGCCGGATCGCCCACGTCCCGCCAAGCCTCTCGGATTATGCCCATATATCCCATCCCCATTTTCTTTCTTGGGCCAGGAACTGCTTGCCCTGAGCTTCCCCAAATGGCCGAGCTCTCGTTCCTGGATCCTCTTATCCCGATTTCCCGGCCACCTGGGCTCTCGATGTCATCATCCCCTTCTTTCTATTCTCCAACTTCTCCATCATGGGCTCCATTATCTTCACCGATGATGAGGCCCGCTATATCAAGGCCATGCTGAGCTGGGATGCGCCCAGCTCCGATAATGAGAAGAATAACGATCTCAAAAGTGCGCTTGAGGCTGAGGTGGAGGCGAGGAGGAGGCAGCCCGTGGGCGAGTTTAGGATTCTCGTCGCTGGAGCAAAAGGAGTTGGGAAGACGGCTATTCTCACGAGGGTGAGCATCCGGATTGCACAGAACGGCCCCAGAACGAATAAAAAGGCATCGGTTTTTATTTTACTAACACGCAGCCCCTTTTCCCACAGTTCGCCCAAGGGACGTTCCGCGGCGAAGACGAGCCGTCCGACCCGTATTACGAGCGCGGGTGCCGGCACCGCGTCGAGGTCGACGGGCAGCTCTTCGTGATCGACGCCCTCGAGATGCCGTCCAAGCACCTGACCAGCAACGCGATGCTCGAGCAGGCCCTCAACATCACTGAGGCCGCCGTGCTCGTCTACGACGTCGCCAACCCCGAGTCGCTGACCCTCGCCAAGGGCCTGGCCGAGTTCGTCCGCGACTCCATCGGCAGCCGCGACTACGCCCTCATGCTTGTCGGCAACAAGTCCGACGTCGACGACGAGGACCGCGCCGTCTCGTGGGCCCTCGCCTCCAAGACCGCCGCCGGCCTCAAGCTGCCGAGCTCGACCTGCGCCTTCACCGAGGTGTCTGCCAAGACGGGCGAGAACGTCGGGAATGTCTTCCCGCTGTTGGGTAAGGAGGTTTTGAGGCTCAAGTGGCTCGGTCAGCAGCGCTTCGAGCAGGATAGGATGGCAAAGATGCTGAGCCAGGGCAAGAAGGCGCCTACTCTACCCGGTAAGCGGAAGATGGGCTTGTGGAAGTCCCTGACTACCCCTTTCTTCAGACGCTGGGACACCCCCGCTTGATTCTTTTTGTTTGTGAGTATAATTGGCATTCCGGTTGGTACTTGTGCTATTTTTCGGGAGTTCTGGCGGTAAATGGATAATATCCTGATGGCCACGGCCCTCTTCCGAAATTAATTAAATCATATTCTATCATACCAGTATAACCCATACGGAGGTTATTCGCTAAGGTCAGCACTTTGCTATTCGATGCGCCGTGGCTTGCCTCCGGTAGTTCACATCGCGCCACGCGAAATGTTGTGAGCCGAGTTCATCGCTAACGGCCAGCAATCTCGACGGGCAGTTGGCGGATGCGTTGTGATTTGCTTCCAGGGAGTCAGTTGATTACATTCTATGACATTCGGGAGAGAAGAAAACTCTATCGCCCTACCGGAAAGCCGGTATATTCAGTCGTTTTTCCGTACATCGCCCATTGCCTGAGCGCCAGAACGCCACCATGGCGTGTACATCACGCCTGTATGATAATGCCTTTCTCCATCGCCCTCTTAAATAGATCCGCAAACGCTGTCGTAGTCCTGCAATCGCTATTCTCTCTCTTATCCATGGCCTTGGGTAGCCATTCTTGGATCTTCTCTATCCTCGATTGGTTCTAGGCCCCCTTTCGTTAGCTTCTCCCATCGACGACATACAGAAATGGAGTGTGATGACCTACCGAAGGGTGCGTGCTCATCCATTCCGGCGGCTGGTCCTGGTGCGCCCTATCCATCCTCCCCCAGAACCCCGCCGCCTCCCTCGGGTCATAGCAAGCCTCGGCCATCATCATGAGGCCGATGTAGTCGGCCTCGGACTCCTGCAGGCGGCTCATCGGCTTCCCAAACGCGATGTCCATCATGGCACCGCCAAACATCTGGATGGCGAACGGCGCGGCCCCAATGGCCCCGAAGAGAATTATGACGCTGTACATGAGGATGTTCACCCCGATGGACTGCGATAGGCGCTCCCCAACGTGGTCGGCGACGTTGTGCGCAATCTCGTGCCCGAGTACCGCCGCTAGGCCGCTGTCATTGCGCACTAGCGGTAGGATGCCGCTATAGACGAAGACTTTACCCCCCGGTAGGACAAACGCGTTGGCGGTGTCTGGGGCGCGGGGTGGTTAGTTAGCAATAAGCACCACGGGCAAATATCCCAAACTCCCCATGTGTAGGTAGTTTTTAGGTGGTCGGACTTTATTCACGTACGGGGGTCCTCGATGACAACGACCTCCCAAGGTTCGTCTGCCATGCCGCTAAAAGGGATCAGCTTCTCCATGACTCGCCTAACCATCCTCGTCCTAAGATGATCAGAATCATGTTAGCTCTGAGCACTTTCCTGCGTTCATAACCTTCAGCCCAGTACCGCGTCGCGCATACGCGAACTGGGCCTTCAGGGCCGCATTGTAGCCTGGCGATGCAGCCCTGAAAAACACGCCCCTTGTATAGCTCACCTCGGGTCCCAGTCCGGCAGTATCCTCCCCCCGCTCCTCTCCAGCTCGTACAACACCATCTTAGCCTGCGACTCGCCCACCTCGCGCACGCTCTTGGTGCTGTAGCAGTTGAACCTCGTCCGGCCGCTCACGGGAACGGTCTCGAGGTTGCTGAAGTAGAAGACGAACGCCGCCATGGCCGCCAACACGACCACTGCGTGTGTGCTCGGGCTGCGCACCACCCGCCGTAACTGCCCGCCCGAGAAGAGCGGCTGCGCGTTGCGAAGGCGCGGGTCGTCGCTACCGTGGAAGAACCTACGATTGCCGGGGCGTGCGTTCGGGGAGGTCGTCGGCGCTGTGGGCCATCGGAGGGTCGGTCGGTGACGCTCGACAAGGGCTCTGGCGGCGATCGGCGACGGGATTCGCGGTGGAAGCCGGGCCGGTGCCCAGCAGGTCGGTTGCCGGAGCGAGAGGATAAGTCGCCGGGAGAGCATGTCAGGCGGACGCGGGCGCGTGACTCCCCTAATTGCTCATGCCTATGTTCTATACTATCCACTCTACAGAGGAGCGTCGTTCGAACGTCGTCAGCTCATCCAAAGCAACCGAGGGCGAGCCTTTCGGTCCAGGTAGGGAGTCGAAGGTTGGCCCCACTACGTTCTGATTCATGATGTTGTCGTCATCACGTGCACCGGGAATGCCGGGCGCCGGTACCTGTGTGCCTCTCCAGAGGTCGGGCCGGTTCACACTTTATGTTTACTGTCCCGGCCGGAAATGAAAACCGTATGATGGATACCTCTAAAAAACGACGAGTAGGGAAGATACAAGTTCCACCCTAGTAACCAAACCGTAGAACCTAGCTCGGCCTTACTTAACACAACCACAATCATCCAGGCCGTGGAGTAGTCCATGGACATTGCAGAGGACTGCCAAGCCTAATAGGAACTTCAGGGCGAGAAAGCGGTTCTCGGCAATATCGACTCATCCCAGACCATGATCGGTCTTGTTGAGGGTTGAGAACCCCGAGAGGCTCAGTCCCTGCGACAGCCAAGCGTTGAGGAAAAGCCTTGAGCCACAAGGCATACTCGGGGTCGCCAACACGGTCGTATCTTCCCCCTTCCTGTCTTTTCTGCATGTCTAAGTCATCGTGATTCCGGACAATAACCAGTAATCACTCAATAATCTAGGCGCTTACTCCTCCTCCTTCCCAAACATACAGAATGCGTAGTCGTCAACAATGCCAATTGGGTAGCTGGTGGTCGTTGTAGACGGCCAACGTGAGGGCCGCCGCCACTTGACCACCCCATTGGCCATCCAGCACCACGGCATGATTGGGGAATGGTATGCTGTGCCACACCAAAATCATGGCCAACAAACTGCGCAGGGACTAGGCTGTGATTCCCTTGAAGGCCTCTTTCTTGGGCGCCAATATTTCGCAAATCTAAGTCCTATTTGAATGGGCCCGATGGTCGAGTCGTTGGAATCGATCGTTCTTCACTTCCCCGAGCACTGACACGGACACAAACGTGGACTTAGTACAGGCTACAACACGGATTCAGACAAGTTTCGGAAGTATCGCAGGGTCATGGCTGCGGTTGTTGCGGGAGAGTTTGCCTCTCACCTAGCTTTGGTCAGAGCGAGAGACCTCGAGAAGTCGGAATGGATGCAGGTGAGCATGTCTTCGGCCTAGGAGGCTGGATCCGAACTCATCATAACTTTCTCAGAGTTTTCACGCTCGACTATTGGAGATGGAAACGAACTATCGGAATGCTTGCAAGGATCTCGAAAGCGAGAAGGTCGCGAGGCGTGCCCAGCAGGAGTTGACAAACGAGCACGAGACCCAGCTCCAGGAGTTGAAACAGGCCGTTGTAAGGTTCATCGCTGCTGAATTTACAGTGTTCCATCGCTAAAGAGGCCTAGGAGCGCAGTTCGTTTGTTCTAGTACTCGTGGATGCCGACGGCGATCCCTACATTGTAAGGGTAGTCAGGTCGCATGTTCGGGACGCTACTAACAACTTGGCAGTTCCGGGATGAGTATTACAGGTCCGACCATGGGGGCCGCAAGGCGGCTCTGGATATCCGAGCCCGGGTGAAGGAATATCTCGGCAAGGCTAAACCGGAGCTGGCCGACCTTCCCGTGGTCATCAAGGCGTTCGCCAATGCGGATGGCTTGTCTCAGATGCTCGTGAGGAAAGGTATTGTTCGAGATACCCGTGTTCTGGGGGGCTTTGCGAGAGACTTCTCCCAGGGATGTGAAACGGCTGAGTTTGTGCTGCTTGGGAGCGGTAAAGGTCGTGTGGATAAGAAGATAGCGAGTGAGTGCTACCCTCGTTCGCGAGAAGTACTGACACCTGCGATGCGCATACTGACCATGATCCAGGCGTGTTCAAGCTATTCATCGAGAACCCCACCTGCCGCCACATCGTCTTTGCCGCCTGTCATGACGGTGACTATGTTCGAACGTTAGAGGACTACACCGCAGACCCGTCACTCGTTGCGCGCGTGACTCTCCTCCATGGCTTCAGGGTCGGACGCGAGTTCGGCACTCTACAATACCAGTCTATGAAGATGGAATCCGTGTTTCGAAGCGAGTTAGTCAGGTCCCCATCCGCTCCTACGAAGTCTACAGCCTCCGACTCGGACATGGCCTTGTCCACCAAAGGCTTGACATGGGCACAGATAGGCGGACAGGGAAACGCTAAAGTCAACCCGACTTCGACAAACACAGTCGATCCCAGATCACGCTTGGTCTTGGTGAACGCGGATGGCCAGCGGGTCGACGGCCAGCTGCCGGTGCCTCCCCAGGACGCGCTCGATAGCTGGCATCACAAGACCAAGGTTGCTGGTGTGAAGTTCTGTCGCATGTACCATTTGTCTGGGTACTGCGGTGGCGGCTGCAGTTATTCGCATGGCCCTCTTTCTGGGGAAGAAAAGCTAGTATGTCGAAGGCAGCTCAGGCTCGAAGCGTGCCATGCTAGGCTGCAGTGTCGGGACCCGAACTGCTTCTACGGGCACAACTGCTCCTGCAGGAAGCGCCAGACATGCAAGTTCTCGTCTGAGATGCATGATGTTGATGTGTCAACGGCAAAGTCGTGTGAGGTGTGACCCACGGGCTGTGTGTCCATGGTGGGAACTGCGATGGTAGTTCACGCGGGTAGTAGCAAGTGTTTGCTGGGGGAGTTCACTAGAGCGAACGTCGTAGGTTTGGTATGGGAGATATCGGTCACGTGCGGCTCGTGGTAGTCGAGGATGGGTGTGGGAGGAGATGACTCTGGACGAAGGATTTCGTGCGTACGTGCCAAGGTTGCAACGGTCTGTTTACTAAGGAGGGGTGGGAGGATTTCTCATTCCGGTTATGAACCGCCGGTTGTTCATGATGCAAATAATTAATTTGCGACTGCTACAGAGCGCGGATATTCCCCGGTTTTTGCAAATGTATTTGAGCCTCCAGTCTCTGAGCCGGGGCGATTCCATTTAGTCGTTCCTCTCCGGATCGACATCACATGCTACGACATAGGGCAAGCATTCGATCGTCTCCAAAAATCCGGGTTCAGCCGCCGGTCTAGACGCGCGAATCCCGGTACTCTTGGCCCAAGTCGGTGATGATCTGGATGATCTGGACGATCCGGACGGCGGCACGTACAGCAGAGGAGGACGGAACACTCGCGAAGGAAATCCCTTTTTTTTTTTGGCAGCCATTCCATTTCATGCCCAAAACGCCACGCCCCGTCGCTGTCGCTTTTCAACCAAAAGGAAGAAATTGGCTGACAAAAACACGAGCGTGTAGACCAATCAGAGCCGCGCCCCCACCGTTCTTCTGCTCGTTCCTGCATACGAAAAACTGTTCCTGCATCTTGGCCAACTCACCACGAATCCCAACCAAATTTGCCCCGAATCAGGGACCTGGCATCTCATCCACAAGCGCCCTTTATCCCCCCCTGAACGGACTTACACTTGTCAGCCGCCGCACGGCCTAAAACCTTACGCATGTAGATTCAGCCCCGACACAAGCACCAGCCAGGGGACGGTGGGCTTCCCCTAATATGTAGTTAACATGTCAATATTCCAGGGTCCAACTGATTAACTGAGAGGCGGGACCTGGACGAGCCCGGTCTAGTGGACCGCTGTCAAACTCCTCCGTCTATCTACACTCAGGACCTTGTAGTAGCTGGAGAGGCAGGGCTCGAGTGTGTTCATCCAGCTGCCCTCTGAGACGGCCAGCGCCGTGTACTGTGTGGTACATTGAGGGCAGGTTGATTCACGCCGTCGTGAATACGACCGTCATCCCATTTCCCAATGCGCCCGGAAGTCGGGCGGCCCTCCACCCCGGCGCATTGTGACCAATTTTCCCACATCCCAAAATACAACCCCCCTGGCAAGCGCCCACTAGTGCGTGTTTATTGAATGGAAATGCGACCCTCTTGGGAAAGGCCGGCTCGACCCCTTGTCACCATCGCCGAACGACGATGGGGCGTCCTCGTCAACAAGCCCAATCCAATGTCCACGTCGTCAGCCTCCTGGGCCTGCCCAGAACGTTCCGTGGTTCCGTGGCATTCGTTGGAGAAATGACACCCACCTCGTATGCAGCCCAAAGAGGCTTGAGTCCACGATGGGCTCGGGGGTGTATTTCATTCAAATGGGCCCCCCCCCCGGGCTCGCCTCGCTTTCTTCCTCTGTCCTCCACCACGCCAATCCTCTCTTCGCTGCCTCCCCAGGAAGATCTGAGCATCGTTTGTCCTTGCTCGTCCTCTGACGTATCGCACGTCTAGCCACTCGTTTTACACCCTCCCCCACGTTCTTTCACGCGTATCCACGCAAGTCATACTCATGGCTCCATCCCTCCTCAAGCTGAGTGCGGCTGCACTGGCTTACACCACCGGCGTTGCCGCCGCTAAGTCCTACCTCCTCGCCGAGTCGTACGACAGCACCAACTTCTTTGATAAGTTCGACTTCTTCGAGGTATGAGCCACCTCTTACGTGCCGCCCATTACGGTACCGTCGTAAGCCCCCAAGAACCGACTAACTCTATTCCCCGTAGAGCAACTTCAACACCGGCAACTACAATGATGTGGATCCTACCAGCGGCTACGTCAACTACAGGAACCGCTCCGATGCCCAGAAGCTCGGACTGATCGCGACCCAAGGAAGTGAGGTGTACATTGGTGTTGACCATGCCACCAAGGCTACCGCAGCCAAGGGCCGGAGCAGTGTCAGGATTGAGAGCAAGGCCCAGTACAACGGCGGTCTCTTCATCGCCAAGTTCACCCACCTACCCAAGCCCGTCTGCGGCACCTGGCCAGCTTTCTGGATGTACGGCCCTGACTGGCCCAACCACGGCGAGATCGACATCTACGAGAACTGGAACCAGCCCGCCTCCAACGCCATCACCCTCCACACCGGCCCTGCTTCTAAAGTTGGAAGCTGCAAGCTGAGCCAGAGCGACTTCACCGACCATATGACTACCAGCAACTGCGACAACTCTGCGGCTGGTCAGTATGCCAACCAGGGATGTGGCGTCGACGAGACCAGCGGCCAGTGGGGGAAATCTAACGGTGGCATCTGTAAGTTTCTACTCTACTCGCATCCACCCACGGGTAAACCGATGCTTGCGTTGCTGACATGCTATCTTAGATGCTACCGAATGGTCGTCCGAAGCCATCAACGTCTGGAGCTGGTCCATTGCCAAGGCGCCGTCTGACATCGAGAGCAACCCTGATCCTACCGGCTGGGGTAAGCCGCACTTCAAGCTGAGCAACAAGCATTGCAACATTGACGCCGCGTTCGCCAACCACAAGCTCGTCCTCAACATCGACTTCTGCGGTGTTGCCGGCGATCCGGCTTTCTGGTCCAAGTGCGCTGCCCCGACCAAGTCGCTGACCTGCCAGTCGTACGTTGCCAACAACCCCAATGCCTTCCAGGACGTCTTCTGGAAGGTCAGCCACATCAATGTCTTCCAGAAGGGAGAGCTCCCGGTCACCACTTCTTCAGCTGAGCCAACCGTGATCACGACCACCGCCGAGGAGTACCCGACCACCACCGCTGCTGAGGAGTACCCTACCACAACCGCTGCTGAGGAGTACCCGACTACCACGGCTGAGGAGGAGTACCCTACCACCACCGCTGCTGAGGAGTACCCGACTACCACGGCTGAGGAAGAGTACCCTACCACCACCGCTGCTGAGGAGTACCCTACCACCACGGCTGAGGAGGAGTACCCGACCACCACCGCCGAGACCTCTGCTTACCCCACCGAGACGGAAACTGACTGCGATGACGAGTACCCGACCACCACCGCTGCTGAGGAGTACCCGACTACCACTGCCGTTGAGGAGTACCCGACCACTACCGCTGACGAGTACCCAACGACTACTGCTGAAGCCTCTGCTTACCCCACCGAGACAGAGTCTGACTGCGAAGACGACTACCCTACCACTACTGCCGACAGCTACCCCACGACTACCGCCGACGAGTACCCTATCACTACCGCCGATGAGTACCCAACCACAACAGCCGAGGCCTCTGCTTACCCCACCGAGACGGAGTCTGACTGCGAAGACGAAGACTACCCAACTGAGACTTCCGCCTCTGCCCCAGAGACTGAGGCCCCGACTGGATATCCTACTTCCACCGCTGACAGCTACCCCACCGAGACGGAGACTGAGTGCGACGATGACAGCTACCCCACCGATACCTCCGCCTCTGCCCCGGAGACCGGCGTGCCAACTGGCTATCCCGCTTCATCTACCGAGGACTCCTACCCCACGGAGACTTCGACGTGCGACGAGGAGGCCTACCCAACCGGCACCGCTGCCCCTACCGGATATCCTGCTTCGTCGTCCGACAACTCGTATCCCACCGATACTACCACTTCTTGCGATGAGGAGGGCTACCCAATTGAGACCTCTGCCTCCGTCCCGGAGTCGGCCGCGCCCACCTACCCCGCCGGCTGGACTACGTCGACTGTCTACCAGACAACCACGTACACCATCACCAGCTGCAAGCCCGAGGTCACCGACTGCCCAGGCCGGATCGGCCAGGTCACCACCGAGGTCATCCCCGCCTACACCACCGTCTGCCCCATCGAGGAAGCCACGACGACCACGTACACGACCACTCTGCTGACTACCACCAAGACCCTGCCCAACCCCGGCTACCCGGCCTCCAGCTACGAGACTGAGACCGCTGTGCCGCAGCCCACCACCCCCACGTATGGTGGCTCCGTGCCCACCTATGCCGGATGCGAGGGCGCCGACTGCAGCAGCAGCAGCGCTGTGAGCACCGCCTCGCCCCAGGGTACCTCGTACCCGGGTAGCGAGTGCACTGGTGACGACTGCAATGTTATTGTCAGTGGCGGCGTCAAGGCTGGTGTCAGCTTTGGGCTGGTTGCCTTGGGCGCTGTGTTCGCTTTGGCCCTGTAGAGAAATGGTAGATTTTCTGTTGGTATAAGTAGGGTTTGTTAGGAAAACAGATAGATGAGTGTGATGGTACGTCCCTCAAATGGAATTTTTCTTCAAGTTCATATTTAGACGATATAAGTATTTTGAGACCGGTGCAGGACAAGACAGTAGTTCCAAAATCTAGGTCTTTGTCAAGAATATGGTATCTCGGTTGTCTTGTCTTGTCTACTTACGCATGAGCCACAAAGATGACCACCTGATCTGCTACTGTGAGAGATGGCCGTGAGAAATGTTTTGTTGTGATCCCTTTTCATGGGACTGGGTTAGAAGCGAGCTAGGGTTGCGTGTCACTGACTCTTAAAGCGACATCGAAGCGAATTAAACTGGTTTATTGGCTTGAAGTAGAGATCAGCCCAAGTCATCATGTCAATATATACCGGTACTACTAGTTCGACTAATCCGTAGACGCCCGGCTATTCTCTCAAGGTGTTGATGAGTGCAAGGTTGCGAACCGGGATGGCCGTGTTGTCAACATAAAGGAGAATCCGATATGGAGCTGGTTGCGACTACAGAGCAAACTACAACTCTCGCACATCACGAAATTAAGCATTGGAGACAGTGGTCTAGGCCTTACCTAGAAATTAATAAGATTTCACCGGTAGCCACTCAGCATTTGCAATTCCACTGCAGGTATGAAGTATTGTGATGCGCTGCCAGTGATGTTGTAGCATGCCAACTCACCGCTACTAACATCTTAACAATGGCATACCGGGTCACAAATAACGTTCCACTTGTCAAGTTCTTCAAAATAAACGCTCAAGTCAGTAAAGAGAGAAACGATCTCCATAAAGCCGCAGCTGCTGGTAGGCTCCCAAGTTCTAAGTCGCTCACATCCTCTTGATTAGACGACAGTTGCAGAGCAGTAAGCGGGTTCCCGAGAGAGCAGACCGAGCCCTATTCTACAGGTGGTTAGAACAACTGAGGAGGGCGCACACACCTCATAAAGTTGCATTTTCGAGGGGATGAGCTCTCTTCTCCTTTTCTTCTTGTATAAGAGCTCTTATTAGACGTGCCGTGTACTAGTGGCCGGCTCTGCGTTGCCTCACGGGTATAAGATGTCGATATAAGCTCATGCTTCCTTGAACAAAGGTGCTTATTTACGACATTTGTCCTTTTCCTTTTGCGGAAACATCCGGCCACAGATCGTAGTATTCTACTACAAGTTTGGTATGTAGTATGACTCTGTAGGTAATTTAGTTTCGGGATGTAAGTATTACGAAGCAACGAGGAAACAAGAGGGCTAGATGTATATTACACTATTAGCCACCTCTATAAAACCGAATAGCAAAAGCTGGGAACAAAACTCCCTCGAAGAACCGATACAGAATACTAATACCTCTTTTAGTGGCGTTTCCATTGTGCTATGGTCCTTCTAGAGCATGTGGTTAATGCCAAACCTTGTGAGAGCATTGAACTTAGGTTCATCGTTTGGAATGCTGAATGCTGAGTGAAAGACCGGTCAAGTCAATATTGAGGAAGAAAGTACTACAATGCTCAAAATATGGACACGGAAGCCCTCCAAGTGGTTTTAAGCTTTAGAGAATGTTGAATTGAGCTGCCATTGGAATGGATAGTAAAAAAGCGAGGCGGGAAGCATGAGTCACGAAGAGATCAAATGATAAGGCACAGAATGAGACTCATGTAGATGGCAGATGGCCATCAAAGAATGGAGAAGGTTCAATTTGTCATATTCTAGGAGATAGTATCTAAGAAACACTAGTACTGCACTTTCCAGAACGCCCTGGTTCGTTTCCTCCGAGCCGGCAAGCCGATAAATCCGCGCAGAAAACCATCAGTCCGGAATGCCTCCAAAAGTTGAGCTACGAGTTGCCGTTCCACTACCGAAGTTGGGAAACAGAACCCGAGCTTTCCGCGGCCTACCGTTTGCTCCACCGACAAACAATTAACCTACGTCTTCTGAACACATTGAATACCCCCTCAACCTCCTCACTCCACGCAAAACATGGATATCCCACTGCTGCCTCTCCGCGATGGCAACAAAATACCGTTGGTGAGCTCATGTGCAACCCCGACATGGATGCATCGCCAGTCCTAACCGAGAACGTACGTAGCTTGCCTTTGGCACCGGGACGGCCTGGTTCAAGAAGGTCGGCGACACAAATATTGACCAAAATCTTGTGGAATTGACCAAGACCGCAATTCAGAAGGGGTTCTATCATCTGGACTGCTCAG
>Ga0164242_10006395_pt1 | contig 12962 bp, 10 predicted proteins | sample OricomgcompostMG_FD_108783 | JGI IMG/M metagenome (GOLD analysis project Ga0164242, IMG submission 108783) | Miracle-Growth compost microbial communities from Emeryville, California, USA - Original compost - Miracle growth compost (MG) ... | reverse complement strand
CACCTTTGCCAGCGCCTCGGAGGTTGCGACGACACAAGAACCGTGCAATGCCTCGTCGGTGAGATGCACTGCCTTGTCCGCGCCCATCGACAGCGCCTTGCGAATCGTCTCGGTAGCCCGCTCCGGGCCCATCGTCACGATGGTGACCTCGCCGCCGTGCGCCTCCTTGATCCGGAGCGCCTCTTCCACGGCGTACTCGTCGATCTCGTTCATGACGGTGTCGACGCTGGCGCGATCGAGCGTCTTGTCGGACGCGCTGAGCGTCCGCTCGGCCCAGGTGTCGGGCACCTGCTTCACGCAGACCACGATGTTCATCGGCAGTGCTTACCTCCGCTTGGGAATCGGTGGGAAGCCCACCGGCGGTCGACCCAGGCACGCCATACGGCACGCGGGTCGTCGTGCTGTGGCTGCGATGCTACCCAGCCTGCGGTGCCGACCGTCACGCGAGGTCCCGTTCCGCGGCCGTCACCGCGGGACCGTCGCGAAGACCACCGCGTCGTGTTCGCCGAGCAGCGGTGGCCGGGCGATCTCAACCGGTCCGGCGCTACCCAGCCGCAGCGGCGGCCCGACCAGCGTGATGGTCCCGAGGCGGGGGTGCTCAACCCTCCGCAGCAGGCCACGGGCAGCAAGCTGCGGATCGGCCAGCAGGTCCGACCCGGCCGCGGACAAGCCGGCCGGCACGCCCGCCGCCACGCAGGCGTCGACGAGCGCTGCGGCGCTGCGTCCGGCCGCCCAGGTGGCCACCGCGCGGTCCAGCGTTTTCCGTTGCTGCAGCCGTTGCGACAGGGTCAGCGCGGGGTCGGCGCCGATCAATCGAGCCAGCGCCGTCCACTCCTGATCGGTCCGGACCGATATCGCGGCCCATCGCCCGTCCCCGCCGCGCCAGCAGCCGTACGGCACTGCGCAGTCCAACGCGTTCGCGTCCCGGATCGGCGTACCGCCACGTGACGCCTGCAGCAGCAGGTCGCCCTGCAGGATCACCACGGTGTCGCGGGCCGCGACGTCGAGCACCGCGCCCGCCGCCCCGTGTGCGACCCCGTAGAGGCCGCTGATCGCGGCCAGTGCCGCGTTGGTGCCGGAGCGCAGGTCGTTGGTGTCCCGGACGTCACTGGGCACCGCATCCGGATACCCGGTCATCCAGCCCAGTCCGCCCTCGGCGTTGAAGATGCTGGCGAAGCCCGGGCGGTCGGCGTCCAGCGCCGCGGTCCCGAAGCCGGACAACGCCACTATCACCAGGCTCGGGTTGACCGCGAGCAGGTCGGCGTCGGACAGACCCAGCCGGTCCCGGACGCCCGGCCGGTAGTTCTCCACCAGCACGTCGGCGGTCTCGACCAGCTCAAGCAGCCGCCGATGCTGCACCGGGTCCTTCAGGTCGACCTGCACCGACCGCTTGGCCTGGTTCAGGTCCATGAAGCGGATGTTGCTGTCCAGGTCGTCGCTACCGTCCTGAGGGCGGCGGAACAGGTCGGGCCGCGACCGCGACTCCACCTTGACCACCTCAGCGCCCAGGAAGCCGAGCAGCTCCGTCGCATACGGCCCAGCCGCCACCCACGTGAGGTCGATGACCCGCAGGCCCGACAGCGGCAGCGGGCCCGGTACCGGTGCTGGCCGGCTCACCGCTGCGCCCGGACCGGGTCCGGCCCAACGGCCGTGAAACGCGCGTACCGGTGCGACCCCGCCGCCGTCGACCGGCCCCAGCAGCTGGCGACTGCCGATGGCCGGGTCGGCGATGATCTCCGCCGGTGCCAAGAACGGCCCACCTGGGCACCCGGCGCGGAGCAACGCCGCCCGTACCTGCGCACGGGAGCGATCTCGGGTGTACTGCTCCAGTTGCGGGGTGAGTTCGTCCGCGTTCTCGTACCGGACTTGGCGATCGGCGAACCGGGGATTGTCGACGAGCCGGTCCAGCCCGAACTCGTGACACATCGCCACCCAGTGCGGCTCCTCCACCGGCCGGACCGCGACCCATCCGTCGGTGCACCGCAGGTTGCCGGAGTAGTCATAGCCGCGATAGGTGCGGTCATAGTCGCGCCGCTCGAAGAACGAACGGGACAGCGTGGTCCGGTTGAGCCCGATCTCCACCTCGGTGGCCGCCACGTCGACCAACTCACCACGACCGTGCCCGGTGCGGCCGAGCAGCGCCGCGGCGACGCCGACGGCCGCGGTGAGTCCGGCGTCGTGGTCGGCGAGGAACCGCCCGGCACGCACCGGCGGACGATCCGGAAACAGCCGCGCCACGCTCTCGCTCGGCAGCACGGCACCTTCTCCGCCCGCCTGATACACCACGAGCTCACTGGCCTGCCGGTCGGCAGCCGGCCCGGTCAGGCCGTAGCCAGTCACCGCCGCCACGACCAGCCGCGGGAATCGACGGCCGACTTCGGTCAGGTCCAGACCGAGTTCCCGCTGCCGGGCTGGCGTCCAGTCGCAGACGAGCACGTCCGCCTCGGACAGCAGCCGGAGCACCGTCGCGGCGTACGGGCCGTCGACCCGGCGCTTGCCCCGGTTCGCGTCGTCGTAAAGGCAGCGGGCCGTCCCGGCCGCGCCTGGCTGCGGGATCGCCATCGCCAGCAGCGGGTCACCGCCCTCGGGCTCGACCCGGTCCACGCTTGCGCCCAGCCAGCGCAACATCTGCGCGCAGAACGGACCGGCGACCCAGCCGGCTGCATCGAGCACCCGAACTCCGGAAAAAGGTAGGAACGGCACCTCACTCACAGCAAGCGAGTCGGTCGGTTCGGTCACGACGCTGCCTTCCGGGCTGACCCTCGGACGGGGGCCGGACACGGCCTCGACATCCCGTGCGGTACCGCGCGCCGTGTCTCGTTCACCGAATTCCTTCCACCCTTCTGGCTCCGGTGCCATCGTAGAGGTCGATTCAGCCTGCAGACATCGCGATCCCTGATACGCATGTCCGCCGTCCGGCCGGATTTGTTTTGGGCGGTTGCATCCGCGTTTGTCTCCCCCTACTGTGGCGCGCGCCACATCGACGGCGGGCCGGCCCCGATCCTCCTCAACGCTCACCTAGTACACCTTTCGTGATGTGGCGCCCGTCACGTCCGTTCCACCCCGTCGTTCTGTATCGCAGAGCGTCCCAGGCCGAGAAAGGACCTGTCCGTGGCGGTTGCGGTGCGTTGCTCACGTGGCGTGCTCCCACCGACGCCGCGTCGAAGGTAGCCGCCTGATGACCGCGTCGAGCCCGGCCGCCGACTCCCGGCCGGTCGTCGTCGACCCGTGGTTCGCCAGGCCGCTGCGGCCGATCGGCGGCTTCATGGCGATGTCGCTGGAGACCTTTCGGGCGATCGGACGCCGAGGCTTCCCGGTCGGCGAGTTCCTCGACCAGGTCGCGTTCATCACCGGCGTGTCGCTCTTCCCCGCCGTGGTGTTGATGGTCCCGTTCCTGGGCTTCGTGGTTTTCCTCATCAACCAACTGCTGCTGCAGATCGGCGCCATCGACCTCAGCGGCGCCGGGGTCGGGATCGGCGTACTGCTCGAGGTGGCACCGATCGCGAGCGTGCTGGTCGTCGCCGGCGCCGGTGCGACCGCCATTACCGCCGATCTCGGTGCCCGCACGATCCGTGAAGAGATCGACGCGATGGAGGTCCTGGGGATCAACCCGATCCACCGACTCGTGCTCCCCCGGGTGCTCGCCTCGACCTTCGTCGCGATCTGCCTCAACGCGGTGCTGACCGCGATCGGCGTCGCCGTCGGTTACGTGGTCTCGGTGAAGCTCCAGGGCGCGAGCGCAGGACAGTTCGTGTCCAATCTCACCCTGCTCACCGGCCTCAAAGACTTCGTCATCGGCGAGATCAAGGCGTTCTCGTACGGGCTCGCCGCCGGCCTGGTGGCCTGCTACCGGGGGCTCACCGTGAAGGGCGGCCCCAAGGGCGTGGGCGACGCAGTCAACCAGACCGTGATCCTTTCGTTCATCGTGCTGTTCGTCCTCAACAGCCTTATCACTGCGATCAGTTTGCAGGTGACCGGATGAGCGAGGAGGTGTGTGCGCAGTGAGCGACAACGCGACGGTCCCCACCGGCAACAAAGCGGTGCTCGCGCTCGGCCGCGCCGCCAGCGGTCCGGGCCGGATGCTGGAAGGCCTCGGTCGGCAGCTGGCCTTCTACGTCCAGGTCTACGGCTACATCTACCGCACCCTCGCCCGCTACAAGACCGAAGTGGTTCGGCAGATCTCCGCGACATTCCTCGGGACCGGGGCGCTTGCGTTGGTCGGCGGCACGGCCGTCATCGTCGGATTCCTCACCGGCACCACCGGCGCGGAGGTAGCGCTCCAGGGGTCCACCCAGCTCAAGAATGTCGGCGTGGAAGCTTTGAATGGCTTCTTCGCTGCTTACATCAATACCCGGATCGCCGCCCCGCTGATCGCCGGCGTCGGACTGATCGCAACTGTCGGCGCCGGATTCACCGCCGAGATCGGCGCGATGCGCATCAGCGAGGAGATCGACGCGCTGGAAGTGATGGCGGTCCCGCCGATCCCGTTCCTGGTCACCACCCGCGTCCTCGCCGGCTTCATCGCGATCACCCCGCTCTATGCGATAGCGCTGTTCACCTCGTTCGCGGTGGGCAAGTTCGTTTCGATCACGTTCTTCCACCAGTCGGTCGGCAGCTACGACCACTACTTCTCGACGTTCCTGATCCCGCGGGACATCATCACGTCCTACATCGAGGTGCTGATGATGTCGCTCGTCATCATCTCGGTGCACTGCTACTTCGGCTATACCGCTACCGGCGGACCAGCCGGCGTGGGCCGCGCTGTCGGCCGGTCGGTGCGCGCGTCACTCGTCGGCATCATGTTCGTGCTGCTGTTCGCGAGTCTGCTCCTGTACGGCAACTCTCACACCCTGCACATCTCGCGATGAGCGCCAACGCGGCGCCATGGTGGCGCAGAGTCCGGTACCAGGCCTACGGCGTGCTGCTCCTGGCCCTGATCCTCGGGCTGATGGCCGTTGCCGTCGGCTCGTGCCTGCAGGTCTTCAGCTCCGGGGTCTCCGCCCAGGTCCAGGCGAACCGCAGTGGTCTGCTGCTGGAGAAGGGCGCCGACGTGACCATGCGCGGCGTGGTGGTCGGCCAGGTCCGCTCGGTCGCGCTGGAACAGGGCCACGCCGTGATCAAGGTGAGCCTGCAGCACGGCAAAGTCGGCAAGATCCCCGCGAACGTGTCCGCGCAGATCATCGCGCCCACCGTCTTCGGCGCGAAGTACGTGGACCTGGTGCCGCCCCGCTCGCCGAGCAGCGCGCATATCGAGTCAGGAGCGGTGATCGCGCCGACGGCGGTCGCGATCGAGACGAACTCGGTGCTGGAGAACCTCAACACGCTGTTGCAGGCGGTGGACCCGGCCAAGGTCTACTCCATCCTGGGAACGCTCTCCACCGCGCTCAGCGGACGCGGACAGGAACTCGGGCAGACGATCTTGAGCACCAACGAGCTGACCGAAAGCCTGGACCGCAACCTGGGCGCGCTGCAGGACGACCTGCGGCTCACCGCCCCGGTGACGGACGCGTACGCGCAAGCCTCGCCGGCACTGCTGCGGATACTGACCAACCTCGCCACCACCAGCGACACGCTGGTGGCTACCCAGGGGGAACTACGCGACAGCCTGACCGCGGCGACCGGGCTGGCGGGGCGCGCGCAGTCCGTGCTGGCCCAGAACCAGAACGGGCTGGTACAGCTGCTGACCACGCTGCGCCCCACGGCCAGCGCCCTGCAGACCTACTCCCCCGAGCTGGGCTGCCTGATCACCAGCACGAACGAGCTTCGCGAGAAGATCAGCCCGATCCTCGGCGGTGACAACCCTGGCCTGGACCTGTTCGCCAGCTTGCTGCCCGGCGCCGCCGGCTACGACCCGGTGAAGGACGCGCCGCAACTCGACACGATCGACGGTCCGGACTGCCTGGGCGGCCCGGTCGAACCGACCACGGTCAACGGCACGCAGATGCCGGCTCTCACCAATGGCACGGTGGTCGATCCGTACCCGCGGATCAGCCTCCACGACGGCACTAACACGCCGTTCTCGAACAAGACCGATTGCCTGTCGGTGGTCGGGGTGAACACCTGCGCCAGCGGCGCCGAGGCGCTGACCAGCACGCTGACGAACCTGTTGGGCAACGTGCTGCCATGATCCGGGCCCGTTCCGTCGTCGTCACCGTCGGCCTGCTCGTGGTGAGCCTGCTGCTGGGCGCGATCATCACGATCGCCTTCGGCAACATCGAGGTCCGCTCCACGCACACCTACAAGGCTGACTTCACCGACGTCGCCGGGATGAAGACCAACAGCGACGTCCGGATCGCAGGCGTCCCGGTCGGCCGGGTCACCGGGCTATCGCTACAGCCGGACACCCACCACGTCGTGGTCACGTTCAACGTCGACAGCTCGATCACGCTGATGCGCGGCACGGTCGCCACGATCAAGTACAAGGACCTGCTCGCAAACCGGTTCCTGGAGCTGTCGCAGGGGCCGGGCGACGACCAGGTGCTGCCGCCCGGCGGCGAGATCCCGAGCGACGACACCCACCCGGCGCTCGACCTGGACGCGCTCTACAACGGCTTCCAGCCGCTGTTCCAGGCACTGTCGCCGCGGGACGTCAACTCGCTGACGGCGTCCATCATCGATGTCTTCCAGGGCCAGTCGGACACCGTCGACAGTCTGCTGGCACGGGTCGGCTCGCTGACCAGCACGCTCGCCGACAACGACGAGGTCGTCGGCGCTCTGATCACCAACCTGAACGCCGTTCTGGGCACGGTGAACGCACACAGCCAACAGACCTACGACCTCATCTCCAACCTGCAGCAGTTGGTCAGCGGACTGGCCGGCGACCGCGACCAGATCGCCGGGTCGTTCCAGCACATCACCGACCTGTCGGTGTCGGTGGCCAACCTGTTGGACCAGAGCCGCCCCGACATCTCCGGCAGCGTCACCCAGGTCAACCGGCTCGCGAGCAACATCAACGCCGGCAAGGCCGAGTTGGAGAAGCGACTGTCCTCACTTCCGCTGGCGTACCGGTTGATCAACCGCCAAGGCCAGTACGCGTCCACCTTCAACTTCTACATCTGTGGCGTCGGGATCGTCACCGACGCGAACCCGACCAGCCCGATCTCGCTCACCAGCGCCGAGAACCGCTGTCAGGACACGCCGAAGTGAGCGCGCACGTGACCCGCCCCGCACCCCTGCTCCGGCACGGAGGTGCGCCGTGCGCATATTAGGCAAGTCCTTCACCGAGCGGAACCCGATCACGATCGCGGTTGTGAGCATCGTCGTCGTGGTGGCATTGCTCGCAGCCGGGTTCCAGTTCCGCAGCATCGTCAGTCACTTCACGGAGAACGGCTACTCCGCGGACTTCACCGACGTCGCCGGCCTCGGTGGCGGCGAGGACGTACAGATCAGCGGGGTCACCGTCGGCAGCGTCGGTGGCATCACGCTGCAACACGGTCACGTCAAGGTGGACTTCAAGCTCAAGAAGGGCGTCCACCTCGGCACCGATACCCGGGCATCGATTTCGACCGCGACCGTCCTCGGCAAGAAGGTACTCAAGCTCACCCCGGCCGGGCCGGGCCGGTTGAAGGCGGGCAGTGAGATCCCGATCTCCCGTACCAGTGCGCCCTACGACATCACCGACGTGCTCTCGCAGCTGAGCACCACCACCACTGAGGTGAACACCACCCAGCTGGCGGCCTCCCTCACCACGTTGTCGCAAGCCTTCGCGAACGCGCCGGACGACGTCAAGTCCGCCCTCAGCGGCGTCTCCCGACTGTCCGAGACGATCGCATCCCGCGACGCAGCGTTGCGGGCACTGCTGTCCAACGCGAACGGCGTGACCCAGATCCTCTCCGACCGCAAAGCGCAGTTCGTCACGCTTTTCCAAGACGGCAACCTGCTACTGCAAGAGCTTTACTCCCAGCGCGATGCGATTCATACCGTGCTGATCAGTGTCACCCGGGTGGTCAACCAGCTGGACGGCCTGGTCGCTGACAACAAGACCACGCTGAAGCCTGCACTGACACAGCTAGAAGGCGCACTGGACCTGCTCAACAAGCATCAGTCCGACCTGGTCGCAGCGATCACCGGGCTCAAACGGTACGCGACCGGCCTCGGCGAAGCGGTGGGCGGCGGCCCGTTCTTCTACGCCTTCATCCCGAATCTGCCGCCAACCGATCTCGCCATCCCGAACGGGGTATCGCTGGCCGGCGTCCCGGTCATCGGCAGCCTCGTCGACGGGCTGCTCGGCAGCCTCCAGAAGGCGAACCCATGATGCCCCGCCCAGCCCGCATGATCAGGCTAGCCGCACCGCGACGGCTCATCTCGCTCGCCATCGTGTTGGTCCTGATCGCGGTCGGCGTCTTCTTCTGGGTCGCGAACGGTTCCCACCACCGGCACTACACCGCGTACTTCACCGAGTCGGTCGGCCTGTACAAGGGCAACGACGTGCGCATCCGCGGCGTGAATGTCGGCGTGGTCGACGCGGTGCAGCAACAGGGCGACCGGGTCCGGGTGAAATTCAGCGTCAACGCGGATGAGCCGCTGCCGGCCAACGTCGAGGCGGTCATCATCGCGCCGACGCTTGTCACCGGCCGGTTCATCCAGCTCACCCCGCAATATGCCTCCGGCGCACCCCTGCCTGACGGGGGCAGCATCCCGATCACCCGTACCGCAGTGCCGGTGGAGTGGGATCAGATCCTCCAGCAGCTCGACCAAGTCGCCACCGATCTCGGCCCGAACGGGGCCAATTCCCAAGGAGCCCTGGCCGACCTGGTCACTGTGGGAGCGGCGAACCTGGACGGCCAGGGCAAGAACCTGCACGACACCGTCGCCGAGTTGTCGCAGGCGTTGACGACGCTGTCCGACGGCCGCGACGACCTGTTCGGCACGCTGCGCAACTTGCAGAGCTTCGTCACGGCACTGAAGGACTCCGATGACCAGGTCGCCTTGTTCAACAAGCAGCTGGACCAGGTTTCGACCGTGCTCGCCGACAACCGCCAGGAGTTGGGGCAGACGCTGACGGCGCTGGACCACTCATTCGGCCAGATCCGCGACTTCGTCGCCGACAACCGCACTCTGGTGGCGACCGACCTGCAGAAGCTGAACCAGCTCGCCACCACCGTTGCGAGTCAGCGGCAGAACCTCGCCGACATCCTGCAGGTCGGGCCGGGTGCACTGTCCAACCTGAACAACATCTACGACCCGGTCAGCGGCGGCCTCACCGGCGCGGTCGCACCGATCAACGCCAATTCCGCGTCGCTGCCGGTGTGCACCCTGTTCAGTGGCCTCAACCTCAATGCCGCCGGTTGCGCGGCGTTGCTCGGGAAGTTCGTCGACCCGTCGGTACCGACGTTGAGCAAGCTGATTCCGACGGTGAGCCCGTTCGAGCGCAACGGTGCGTGCAACCAGGTCACCGCGGCGCCGGGACCGGCCCTGACGGACGTGCGCACGGTGACCTGCAGCGACACCGGGCCGTCGTCGCTGGCGAACCTGATGACCCCGGGTGGCAGCCGATGAACGCCCGTCGGCGCGGCGTCGCGGTCCTGGTACTGGCCGGAACCGTCGCGCTCTGCGGCTGCTCGATCCGGGGCTCGCAGACCCTCCCGACACCGTTCGTGAAAGGAGAGGGTTCGGGAAGCTACACGGTCACCGTCGAGATGGCGGACGTCGCGAACCTGGTCCGGCACGCGGAGGTCAAGGTCGACGACGTCACCGTCGGGACGATCAAGAGCATGAAGGTGGACGGATGGCACGCGACGGTGACCATCGGCCTGAAGAAGGACGTGAAGCTGCCGGCGAACGCGGTCGCGAAGATCGGCCAGAAGAGCCTGCTCGGAGCGGAGTACCTGGATCTGTCCGCACCGACGGGGACGGCGCCGACCGGGCAACTGCACGACGGCAGCGTGATACCGCTCGATCAGACCAGTCGCTACCCGGAGACGGAGGAGGTGCTCGCCGCGCTGTCCACCGTGCTCAACGGCAGCGGCTTGGCCCAGGTCCATACGATCGCCACCGAGTTGAACCAGGTGCTCTCCGGGCGTCAGCAGGACACCCGGGCGCTGTTGACCAACCTGAACACCTTCGTCGGCGGGTTGGACGGGCAGAAGTCCGACATCGTCGCCGCGATCGACCACGTCAACACGCTGGCAGCGTCGCTGGGATCGCAGAACCAAGTGATCGGCACCGCCATCGACAAGATCGGCCCCGGACTCGCCGCGCTGGAGGACAACCGGGTCGACCTCACCAACACCCTCACCGCGCTGTCCCACCTCGGCGACGTCGCCACCCAGGTGATCAACGCGAGCCAGCAGGACCTGGTCGGCACGCTGCACGACCTGCAGCCCGCGTTGAAAGCGCTCGCCGACACCGGACAGGACCTGCCCGAGTCGATCGGCGAGCTGGCGACCTACCCGTTCCCGCTCGACAACGTCACCCGGACCTTCCGCGGCGACTACTCGAACATCTTCGTGAACCTGGACTTGCGCTGTTCCACGCTGACCCGCAACTTCCTGTCCGGCGCACCCGTAGTGGGTGGCCTGGACCTGTGCAGCCCGCTCGGCCTGCTGACCAACCCGTTGAAGGCGCCGCTGGAGCAGACGCCGGCACCGAAGGCCGACGCCAGCACGCCGCCGCCCACGCCGTCCGCCACCGCGCCGCTGGGCGGGCTGCTCGGCGATAACGATGCCGGGACCGGTTCGTCCGGCGGTCTGCTCGGCAGCCTGCTGGGGAGTCTGACCGGAGGTGGACGATGAACCGTCGCCTGATCAGGTTCCAATTCCTCGTCTTCCTGATCGTGACCGCGATCGGCGTGACATATGCGGCAATCACGTACGTCAAGATCCCGCAGCTGCTGGGATACCACCGCTACACCATCAACGTGCAGCTGGCGAACAGCGGCGGGCTGTATCCCGATGCCAACGTCACCCTGCGCGGCGTCGACGTGGGCATCGTGAAGAAGGTGTCGCTCACCGACACCGGCGTGGTGGCCCAGTTGCAGATCAACGACAGCGTGAAGGTTCCGCGCGACGCCCGCGCTGAGGTACGCAACACGTCCGCGATCGGCGAGCAGTACGTTGACCTCATCCCGTCGACATCGAGCGGTCCGTACCTGCCGCACGGCGGCACCATCCTCCAGGCGAATACCTCGACGCCGTTGCCGATCAACACGGTGCTCAAGAACGTCAACGCGCTGGTGGCGTCGGTCCCCTCGGACGCGCTGACGACGGTGGTCGACGAGCTCTACACCGGCCTCAACGGGAACGCGCCCGCACTGCAGCGCATCGTCGACGCCGGGCAGTTACTGGTGCACGACGCGAATGCGAACATCGGCCCGGTCACCACGCTGATCCAGGACGCACAGCTGGTGCTGCAGACGCAACAGTCGGTGGCGCCTTACCTCGAGTCGTACGTATCCAATCTGCGGTCGGTGACCGATCAACTGGTCGACAGCGACGCGGACATCCGCGGGGTGGTGGCGCAGACGCCGTCGTTCGCGAACGAGCTCAGCGCGTTCCTCGACCAGGTCGCGCCGGTGCTGCCCTCGGTGCTGGCCAACCTGACCTCGGTCGGCAAGGTGGTGGAGGTCTACCTGCCGAGCGTGCAACACCTGCTCAGCGTGCTGCCCGCGACCAACAACGCGATCATGGGTGACATCATCAGCTCACCGGTCTTCGACGGGAAGAAGTACGCCGGGCTGAACTTCAAGCTGTCGGTGAACAGCCAGTACTGCACCGACGGCTTCTCGGAGGCGAACAACTACCGGAACCCGGGCGACCTGTCGCTGGCCAGCCCGAATTCGCAGATCCCGGCGAGCTCGTACTGCGGCGCGAACGGGACGACACCCGCGAAGGACAAGATCTCCCGTGGTGCGCGCAACAGCCAGTGTCCGAACAACCCGGACCTGCGCTCGGCCAGTGCCGCGGGCTGCGGGCTCATCTTCGACCCGAACCCGGAAGCGCTCGGCACCGCCTGCAGCATCGGCACCGACAACAACACCTGTGGCCAGAGCGGGTTCCTCGCGGACAACGGGTCCGGGGCGAGCAGCGCCACCTACGATCCTGCGAGCGGCGTGTCGGTGTTGCCGGGCGGTAACCCGATAATCTTGGGGAACGTGCTTCCCGGTGGCCAGATCACCAACTGGAAATCGCTCTTCCTCAACCCATTGGGGGGCTCGGCTCCATGATCCCGGAGGGCCTCGACGACGCCCGGATGGGCTCGCCACCTGTACCCGGAAAGCACCGGCGCCAGACCGAACGCCGGCGCCGTTTCGTGCGGCGGCCACCGCGACCGGCGCACGAAGGGACCGGGGTCCCGGCCGGGCCCGGCACCGGCGTCGCGGCGGCGGAGCACGGTGCCGAGATTCCGTCGCCGGTCGGCGCCGAGCCGCCCCGGGGGCGGCTGTCCAGGATCTGGCTCGGTTCGATCGCTGCCCTGACCGCGGCCACGGTCGCGCTGATCGTCCTGGGCGTGCTGTTCTTCCTCGACAAGCGTGACCACGACAACGCGGACGGCCGCCGCAACGCGGTGCTGGCCGCCGCACGCGTCACCATGACCAACTTCGTCAACCTCAGCGGCACCGATACCACCACCGCCAAGCGCGACATCGACCGGTTGCTGACCGGCGTCACGGGCGGGGTGCGGCAGGAATTCACCAATGCCAATGCCGTGTCGCTGCTCGTGCAAACCAAGGCCACGCAGACCGGAAAGGTGCTCGCAGTCGGCAGCCGCGACATCCAGGGCCAGACCGCTACCGTGACGGTGGCGGCCCGGGCCACCATCACCAGCCCGGCCGCGCCGAAGGGACAGCAAGCCGACTACCAGTTCCTGGTTACCCTGCAGCGCGAGGGCGGCAAGTGGCTCGTCTCGAACGTGGTGTTCGAGTGACCCGGCCCGGTATCCGGCCGTCGCGCCGCGCGAAGGTCGTCAGCGCCACGCTCCTGGGCGCTGTCGTGATCGCGCTCGCCGTCCTGGTCACGCTGGTG
>Ga0164242_10006394_pt1 | contig 12963 bp, 15 predicted proteins | sample OricomgcompostMG_FD_108783 | JGI IMG/M metagenome (GOLD analysis project Ga0164242, IMG submission 108783) | Miracle-Growth compost microbial communities from Emeryville, California, USA - Original compost - Miracle growth compost (MG) ... | reverse complement strand
GGCGCTGCGGAGACCCCTTCAGGGCCGGCGTCTTCGTCTTGGACGCCTTGTCCTGGCGGCCCTTACGGACCAGTTGCTGAATGGTTGGCACCGGGCGGTACTTCCTTCATGTCCTCTGTCACTGCGCGACGCTCTGCCACGCAGGTATCTGTGTCTGATTGGTGCGCTTGAAATCTGCCTGGCATGGAGTCAGACACAAGGGAAGAGGCTACCTGGCCGTCTTTAACAGGGTCAAAACGCCGAAGCCTCATCAGAACGGCCACGGCCAGCGCCACTCCGACCAGCGTAAGACCCCCGCCAAGCCACAGCGTCCAGCGCGGTCCGAACTGCTCGCCGACCCAGCCGATGAGCGGGGATCCGACAGGGGTGCCGCCCTGCACGACGGTCATGTAGAGCGCCATCACCCGGCCGCGGTGCGCCGGGTCCGACTCGAGCTGCATGGTGCCGTTGGCGCTGTTGAGCAGCGTGAGCATCGTGAAGCCGATGAGCGGCGAGAGCGCGGCGAAGGCGGCGTAGCTCGGCATCGAGCCGGCGGCGATCGCCGCGATGCCGAAGCCGGTGCCGGCGACGACCAGCAGCCGCAGCGGGATGTGCGTCCGGCGCGCGGCCATGAGGGCCCCGATGAGCGACCCCACCGCCTGGCAGCTGCCGAGCAGCCCGTACTCCCCCGCCCCCTTGCCGAAGACCTCGGTGGCCATCAGCGCCGAGGTGAGCTGGAAGTTCATGCCGAACGTGCCGGCGAAGAAGACCAGCACGAGGACGAAGAGCATCTTCGGCTGGGTGCGGACGTAGCGGACGCCCTCGAGGAGCGCGCCCGGCGTGCGGCCGCGCGGCTTCGGGGAGTTGAGCAGCGCGGCGTTCATCCGGCGCAGCTGGATGATGACCGCGAGGTAGGAGACGCCGTTGATGAGGAACACGACGCCGGTCGCGGTCTGGCCGGACCCGAGGGCGCCGATGAGCATGCCCGACAGCGCCGGGCCGAGGATGCGCGCGGCGTTGAAGCTGGCGGAGTTGAGGCCGACGGCGTTGGTGAGCTCGGTCGGCCCGACGATCTCGGAGACGAAGGACTGGCGGGCCGGGGCGTCGAACGCGGCGCCCACGCCGAGACCCATGGCGCAGAGGTACACCACCCAGATCTGGGAGTGGCCCGTCACGGCGATGACGCCGGCGAGCAGGGAGAAGAAGCCCATGAGGGCCTGCGTCATCTGCAGCAGGCCCCGCTTGGAGAGGCGATCGGCGATCACGCCCGCATACGGCGTGATGAGCAGGACCGGCAGGAACTGCAGGCCGGTGGTGATGCCGACGGCCGAGCCGCCGCCGTGCAGCGGCTTCAGCACCAGCCAGTCCTGGGCGACGCGCATCATCCACGTGCCGGTGTTGGACACGAGGCTGCCGGCGAAGTAGAGCCGGTAGTTCGGGTTCGCGAGGGCGCGGAAGGTAGGGCTCACGCGGTGGCCAGCTTCTCCAGGATCGGGACGGCCTGCCGCAGCACCGCGCGCTCGTCGGCCGAGAGCTCCTCGAGGCGCCGGCTCAGCCACTCGTCGCGTCGCGCGCGGGTGGCGAGGACGATCTGGCGGCCCTTGTCGGTGATGGCGATGAGCACCTGGCGGCGGTCGTTCTCGCCCGGGCGGCGGGTGACGTAGCCGTCGTCCTCGAGGGCGTTGATGGTGCGCGTCATCGTCGGAGGCTGCACGCGCTCGAGCGCGGCGAGGGCGCCGAGGGTCAGCTCGTCGGCGGTGAAGAGGGCGGCGAGCACCGATGAGGAGGTCATCGAGAGGTTGGCCTCGGGGTCGCGCTCGTTGGCCAGCCGGCGCCGCAGCCGCATCACGGCCGGGCGGAGCCCGGAGGCGAGCCTGGCGGTGCTGGAGGAGTTCTGCGTCGCGGACATATCGTTAGCATAAGTCATTACCCATGCTAACTATTCCGTTACTCCGCCCTGAGGTGTGCGACGTCGGTCACATGCCGGGTCGCCGGGCTGACCAGCCCCACGGCGATGACGACGGCGAGCCAGACGAGCAGCCCGGTCACGACCGGGGCGGCGACGATGGCGACGCCCATGCCCGGCTCCCACTCGACCGACGCCAGGAACAGGGCGCCGGCGAGCGCCCCGATCGTCGCGATCGGAACCGCGACCAGGCCGAGCTCCCAGCGCTGCGAGGCGGTGACCACGCTGCGGGGCGTGCCCATCGCCGCGAGCGCGGCGATCGACGGGCGACGGTCGACGACCTGCTCGACCGAGTGCACCGCGAGCGATCCGACCACGACGAGGAGAGCCGCGAGCAGCATCAGCGCGACGAGGGCGAGCGGACCGGCGTAGCCCCCGGAGTCGCCCGACACATCGGCGACGAAGACCGCCCAGCCGCCGGCCACCAGGCCGATGCCACCGGCCCCCGCGGCCGCGCGCCCGGCAGGCCGCGGGTCGTGGACGAGGCGTCGCGCGCCGAGCACCACCGCGACCGAGCTGGCGCGTGCCGCTGCGACGCGCCCGGTCAGCCAGGCGAGCCACGGCGCGAGGCTCATCAGCCCGACGAGGGCCATCGCCACGAGCGCGACGCCGAAGATCTGGTCTTCGTCGTCGCTCATCCGGTCGTACCAGGCGGCGCTGGTGTAGCTGGTCGCGAAGACGATCGCGAGGACGATCACGACGAGCCCCCACGGACGTGGAGCGGCGCGGCGGCCGCGCCGCACGAGTCCGAGCGGCGTCGCGACGACGGCGCGAGTGGCGAACAGGCCGACGGCCACGCCGAGCAGGCTCACCCCGACCACCACGGCGACGTAGGACCACCACGGCGGCGCGACCGTCACCGGCACCAGGTGCACGTTGCCGACGAAGCGGTGCACCTGCTGGGCGTACATGCTGGGCGTGCGGACGTCGTCGTGCCGAATGCCGCCGGCCACCGCGCGCAGCAACCAGAAGAGCAGGACACCCAGCAGCGCGCCCGCCGCCGACGGGATGCCGACCTCGATGGCGCCGAGCCGGCGCACCTCGCGGGGCGTCGCCCCGGCGAGACGGAGGGCGGCCAGGCGGCGCTCGCGAGCGGAGGTGCCGAATCGGACGACCTGATGCAGGAGGACGAGCGGCGGCAGGGCCAGCACCAGGGCGCCGCCGGCGGCACCGCCGCGCGTGCCGGTGTCGTAGACGACGGACATCAGCCACTCGTCGGGCTGGGCGGGCAGCTCGGCGTACGCGATGACGACGAGCAGCAGCGCCGTGACGACAGCCGTGCAGGCGGCGAGCAGCAGGGTGCGCGGCCAGCCGGCGGCGCGGACGAGCGTCCCGGCGAGCCGGATCACGCGGCGCCCCAGGTGTCGTCGACCGCGCCGTCGCGCAGGACGATCTCGCGGTCGGCGCGGGCGGCCACCCGGTTGTCGTGGGTGACGACGAGCACCGTCGAGCCGGCCTGCTTCGCCTCGGCGAGCAGAACGGTGAGCACCTCGTCGCCCGAGACGGTGTCGAGCGCGCCGGTGGGCTCGTCGGCGAAGAGCACGCGCGGGCCGGTGACCAGCGCGCGGGCCAGCGCGACCCGCTGCATCTCGCCGCCGGACATCTCACCGGGCAGCACGTCGGCCAGTCCGTCGACGCCGAGCCGCTCGAGCCAGCCGAGCGCGCTGCGACGCGAGGCCGCGCGGTCGTGCTTCTCCAGCAAGAGCGGAAGGGCGACGTTCTGGACGGCCGTGAGCTCGGGCACGAGGTGGCCGAACTGCAGCAGCACGCCGAACTGGCGGCGGCGCAGCTTCGTGCGGGCGTCCTCGCCGAGGTCGGCCAGCGAGGCGCCGTCGTAGAGCACCTCGCCCGACTCCGGGCGCAGGATGCCGGCCAGCGTCAGCAGAAGCGTCGACTTGCCGCTGCCGGACGGGCCGGTGACGGCGACGATCTCGCCCGGCTGGATCTCGACCGAGACCCCGCGCAGCGCCTCCGTGCGCCCGAAGGCCTTGCGCAGGCCACGGGCCCGCAGGATCGGCTCGCTCATACTCGGTCCTTTCGATGGGTGACCCGGGCGGCGGCCGCCTCGAGCCAGCGGAGGTCGGCGTCGAGGTGGAAGAGCGCATGGTCGATGACGACGCCGGAGTCGACGTCGGGCGCCGCGTCCTGCTGGGCGGTCAGCTCGCGCATGTGGGCGAGGTGGACGGCGCGCTGCCGGCCGAGGAAGCCGGCGGCGTCCGCGCCGAGGTGCAGCGCGGTGACGACCTTGCGGACGAGCTCGTCGGCGACGTACGGCCCGGCCGGCTCCGTCTCGGCCAGCCAGTCATCGAGCTCCTTGCGGCCCTGGTCGGTGAGGGCGTACGTCGTCTTCTCCGGCCCACCGTCGCGGGTGGTCTCGACCGGCTCGACCAGACCGTCGCGCTCGAGCCGGCCGATGGTCGCGTAGACCTGGCCGTAGGGCAGCGGCTTGGCGGCCGGGAACCGGTCGTCGTGCTCTCGTTTGAGGTCGTAGCCGTGCGCGGGTCCGTCGGCCAGGACCCCCATCAAGACGTGTGCGACGGACATGGCCGCGACTATACACAGAGTGAATACACTGAGTGAGTAGTGGCCGGCGCCGGCGTGTCACCGCCGTTGGCTAGGGTCGCGGACGTGAACGATCCGCAGCCGGAGGTGCAGCCCCTCGACGTCGACGGCGTCCGCACCGCCGAGATCGGCACGCTCGTGTGGCTGGTCGCGTTCGTGGGGCTGCTGCCGTTCTACGGCCGCCTCAAGGACGACGGCCACGCCTGGTGGCTGTGGACGTGCCTGGCCGGCTTCGGCCTCGGCTGCATCGGCGTCGAGTACCTGCGCAAGCGTCGCGCCCGGCTGCAGTCCGAGGCATGACGGCGCCGACGCGCTGGGAGGCGGCCGGCGAGGGCAACCTCGAGTACGGCCGCCGGTTCGGTCAGCTCGTCGCCACCGGGGCCGACATCGAGGGCGAGGCGCGACTGGCCGACGCGATGGCGCCGCGACACGCTCGCATCCTCGACGCAGGCGCCGGCATGGGACGCGTCGGCGCCGCTCTGGCGGCCCGCGGCCACCGGGTCACCGCGATCGAGCCCGATGCCGCCCTCGTCGCGCAGGCGCGCGAGACCTACCCCGAGCTCGACATCGTCGAGACCGACATCCTCGGCTTCGACACCGACGAGCGGTTCGACGTCATCGTCTGTGTCGGCAACGTGCTGATCTTCCTGGCGGAGCACACCGAGCGCGACGTGCTCGCCCGTCTCCGTGGCCTGCTGGCCCCGGGCGGACGCATCCTCGCCGGCTTCCATCCCGTCGGTGGACCGACGACCAGCCGGCCCTACCGTCCCGAGGAGTTCGTCGCGGACGCCGAGGCGGCCGGGTTGCGCGTCGACCACCGGTTCGGCACCTACGAGCTGCGCCCGCCGAGCGACGACTACACCGTCTGGGTGCTGAGCTCGGCGCTGTGACCCTTCGGTCAGAGCGCCTCGAGCTCGTCGGGGGTGATCGTGTCGAAGATCGGGTCCGGCAGGGGGCGGGGCTCGTGCTTCTTCGCGAGGCGCACCTCGGAGTGGGCGCCGCACCCGTGGTCCATCGAGACGACGCGGCCGTCGTCGTTGGCATCGCCGTTGGCGCAGACGCCGAACGACGGCGCCAGGTGCCCGGCGATACGCAGCAGGAAGCCACAGGAGTGACAGTGGTGCGGGGCACTCTGCGCGAGCGGTGAGCGCGGGCCGTGGTCGCTGAGGTACCAGCGCTCGGCGGCGGCGTCGACGCCGAACGGCGAGAGGGTGCGCACGCGGCCCAGGCCGAGGTCCTTGGCGACCTCGCGGATCTGTGCCTTGGCGTCGGCGTCGAGCGGGTCGTCGCCGAAGGCGTAGGTGGGCACCAGGCGCGGGTCGTCGTCGCTGACGGGCAGCAGGTCGCCGGGCGAGAGGTCGCCCGGCTTGATGCGCTCGCGGTAGGGCACCCAGGCCGGGGCCACGATCGCCTCGTCGCCGGGGATGAGGACGAGCTCGTCGACCGTGACGGCGCTCTCGCCCTCGACGGCGACGACGGTGACCGACCAGCGCCAGCCGACGTAGCCGGCGCGCGTGCAGGCGAAGAGGTGGGTGACGACCGCGGCGCCGACGACGTCGTCCTCGGTGATGGAGCCGAGGTGCTCGCCCACGTCGGCCGGGTCGACGTCGCCCACGAGCGCCGCGCGCGCGTCATCGACGGCGGACAGCGCCTGGTCGAGAGCGGAGGTCGCGGTAGGCATAGGCGACATCCTCACCTATGAGCGCCGTGGATGTCACAGCGACAGGCAGGATGAGACCCGTGACGGAAAGCCCGAGCCCCGAGCCGTCGAACGCGGAGAAGGTGGCCCGGGCCACCGGCCGCACGGCCAAGGTGCTCGGCAAGGCCACGTTCGTCACCGCACGAGGGCTGGGCCGGCTCAGCCGGTTCGCGTTCATCTCGGCCCGGCGTGCCGCGGACGCCGAAGGCGCGCGCGAGTCGGGGCTCAGCCGGCTGCTCGCGATGCACGCCTGCAACACCGCCGGCGACGCCGCCGTCGCGATCTCGCTGGCCGGCTCCCTGTTCTTCTCCGTGCCCACGGGCGGCAGTGGCTCGTCGCGCGAGCACGTGGCGCTCTTCCTCGGCCTGACCATGCTGCCGTTCGCGATCGTCGCGCCGCTGCTCGGGCCCTTCCTCGACCGCATCGCGCACGGCCGCCGCTGGGCGATCGGCGCCACCATGGCGGTGCGCGCCTTCCTCTGCTGGGTGCTCGCCGGAGCGCTTCCCGACGGCTCGGCGTCGATGTACCCAGCGGTGCTCGGCGTCCTCGTGGCGTCCAAGGCGTACGGCGTCACGAAGGCGGCCGCCGTGCCGCGCCTGCTGCCCGAGACCTTCACGCTGGTGAAGGCGAACGGGCGCGTCTCGATGGCTGGCATCGTCGGCGTGTGCGTCTCCGCGCCGATCGCCGGCCTCGCGTCGCTGGCGGGGCCGGAGTGGGTGCTGCGCTGGGCGGCGGTGCTGTTCGTGCTCGCGACGATCGGCGCCATCCAGCTGCCCGGCCGCGTCGACTCCAACCGCGGCGAGGGCTCCCTGACGCTCGGTGGCACGGACGCGCCCGGCCCGGGACGCCGCGGCCAGGTGCGGATGAAGATGCCGCAGACCGTCGCCTACGCCATCCGGGCCAACTGCGCACCGAAGTGGCTCTACGGCTTCCTGCTCATGTTCATGGCGTTCTTGCTGCAGGAGCACCCCATCGGCGGATGGAAGCCGACGCTCCTGCTCGGCGTGGTCGCGGGCGGCGCGGGTGCAGGCAACTTCCTCGGCGTCGTCGCGGCGTCGATGCTCAAGAGCATCAATCCGCGGGTGACGGTGACGGCGGTCGTCCTCGTCGACGCCGTCGCGGCCGGGCTCTGCGCGGTCTTCTACGGCGTCGTGGCGCTCGCGGTCATCGGCTTCGTCGCCGGACTCGGTCAGGCGCTCGCGAAGTTCTCGCTCGACTCGACGATCCAGCACGACGTGCCCGCCGCCGTGCAGACCGCCGCGTTCGCGCGCTCGGACACGACCCTCCAGCTCGCCTGGGTGGTCGGCGGGTTCGTCGGCATCGCCCTGCCGCTCCACGCCCACCTCGGACTCTGGGTGGCGTGCGTCGTCCTCGCTGCGTGGGCCGTCCTCACCCTTTCCCAGCGGCGCGGACAACCACGGGCACAGTCGCAGGCGGCACCATCTGATCAGTGATCGTCGCTAGCCCCTCGTGAACATTGGCGGGAACCGACGCGGTCAGCACGAAGGAGAAATCGTCGCCGCTCGGCTCCCCCACCCCGAGCTGAAACACGCCACCGGGTGTCGAAAGGGCCACGCGGACCTTGCCGACCGAATCGTGAAGCCCCGCGCTCTGACCGGAGTCAACGCAGCCGCGAGCGTAGAACTGGCCGCGGATGGTCAGTTCTTCGGCGGGGTGAACAACCGCGCGATCAAGGGTTGGGTCCCGAACGGCAGGCTCGACCAAGGCGAGCGTCGGAGCCGCGCAGTCGCCTGACCCGGCATTGCCGCAGCCCGTCAGCACGGTCGCAGTCATTGCTACCGAGACGGCTACTTCTGCCAACTTCCGCACCATGAGTCGCTCCAAGCCTGCCCGCAGTTCTTTCACGGCCCAGACGGGGAGTTGGCACCGCTATTCGAGACCGCGCTTTGGTACCTCTCGTCGGCAGGAAGTTGCCTGTATGAGGCGGCGCGCTCGTCAGGTGCGTTCTCGAGATATGTAGCGCAAATCCCCGCGCCCCAAGGTAGGCGGCGCGGATTCTTCTGTGTCAACCCTGTGACAGTCCTGATTTGGGGGTTGAAAGCGTGAGTTGCCGTGGAACTCGCTCCGCGCCGTCAGGGCAGCCGGCCAGGCGCTGGCGAAGTTCTCGCTCGACTCGACGATCCAGCACGACGTGCTCCACGCCCACCTCGGACTCTGGGTGGCGTGCGTCGTCCTCGCCGCCTGGGCGTTCCTCGTCATCGCCGGACGCCGCCCGGCAGAGACGCAGAGCTCTTAGAGCTCGAACTCGTCGGCGAGGGCGCGCAGGGCCGGGGCGACCTTGCGGGCGATCTCACGCGACGGCGGACGGCCGTGCTCGTAGCCCTCGCGGATGCCGTCGAGCAGCTTGATGACGTCCTCGACGATGGGGACCATCACTTCGGGGTCGCGGCGCTTCGAGGCGGCGATGTTGCGGGAGACGGAGGCGGGGGCGTCGAGGATGCGGACCTGGAGCGCCTGGTCGCCGCGGCGGCCCTGCGCGATGCCAAACTCGACGCGGGTGCCTGCCTTCAGGGACTTGGCGGCACCGGCGGGCAGAGCGTCGGCGTGCACGTACACGTCGGCGCCCTCGTCGGACGTCAGGAAGCCGAACCCCTTGTCGGGGTCGAACCACTTCACCTTGCCAGTGGGCATGACCATGAACCCTATAAGGTCGCGGCCGTGAGCAGCACAGCAGGACGCCCGCTTCGCATCGTGGTCGAGACGGTCGTCCTGGTGGCCATCGCGGTCGCCCTCGCTGTGCTCGTGAAGACCTTCTTCGTGCAGGCCTACTACATCCCCTCCGGGTCGATGGAGCCCGGCCTGGTGAAGAACGACCGCATCCTGGTCGAGAAGCCGTCCTACTGGGGAAGCGGCAGCCCACAGCGCGGCGACATCATCGTCTTCAGCGATCCCGGCGGCTGGCTCGACGCGGAGGAGAACGCCGCCCCGACCGGCTTCGTGCAGAAGGCCCTCGAGAAGATCGGCCTCTACCCCGCCGGCGGCCACCTCGTGAAGCGCGTCATCGGCATCCCGGGCGACACCATCCACTGTTGTGACCAACAGGGACGGATCGAGGTCAACGGCAAGGCCCTCGACGAGGACTCCTACATCGCACCACAGCCCAACTGCAACGGGCCGATGAACGGCTGCGGCGGCGTCGGCTGGACGGCCGTGGTGCCTCGGAACCATCTCTTCGTCATGGGTGACAACCGCGGCGAGTCGGCCGACAGCTCCTACCACCTGTGCAACCCCCAAGGGGAGTCGCCCGGCGGGCCCTGTACACCGGGGACGGGCTACGTCTCCGAAGACCTCGTCGTAGGCAAGGTGGTCGCGCTGATATGGCCGGCGGGGCGGTTCGAGATCATCCACCGCCCCGCCGACTTCGACGACATCCCGGCGCCCGACTCGTCGTCGAGCGCCGCTGCCGGCTAGCCCTCGCTGGGCAGCCGACCCGTCTCGAGCAGGTCGGTGGCGACGTCGCCGATCCGCCGCCGCGCCGAGCGGGCCGCGGCCCGCAGCTTCTGGAACGCATCGGAGTGCGTCAGGTCGTCACGGGCCATCAGGTAGCCGATGCCGCGCTCGATCGGCGCCTGGTAGTCCAGGGCGTAGGTGAGCTGGTCGGCCAGCTGGCCGGCGTGCGACGCCGCGACGGCCGCATGGATCATCGCCTCGACGACCTCGCCGTACCGGCTGAGCGCGCTGATCTCGGACTCGTCGAACTGGTACGGCGTGTCGACGTAGAGATCGAGGCTGCCGATCGGCATGTCGGAGAGGTGGATGGGCACGCCCAGCACCGCGCGGATGCCGTGCGGCACCACCAGAGGGGCGATCTTCGGATAGCGCTCGTCCTCCGCGAGGTCCTCGCAGATGGTGATCTCGTCCTTGACGTAGGCATCGACGCAGGGGCCCTCGCCGGTCTGGACCTGCACCTCCTCGAGCAGGTGGCTCTGGCCGGTCCTGGCGATGATGTAGTGCAGGTCGCCGTGCTCGTCGGCGAGCATGAGCCCACCACCGGTGACCGCCTCGAAGAGCTGGGCGGACACGTCGATGACCCGCCGCAGCGAGTCGTAGAGATCACTGTCGTCGCGTTCGGCGATGCGACGGAGGCTGGAGTTGAGGGCGGCGGTGTCGATCCGCGCGTTCATGACTCCACCCCGACGCTGCCGACGTGAAGCAGCGAGCTGTTCTGTTCCATCCCGGGTCCCACACCCATGGTTGTCGTGCCTCTCTAGTTATGCAGCCAGCTGGCTGCTAGACACCGCCATCGGCGGTGCCACGTTCCATCGGAGGTCGTCGGAGCGGCAGGCGGTCGCCAATGTCGAGCGCGTGGCACATGACGCGCAGCGATCTCGGGGCGACCACCACCAGCTCACGACCGGAGCCGCGGGCGAGCTCGGCTCCTTCGAGCAGCACTTCCAAGCCGCGGACGTCGACGAACACGTGCGATGCGTCGAGCAGGCACTGCGTCCACTCGGTCGCCGTGGACTCCATCGCGGCGCGCAGCTCGGCCCTCGCCTGCCGCTCGGTGGCGAAGTCGAGATCTCGGGTGGCCGTCAGCCGCAGCTCATCGAGGCGGCCGGTGGGCACCGTCCGCAGGATGCGGGAGTCGGATCCGGGGGCCTCGTCGCCCACTCGCCACCTCCGCCACGTCTGTCAGCGTCCGTCAGGACGCACCACGGACCGCGGGGTGTAGGGCGGCTTAACGTCGAGAAGGGTAGCAGCGGGCCTCGGGCCGACGACGCAGGTCAGCTCACTTGGATCGTGAGCCCGTCGCCGAGGTCGATGAGGGTGCCGGCGTCCAGCCGGACGGGGACGCCGGGGCGCAGGTCTTCGGGGCGTCCGCCGGGCGGCACGACGATGGTGCCGTTGGTGGAGCCGAGGTCGGTGACCATGGCGAAGCCGGCGTCCGGCCCGGTGCCCGGACGCACCTCGAGATGCGTCGAGGAGATCTCGTGGTGCGGGCTCGGCACGGCGACCAGACGGGGCGGCGTGTCGGTGAGGATGCGGCTGGCCTCGGGGGCGCGGCCGACGACGATCACCTGGTCGACGTCGAGCAGCTCGCCGGTGGAGAAGGAGAGCTTCGCCGTCGGGCGGTACGCCGTCGGCTCGGGCTCGGGCTCCTCCTCGGGCTCGTCGAAGACGGGGTTGGGCTCGATGTCGGGCACGTCGAGCGGGATGGCGCCGGTGGGCTCGTCGTCGCCGAAGTCGGGCAGCTCCTCGGCGGCCGGCATGGAAGCCGGCACGGCGGCAAGCGGCGGCGCCGACGGCACCGAGCTCGTCGGGGGCTCGAGGTCGAGCTGGCCGGCGGCGAGCGGCGGCTCCTCCACGTCGGGCGCGGCCGCGACGGGCGAGGCGCCGGTGGTCGCCGCGGCCGGCGACTCGATGCCGCCGACGCGGACGAGGCCGCCGCTGACGATGTACGACGGCTCGCCGAGGTCTTCCACCACGACCGCCAGGCGGCGCACGCCCGGCACGGTCTGCTCGGTCCAGACGGTGTCGCTCGAGCCCGCGAGCAGCACGACGCCGCTGGTCGTGTCGATGGAGAGGGCGGCGTCGTCGCCGCGGACGATGATGCGGGCCTCGCTCTGGCCGTCGTCGTCCGACTCCTGCGCGACGAGCACGAAGCCGGGCAGCGTCGCGAGCCCGCCCGCGACCAGCGCGTCGAGGACGTCGTCGAAGCCGCCGCCGGCGTCGACGAGCGACCACAGCGTGGCCGCGCGCTCCTTCTCGGTGGGCGGCAGCAGCACCGTGGCGCGCTCGCCGATGATTCCGAACCAGTTGCCGGGGCGGTATGACGTTGGCACGGCCATATCCCACCACAACGAGGCTGCACACCCGAGCAACCCACCATCGGCAACCGACTACCGTGGATCCGATGAGCACGACGGCGGGTACGACGGGCGGCTTCCGGTCGCTGGCCGACCAGCTGCGCTCGTGGCCCGACGACCGGCTCGCCGCCTTGCTCGCGGCGCGTCCCGATCTGGCGACGCCGGCGCCCCAGGACTCCGGCCAGCTCGCCGCCCGCGCGGCCACGCGCGCGTCGCTCGTGCGGGCGCTCGACGACCTCGACGCCTTCCATCTCTCCGTGCTGGCGCTGCTGGTCGCCTCCGGCGACACGACACCCGAGGCGCTCGTGGAGGCCGCCGGGCCAGGGGCTTCGGCCGTCATCGACCGGCTGGCCGGCCTGGCGCTGGCGTGGCAGTCGACGTCCGGACTGAGGGCCGTGAGCGGCGTCGCCGAGGCGCTGCTCGTCCGCGGCGAGACGCCGGGGCAGGCGCCTCCCGAGCCGCCCGCCCTGCTGACGACGGCCCGCGACCAGTCGATGGTCGACCGCGCGGCCGCGGGCGCCGCCTTCGAGCTGCTGCACCGCGCCGAGGTGCTGCTCGACGGGTGGGGCACGGCGCCGGCCGCGGCGCTGCGCGGTGGCGGCATCGGCGTGCGCGAGCTGCGCAACATCGCGGGGCGGTTGCAGACCGACGACGCCACCGCGGCGGTGATCGCCGAGGTGGTGGTGAGCGCCGGGCTCGCGACCACGGCCGCGGACCCCTCCGGCAGCCCCGCCTGGATGCCCACCGATCTCTACGACACGTGGTCGGAGCGCCCCGCCGCGGAGCGCTGGACGGTGCTGGCCCGAGCGTGGCTGGCCTCGCCGCGGATGCCGGGGCTCGTCGGCACGAAGGACTCCGCCGGCAAGACGTGGAACCTGCTGGCGCCCGAGCTGGCCGGCATCTTCATGGCCGAGACGCGACGGATGACG
>Ga0164242_10006393_pt1 | contig 12965 bp, 6 predicted proteins | sample OricomgcompostMG_FD_108783 | JGI IMG/M metagenome (GOLD analysis project Ga0164242, IMG submission 108783) | Miracle-Growth compost microbial communities from Emeryville, California, USA - Original compost - Miracle growth compost (MG) ... | reverse complement strand
CTTAGAACCTATCAAGGCAGGATCTATGATCTTTACTTTACCATGGATGCGTTATCTACAGCGCCTTAAGAAAGAAAAAACGAGTAAAAACGAGAAAAAAAACTTTAAAAATCAATTAAGTCACAACAGTCATATCAGTCACAATAATTACAGCATTAAAAGTACAATAGCATAAATATGAATAACAGGTGTATAGATAGAATGAAAATGGATGTAGCATTAGAAGTGAAGGCAGAAAGGGAAATGGAACTGGAGGATTATCTTAAACTGGGCCAAATGGCTAAAGGGGCTAGAATAACGTCAGAAGGCAAATCAGGTCCTGTTAATGTATCTAACGTATTAGGCAAAGGTGGCAGCATGCAACGAAAGGCAAAAGCGATGCTTTTGGCGGCTTTGCTTATTTGCGCAGGTACGCAAATAAGTCATGCACAGGTAAGCTTGTTAAATACTACGCAAGCCAGCCAGCAGCATAGCAGTCAACCAGCCGAAACTTTTGATCTGACCCGGGCCCAGTTGCTGGAAGATAGCCAGGACCAGGCTGCGGTCAGTACCTATACCCGTCTATTTGCCGAGGATATTGAACGTGTAACAGGCAAAATAGCAAAAATCAATCACGAGCTACCCCTTGCCCCAAATGTGGTCATTGCAGGTACGCTTGAGGGCAATCGTTGGATCAAAAGGCTGGAAAAAGCAGGGAAAATAAACACAGATTCCTTAGAAGGACAGTGGGAGCGTTATGGTATTTTTATCGTAAATAACCCCTTTGAGCATATCAAACAAGCACTGGTCGTTGTAGGTAGCGACCGCCGGGCGGTCGCCTATGGCCTGTTTTCTATTTCAAAGGCGATTGGCGTTTCTCCCTGGTATTTTTGGGCAGATGTTCCTGTAACAAAACGCGCTAAAATTAGTTTGGCCGTTAAGGATTATATTTCCCCTAAGCCATCGGTAAAATATAGAGGCGTCTTTATCAATGATGAAGACTGGGGACTGCGTCCATGGGCTAAAAACACCTATGATCCAAAGCATAACATTGGTCCAAAGACTTATAAGGCTGTTTTTGAGCTATTATTAAGACTTAATGCCAATTACCTGTGTCCCGCCATGCATCCGGGCTCCAGCGCATTTAATAAGTACCCTGAAAACAAAGTCATTGCTGACAGCTTTGGTATTGTGATGGGATCCACCCATCCTGAACCGCTACTTTTCAATAATGCCTCTGAGTGGGATTCCAAAACCATGGGTAAGTGGGACTATAAGACCAATCGGGAAGGTATATTAAAAGTGCTGGACAAAAGGGTCAGCGAAAATGCCCCATATGAGAATGTCTGGACTCTCGCCTTAAGAGGGTTGCATGATAAGGAAATGCAGGGCGATTACCCGATGTCAGAAAGAGTTAAATTAGTAGACGAAGCCCTGCAGGACCAGCGCAACCTACTAAAAAAACATATAGATACCCCCATGGCAGATATTCCACAGATCTTTGTACCCTATAAAGAAGTGCTGTCTATCTATAATGCGGGGCTAAAAATACCAGACGAAGTAACCATTGTATGGCCAGACGATAATTTTGGCTATATGAAACAACTCTCTAATGAGACGGAGCGGAAACGCTCCGGTGGCTCCGGGGTATATTACCACGCCTCTTACCTTGGCATGCCCCATGATTATCTGTGGATCGCATCAACACCCCCTAATTTAATGTACGAAGAGCTCCATAAGGCTTATCTGACAGGAGCCGACAGATATTGGCTACTAAATGCCGGTGATATCAAATCCTGTGAAGCGCCAGTGACTCAATTTTTAAGTATGGCCTATCAGCTGGACAGCTTTAGCTTTAAAAATGCGCCATCTTTTCAGGCAAAATGGCTCTCAGAAATTTACGGCGAAAAATACTTTAAACAGTTGGATCATATTACCAAAGAATATATCAGGCTGGCATTTTCCAAAAAGCCAGAGGCCATGGCCTGGGGCTTTGAGTGGAATTCTAATAAACATACAAGAGAAATTCCGACAGAAACGGAGTATTCCTTTGCCAGTTATAATGAAGCAGAAAACAGGATCCAGGACTACCTGAAAATTCAGCGGCGAGCTACGGATATTTATAACCAGCTTCCTGCCGCTTATAAGCCTTCTTTTTATGAGCTGGTACTTTATCCTGTAACAGGCGCCAGCCTGATGAATAGAATGTGGCTCACAGCGCAAAGGCAAAAACATTATTATTATGAAGGGAACAGTGCGGCTAATGAGTTAAAAAAACAGGTAGATATTATCTATGACAGCTTAAAATTGGTGACAGCTGGCTATAACCAATTACTAAATGGTAAATGGAATCATGTGATTTCTCTGGTCAATGGCGTAACGGCCTCATATTTTGAAAAGCCCAAACTCAAAACGCTGTCCCTGCCAACCACTGGACAACTGAAAATAAAAGCCCAAGGGGCAGGCGCTACTGGTGTTGACGGATATAATAATATCCTGCCGACCTTTGATATGCTCGCTAAAAAATCCCATTATTTTGTACTCTACAATACCGGAATGACCCCTTTAACCTGGTCTGCCAAGGCCAGTGCGCCGTGGATTAAGCTAAGTAGTCATGCAGGTAAAGTTACAAATCAACAAAAAATAGACGTTCAGGTAGACTGGGATCAGTTTAAAGCAAAAGGTAGACAGACTGCAATGATTGATCTAATCACAAAAAGCGGTCATCAACAAATTATGGTGGCCGCAAACGCGCCAGTTGTAAGTCTGGATAGCTTAAAGGGGTTATATGTAGAACAAAATGGAGTTGTGTCCATTCCGGCAGCCGGTTTTACCCGTAAAGTAGAAACCCGCGGTGTAAAAATGCAGCTGATTAATGATTTAGGCTATGCAGACACATCTGTAATGATGGGAAGTCCTATTTTGCCAGTCATTAACCCAAAATATACCAATGCGCCCAATTTACAGTATGACTTTTATACCTTTCATAGAGGCATGGTAAAAGTCTATACCTATGTGCTACCTACCTTTCCATTAAGTTCAAACAGAGATTTTGGATTTCATGAGATTTCCACGGTCCAGACAGCCTATGGTGTTAAAATAGATGAAGGTGCAGTGGACTATCCTTCTTCCTCCGCCCCTGAATATTCACAAACTTGGGCCACTCATGTTCAGCGAAATGCAGCTGTCAATGTCTCTACCTTGTATATCGATAAGCCAGGGAAACATACCTTGAAGATTATTACCGGTGATCCCGGTATTGTTGTGCAAAAAATTGTAATTGACCTTGGCGGTTTAAAACCTTCTTATTTAGGACCACAAACAACCAAGGTTCAATGAAGAAGAAATCAATAATAATAATTGGCATTGAGCCACTCGTAAAAATCATGAGATGATTGATTAGATATGGCTGATTTTTATTTAAAATTCATGCTTATAAGTATCCCAAAGAAGTCCTTCGTATGTTTTTTTTGCGGGCTTTTTCTTTGCGCGCTGCAGCCCCAAAAAACTTATGCACAGAACGGGTATACGCATGCACATAGGATGGGTGGCGATATCGATTATGACGGCGATACTGATCAATTAAAAACGCTAAATTATGCGGCGCTCGGTGGTACCCATGATCTCCAGCTTTCCAGTTGGGGGCCTTATTCAAAAAAGTATGCCGGCATTTCTCATATTGCAGATATCAGATCAGGCCTCAGGTTTGACCTATCAGTTGTTATTAGCCAAAATGAACATAAATGCATTATCCCCAATGTACGTTTTGAGTCAGGTTATCACCCCTGGCAAGCCTCAAATGACCTGACTCGTTACAGTTACCGCTATGAATTGGAATGGAAAGATCAGCTATACGCAGATGTGCATTACCAAATCATTGACAGCTTAACAGCAGCTGTAGCGATTAAGTATGTAAATAACACGGATCAATTTCAGCAGTTAGATGCAGACCTGATGGCGTCCGTCAGTTATCCTGAAAACTATTCCAGTATAAAATTGCCTGTTTCTCCAAATATGACCTGGAAAAATGCAATTCATTATGAAAGTCTTCAATTTGCCCACCCCAACGCTAAGGACTATTTGCCAGACAATGGATGGTTAAAGGCAGAGATTAGAGATAGTCGTTTTATAGATGGTAGGGCAGTGGGTAAAAATTTTGGGAAGGACAGCGGTGATAGGGCCAGCTACCAGCTTAGACTACCAGCTCAGTTTCAAAACGGTAGCCTTGCCATTGCCTATCAGCTAAAAGTTGGCAAAAAGGCCACTTTTAAGCTGTCTGGCTTAGTCAACAAAACAGTCGTGCTTAGCGGAACGGGTAAATTAGCCTGGAAGACTGTCCGCATAGACCGCTATTCAAAATCAATGCATCCTAGCCGTTTGGAACTGGTCGCTTTGGGCGGAGACGGGAACGGAAACGGAAACCCAGTTGATTTGAATGGATTTCTAATTATAAGTGGGCCCAAACCGCAGGTGAAAGCAAATCTAAAAGCGACGCCTGCTACAACTGCGACACTGGCTACATCAGAAAATTCCTTCGCATCCATCCTAGACACCTTAGTGAAAACTCAGCCGCAGCACTTGATCCCCAAAAAAGTCCTGGACGGGCCTAATCAGCAGCTTTTCTTAAAATATCCAGATTTACCGATTGGGTATACAATCAGTTGGCCGAAAGACCAGGAAGATGCTGGGAAAGAGACTGGCAAGGGTAGTGACACTAAAATCAAAACGCGCGTGCGCGTTCGTGAATTTCAAAATGACCAGTTGGATGTGTTTTATAGAGAAAAAATTAACGACCATGTCAGTAGTGTATTTAGAGGGAATCAGAAAGGAGATTATACAGCACTTGGTTTGCCCTCACTGACGCTCGCACCGCATAGCCAAAAATGGGTCTATGCCAGCTTTAGCGTCACCCATAAAAAACAGCCAGCAAAGCCCATTCAATACCACCTGGATAGGCTGTTCACGGCTGCAGATCGCCAGGGGGATAGTAATGCAGCGCTTAGTAAAGACATTTTGCCTGTAGGTAAAAAATATGCTTTAGGGGGACAATTATTAAAAGCCACCCTTATGACCAATGTGACTTATCCTATTTATACACAAGACACCTATATCCGGCATTTTACACCAGGTAAATGGTGGAATAGTATCTATACCTGGGATCTTGGCTTTATTGCAGAGGGACTCATTGAAATCAATCCCTTACTGGCAGCCCAGTGCCTGAACGCGTATACGACGACGCCAGGCAGCTGGTCGCCATTTGTCTTCCACGGCTCACCTGTGCCAACGCAGCAGTACGGCTTTTTTGATTTATGGAATAAAACCCAGTCCAAACCGCTTTTGCATTATTTTTATCCGCGCCTTAAACAATATTACCAATTTTTGGCAGGCCATGCCAAAGGATCGACCACGACTAAATTTAAATCAGGCATACTGTCAACCTGGGACTATTTTTACAACTCAGGTGGCTGGGACGATTACCCGGCTCAAGTGGCAGTGCATCGTGGGCACCTTGAAAATAAGGTAGCTCCCGTCATTACCACAGCGCAAATGATAAGAGTTGCAAAAATGCTTCGGATGGCGGCTTTACAGCTGGGTAAAAATAAAGACGCTCAGCGCTATAAGTCGGATATAATCACCTGGGGTAATGCCCTGCAAAAATACAGCTGGAATAAAAAAAGCGGTTATTTTAGTTATGTTGAGCATTCGGCTGACGGGCAGTCTAATGAACAGCCTACTAAACCTTTTTTATATCAGGACAGTATTGATTATAATAAGGGACTGGATGGCGCCTATCCGCTACTTGCCGGCATTTGTACCCCAGATCAACAAAAGACGCTGCTTAATAAAATATTTTCCCCCAAACATATGTGGACAAAGGTGGGAATCAGTGTCGTTGATCAGTCCGCTCCTTATTACCAAACTGGCGGTTATTGGAACGGTAAGGTCTGGATGCCGCATCAATGGTTTATGTGGAAGACGATGCTAGACCTGGGCCGGGGAGATCTAGCCTATAAAATTGCTAAAACAGCACTTGATGTTTATCAGCAGGAAGTCCAGGCGTCCTATGATTGTCTGGAATATTTTTCCCCTACAACAGGTAGAGGCGGAGGGTGGCATCAGTTTTCGGGCCTGTCCAGCCCTGTTCTTAACTGGTTCAACGCTTATTACAAAATCGGTACGGTTACAACCGGCTTTGAAATCTGGATACGCCAGCAAAATTTTAATAGCGCATGTGATACTTATAATGCATTACTGAGTTTTGATGATGCCACTGCGCCCCACGGAAGAACCATGTTGATATGTATGACGCCCAATCACCGGTATAAAGCAAGCTTTAATGGACAAACCTTAAGCATTCATAGCCCTTATAGTGGTCTTTTGGCTATTACACTACCTGCCACCAATCAAAAGGGAAGGCTCATCGTTCAGCCAGTAGATTAGTCACGGCAATAAGCCTCAATGAGCAGTCTTTTATAAAATAAACGATTCATAAAAAATAAAATAAAATAATTAAAATAATAAAAAAAGTAAAATAAGATGGTAACATTTAATACAAAGAATGCTCTAAAGAAAAAAAACAATCGGAAGTTGATCTTGATGCTGGTCTTGGTCTTGTCGCAAGTAATCATAATCTGCACAAATACCCAGAGTTTGTATGCCCAGGTACCTACCCAAACAGTGGAAACGACAGATAGCGTATTTGTCAAAAATGCAGGTATTGGTGGTAATAACACGATTGACCTATTAAAAAGAGTTCAAAGGGATTGTATTGATTATAAACCCGATCTGACCATTCTTATGATTGGCACCAATGATATGAATAGCGTTAAATATGTACCTTTAGAAAAGTACAAACAAAACCTCATTCGATTATTGGATACTATTAAAGCCAGTGGTTCTAAAGTGTTATTAATGAATATTTTACCATTTTATACGCCCTATTTATTAACCAGGCACCCAAAAGCGTTTTATGGCGAAGCTGGTCCAGAGGGGCGCCAGGAAGCCGTAAATAAGGCAATATCCCAAATAGCCAAACAAGAAAAGGTACCTTTACTGGATATGCATCATTATTTTGCAAGTGTTGGTAAAATAGGCCTGGATAAATATAGTCTGATCAGTAATGAAAAAAATACCGGCAAAACAGATGGTATTCATCCAACTGTCGATGGTTACCGGTTAATGGCTGCCTTAGTTTATCAACGAATAATCATGGCTAACTTACCCCATAAACGCGTCGTTTGTTTTGGGGATAGCATCACCAAAGGGGATGGATCCATCACGCGCAATAGTTACCCTGCTTTTCTAAAGAAATTATTAGCAGGTAAATAGTAAGATGTTAATTAGTAAAAAGTATGAATCAACCTATATATCCATCTATTCAATTAAAAGCTAATCTTATGATTCGAGCATGGTTAAAATCTTTTTTTGTTTTAGGGTTATTTTTAATAACGGCCTATCCAGGATTTAGTCGAAAAAATGCGCAGCAAAATCAGCAGCACCAGCATCATTCTGACCGCTATGACGTTATCGTATATGGGGGGACGGCGGCTGGCGTGATGGCTGCCATTGCTGCCAGCCGAATGGGGGCAAAGGTTTTACTTTTGAGCCCGGATAAACACCTGGGTGGTGTCACTACCAGTGGGCTCGGATGGACAGATATTGGCAATCCAGTGACCATTGGCGGCCTTGCACGCTCTTTTTATCATCAGATTTGGCTACATTACCAAAAAGACAGTTCCTGGAAGGTTTCTAATCTAACAACCTACCAGAAAAAATTGTATGGTTATTACAAAATCAAGGACTCCCTGATGTGGACCTTTGAACCGCATGTGGCAGAAAATATTTTAAATAAAATGCTCGAGCAGTCTGGAATCGATCTCATAACCTCCACTAGGCTGGATCGGTCCAGAAAATTGAACATTAAAAAAAGTAAAGACAAAACCGGCCATATAATTTATGCAATCAGAATGGTGGATGGCAATAGCTATCAAGGGTCAGTATATATTGATGCCAGCTATGAAGGGGATCTAATGGCCATGGCTGGTGTAAGTTTTACGGTCGGTAGAGAGGCCAATAGTAAGTATGGCGAGACGATAAATGGGGTAGAAAAAGCGTTGACGATTAAAAATAACCTGCCCAGAGGAATCGATCCTTATAAAATAAAAGGGGACTCCAATAGTGGCATTTTAGACGGAGTTCTACCATATCTGCATACAGAAGATGGAGAGGGTGACGACAAGCTACAGGCCTATTGCTACAGAATGTGTTTGACAAATGATTCTGCTAATAGGATTATGGTACAAAAGCCAGATGGCTATAAAAAAGCCGATTTTGAACTCGTTACCAGGGCTGCTGCCCTGGGTGAAAAGAGATTTTGGAAACTATCTGCCTTGCCCAATCAAAAAATAGATGCCAATAATGACAGTGGAATATCCATGGATGCCATTGGCTGGAATGCAGGTTATGTAACCGCTACTGACAATCAGCGAGCTGTTATTGCCGCCAGACATAAATATTGGACACTCGGACTGATCTGGACGGTTCAAAATGACCCAGCAATGCCACCTGTCATAAGAAAACGCTTTGGCACTTGGGGATTACCAAAGGATGAATTTACTGATAACGGGCATTTTCCATATGCATTATACGTAAGAGAGGCAAGAAGGATGATTGGGGATTATGTGATCAGTCAGCAAGACGTGTTGAAGGGGGATGCTGAAAATGCGATTGCCATGGGCTCCTACGTAATGGATAGTCATAATACCCAACGCTATATAACAGCGCAAGGAGATGTGCAAAATGAAGGCGATGTGCAAATAGCGGTTAAAAACCCCTATCAAATACCTTACGGCGCCATTATCCCCCCAAAAAGCCAGTGCCAGAACTTACTTGTACCCGTATGCCTATCAGCCTCACATATCGCCTACGGTTCCATTAGAATGGAACCCGTCTTTATGTGTGTAGCTGAAGCAGCCGGTACTGCTGCTGCCATTGCCTCAAAAAAGCACCAATCCGTACAGCAGGTTGCTTACCCTGAACTCCGAAGTGCACTGGATAAAGCCGGACAGGTGATGGAGATTAAGCCGGACATAGAAGTGAAGCATCCTTAACGGTTAGTGCAATATTGAAAATAATGATAATAGAAGTGTTTAATTAAAGAATCTAAATAACACGCAGAAAATTAAATCAACACTAGGCTTTTAAATATTAAAAATACAATACAATACAATACAATGAAAAGATTTTGTCCCTACCTAAGCTTCGCCTTAGTCATCATCTTAACCAGCCTTAATGGGCCAAATCTACAGGCACAGCTAAATAGTGGCATCGGTCAAGCCCATCTAAGTAAACCTTCCAGTAATATCTCCATCTTTTTGCGTTCTGCCAGTAAAGCTGAAAAGGGGGCTAGGAAAACTTATAAGTGGTGGATACGTAAAGCAGATAGCGTGACGCCTGATCAGGCTGCCGGTCAAGGAGGCGCTCAAGGTTTAGGTGCAGAATATTCGCAGCCAGGGCGTTTAGCAAAGAAAGACAAAGGCTGGCAACCTGCCATCGTACCTGGAACGGTGCTTACTTCTCTGGTAGCAAATAAAGTGTATCCAGACCCTTATTTTGGAGATAATAACCGAATCAGCAAAGGCTTGATACCAGATATCGCGAATACTGGCCGGGAATTTTACCATTATTGGTACAAAACAACCTTTAAGGTGCCAGAGGTATTTGATGGTAAAAAAGTGTGGCTCAAATTTCATGGGATAAATTACCGCGCACAAATCTGGCTGAATGGAAAGCGCCTGGGAAAGATAACCGGCATGTTTAACGCAAAAGCATTTGACGTAACAGATATTGTAGATTTACATGGGGAAAATGCCCTGGCTGTCGATATTGATCCGGTAGATTACCCTGGCTCCAATCTTCCCCCTAAAAAGCCAGTACCTGGTGCAAAAGGTGAAGGCCATAATGGCGGAGATGGAGAAATTGGTAAAAATACCACCATGCTCATGAGTGTGGGTTGGGATTTTACCTTTCCTGACGGCGTCCGCGATAGAAATACAGGCATTTGGCAAGACGTAGAATTATATGCAACTGGACCTGTACAAATCAAAAACCCTTATGTACAGTCCAAACTACCCCTGCCAGACACCACAACTGCCAAGGAGACCATCTCTGCCTTATTAGAAAATAGCACAAATAAAGAACAAAAAGGCGTGCTAGCGGCCGAGGTGAAAGATTTGGGTATTCATATTAAAAAAAGCGTGACTTTATTGCCGCACGAAAAAAGACAAATTATTTTGGACCCCTCGGATTATCCCGCGCTAAATGTTCAGCACCCTAAGCTCTGGTGGCCCATTAATAAAGGAGCGCAGCATTTATATAGCCTAAATCTTAGTTTTGTAAGTGCCCATGCGACCGGAAAAACTACAACAAAGAAGAAAGTTATTAATAAGGTGATTAGTAAGGATATTGACCTTAATAAAACAGCCCTAAGTCATCAGGTAACCACCCAATTTGGTATCAGAAATATCTCAACAGACCGCAATACACCGGATTCTTCCAGAAGATTTTTAGTTAATGGTGTTCCTGTCTTTATCAGAGGAGCCAATTGGATACCAGAGGCTATGTGTAAGCAAACAGAAGATCGCACCTATCATGAGTTGCGCTATATACACCAGGCAGGCTTTAATCTACTCAGGCTTTGGGGTGGCGGTATAGCAGAATCTGATCAGTTTTATCATTTGTGTGACTCGTTAGGCATCATGGTTTGGAGTGAATTTTGGATCACCGGCAATACTCGGTTTCCTAAAGATACCAGTGTGTATATGCATAATCTTCGCAGTACAATCAAAAGAATTCGCTCTCACGCCTCAGTGGCTTATTATGTCTCAGCAAATGAATCAACCGAGCTGCCTGGTGCAGGTAGGGTGATTTACAGCCTGGACAGCGCGACAAATTATCAAAGACAGTCAGAGTGCTGCGGCGTGCATGACGGTAGCCCCTATACCTATGTCAATCCCATGCAATACTTTGATAATACCGCTTCCAAAAGAGGTAGCCGTGTAGATGGATTTAACCCGGAATATGGTGCTCCTTGTCTACCCATCCTCTCTTCCTTAAAAGAAATGATGCCCGCAAAAGACCTATGGCCGATCAATAAAAAAGTCTGGGATTATATGGATGGCGGTGGATTTCATAAAATGACCACCGATTATGACGCCGCCGTTAAAGCCTTTGGGCAATCTGACAACTTAGCAGATTATGTAAAAAAGGCACAGTTAGTAGGCGCCATGAATTACAGGTCTATTATGGATGTCTGGGATTATAATAAATTCGGATTTGGGGACCGGTTTGCTTCAGGATTTTTGTTTTGGTATATCAACAGTCCAGAGCCGCAGGTGGCTAGCCGTTTATATGACTGGAGCCTGGAGCCAACCGCAGCACTCTATTATACCAAAAACGGCCTTGAACCGCTACATGTGCAGTTTGACTATTTGAAAAACACTGTTTCTGTTTCAAATGATTATAGAAAAGCTTTTAAAGGGTATGAGGTGATTTGTGATGTATACGACCTGAACACCAAAAAAATCAGCCATCAAAAGCGCAAAGTGGATATACCGGCAGATGGCGTCGTTAATAATCTTTTTAAAGTAGATTTTCCTAAGGATATCACACCCGTTCATTTTATAAAACTTAATTTACTGGACAATACAGGGAAAATAGTGGCCTCCTCCTTTTATTGGCGCTCAACTGACCAATATAAAGGACCATGGACAATTACAGGCCCAGCCACCGGAGGCTTTGAAGCCTTAAATACCTTAAAAAAGGTTCAATTGGAAAGCGCAGCACGCATTATCCAAAAAAATGGAAAATCTGTGATCCAGATTAAGCTGAACAACAAGGATAAAGTTAATGGCCTGGCTTTTTTTGTACAATTGCAACTCGAGTATAAAGATGGACATCCCATAAAAGGCGCTTTTTATAGCGATAATTTCGTCAATTTACTGCCAGGAGAAAGCAAAGAAATCGAAATTGAACCAGGTATTAATATGCCAGCCAATTGGAAAAAAGATGTAGTTATTCACATTTCTGGTTATAATGTTGAGGATAACAATATAGTCCTGTAATTTCGATGTCAGAGGCTAGATTTTGGGTGAAATAAAAAGGCCGTTGAAAAGGACGGCCTTTTTTGTGGGTATCTCGAAGTAATTTTGGAAATCAAATCAAATCAAATTAAATTAAATTAAATGTTGCTTTGAATGTCGTTTTACCAATTAATTAAACGACAGGTATATACCAGCCTTTAGGCATAAACCGAACGGTTGCTTCATAAGACCAGTACCCAAGTAGGGATAACCTGTTATTGATTTCTCGGAGACTACAATAATTTGGGTTCCAATCTTCGCCTTTTTCAAGACCAATCCACCTATTATATTTTTTAATTTCCTGTTTGTCCTTATTCTCATATGCGATCAGCATTTCTTCATATCCTCCGTGACCACCTACATTTTCCGGAGGGCAGGCGTTGTTCGCCTCAATGCAAAATGGGGTATAAATAGGTTCCTTTATTATTTTTTCCAATATGATTTCATGCAGCCAACCATCACCAAAATCATAAATATAGCAATAGCTCGCTTTTGCCTTTTTAAATACAGTGTTGATTCGTATAGACCTGGCATCCTGGACCGGCGCTTCATCCTCGATTGTAGGGATGCCAATGAGCGTATCCTCCATCCAATTTTTCTCAAAAAACTGGAAAAGATGTTGGTCATTCCACCCAAATGCTCCTTGTATGGCCATATGGAATTGAAAGAAGTTATAATCCGAGGGTACTTGGATGGTTCGATTAACAACAGGGATTGAATCAACTAAGGTGATTTTGAATTGTAAAGTGTTTACTGCCATAATTAATGTGGTTTTATTTAATTAAGTCCAAATCAGAGTGAAAATAGATTTTTATGAAATGTGAAATTAAATTTTAATTTAATATT
>Ga0164242_10006392_pt1 | contig 12967 bp, 11 predicted proteins | sample OricomgcompostMG_FD_108783 | JGI IMG/M metagenome (GOLD analysis project Ga0164242, IMG submission 108783) | Miracle-Growth compost microbial communities from Emeryville, California, USA - Original compost - Miracle growth compost (MG) ... | reverse complement strand
CGGACGATGAGCGTATGTACAGAACCGAGAGTTGATAACAAGAGGTGGGTGGATTAGCTCCTTGTCTCGTTTCTCTACCCTGCTACCTCAACCATCTATGCTTCACTTACGGGATTGCGAGTCTGAGCTAATATTTTCGACGGCAGGTTTATTGATCACTTGCAATCTGGAGGCTTTTCCAAGGAGAAAGAAATCTCTTTCCCTCATAAGCAAGCTTGGTTCGGGCGCCTGAAGCGTGAATCCTGGGAAGGGCCAACATTATAACCGGCTGCTTGGAGTGTCTCCTGGGAAAGCGTCACCGGAACCCCTGCCCTAGTGGAGGGTAGATGATGGGACTCGGCTGGGCCGGCGTCAGGCGTAAAGCCCGGCTTGAGGCAACGTTGCCGGGATGGGGATGACTGACCCCGAGTCGAGCTTTCAAAAGTTCTTGACATCTAGAAGTAATATCTTCCTACAAAGATAGATAAAGTGATACTTAATTCCGCTCGAACCTGCTTCCCATTCTCGTGGTTACTATTCTTCACGTCGTCTTTCCTCGGAGGAATGCGGGTGTGAGTAGCGCGAAGGGGATCCGTCCGCAAACCACTCTAATAGGCTCAAGTTATGGCGGCGGTGTGTCCTTTCTGTTAACTGTTTACCCTGCGCCACGGCACTCCTTCGCGATATATACCGGCACAAGCTCACAATACTCCACGTACGACCATAGGCGCTGGAGAGCTCGGCATCCCGTCCGCTCTGCCCTAGATAACCCAGCGACCGCCAGACTAGTAGTTGGGTCGGTGACGACCAGCGAATCCCTGGTGTTGTACGTTAATTTTTTTCATTATTTTATTGCCTTCTTCTTTTTCTAGGTACCTACTTGCTTTCTCTCGCGGCGGTGGTGCTGGTAGGGTATCTGTTTTGACTGGCCTTTTATGTCTTGGGCATAACCTAGGCCCTTTCTAAAGAAGCAGCTTATATACTTTTCCGGGTCTATGTTCCATCTATTGCTATAACAACTCTAATGGCGGCATGTCTCAGCGGAGACCGGGCTCGAGCAAGAGTTTTGTGGTAGAAAGCCTGCTTTAGGTTATATACTTAAGTAAATATTATCTAGTTGTGAATTAGACGGTGGTGGAACGTAACTATGTCCGTAGGTAGTCAAACTTGAGCTCTAATAGGCCCTCGTGGCTTGCATAGCATCTAACGGTCTTGGCGGGGTGATTGGACACCGGGACATACTTGGTGCAAGCCCCAACTTGAAGATATTGAGAACATTCCAATGTTGGTCAACGTAACATGGATGGAGTGCTACAATAGGAGATGGTGTTCGAGGTGGGTTGGAAAACAAGGCAGCTGCACACTCTATCGAGTTGCTTGATCTCAAGTCTTATGAACTCCTTGGTAATTAAAATATTGTTGTGTGATTAAAGTGTACTCTTGTAGGGAGAAGCTAGATTAGTAGGAAACTATGAATCGCATCAAATCAAATTGTGTTGACGGCCTTAAGTCCCCGGCAAAGACACCTTGCAAGACCGAGCAACGAGACCGTACCATACTCACGTCCCGTTCCGCCACTTGCTACTCTCCTTCAGCCACGTCTCAAAATCTTGAAGCGAGCTCTCCTTCTTTCTCAGGGCCTCGATATCTACATGATATCCCTCATTCTCAAAGAAAGCAAACATCGCCCCGACCTCCTTGATCGCCCATAGCATGGTCGAGCCGACGAAGGTCCAGCACTCGGGCAGGTCTTTATTGGTGACCGATTTAAACCGGTCCTTGGCTTCCGTGAGCGTGAGCTCCGTGCCAGCGAGGCCGACTGCCTTTCCGGACCACTCCTCCGGGCTGGTGAGTGCCTGGGCCGCGAAGGTACCGATGTCATGCACGCTGATGAGCTGTAGCTTTGTCTCGGGCTTGAGCGCCGAGGCCCACATGGAGGTGAACACGGAACAGAATATGCCGGGGTTCATGTTGTCCAGGAAGGCCGTCGGGCGCAGGATGGTCCAGGTGAAGGTGCCGTCGCTGGCGGCGGCCTTGTCGCGCAGGTAGTGCTCGATGTTGTGCTTTTGGTAGAAGTGCTTGATGGTGGTGGGGTTGTCCCAGCTCTTCTCGTCGCCGCCGCGCTCGACGCTAGAGAAGACGATGTGCTTGACGCCATGCTCGACCGCCGCGTCAATGAGCGGGATGGCCTGTTTCTCCTCGTCGATCTTGCCGGGCGAGGTGACGACGAACATACTCCTGATGGACGCCTCTGGCTGGGATTCGAAGATCGGTCCTGGCTCCGTCACGTCGCCTTGGATCAGTTCGATATATCCCGGGCTGGATTTAACAAGGGACTGGGCGGTCTCTGATTTGGCGTTCCTCGTCAAGGCCAATATCTGTAGACGAGTGCTGCGAAGGTTCAAAATTGCTTGCACTACGGCGCCGCCTTGTTTTCCCGTGGCGCCGACAACGAGGATATTAGTCGAAGAGAGTGCCATGGCGAAGACTACTTGGGCGGGAGAGGGTGATTGAATGGTGGTTAATTGTCGAGCGTGCAGCCTGGGGAAAGGAACTGGGACGCTGGAGCTACTTTAGTAGAGCTTGCTATTCGGCTGTAATGCAGGTGTTGATGGGGAAATGGCAACAGTGGAATGCAGGCATAAGCATGATATCACTGGCATCTCACCTCTCATTCCCGTGGGCTTGTGTACCTCAATGACGCCTGCAATGTTGTCCGCATATGCAACCGGACAACCCCACTAATACGGTCTTGCGGCTTACCTAATCTCGTTCTGGACTATCTTTCAAAAGTTGAGGCGACGGGCATTGCAAATAGGAAGGATACGATGTAAATAGAGCTGTGTAAACAGAGTTACGGTTGACAAGTCATGCCCTCCGAGCGCCATCAACTGGACCAGCAACCATTCGTTGCTATCCCCTTTCTTGAAGAACCTAATGAAAGGAACTATTTCTGTGAGACCTTTTCACACGCTGTGAAGACAATATTTGAGCAGCGTATTTTTGATACTTCCTTGAAAATCGTGTCGAGATATCGTGATGTCAAGTAAGGGGTTGAAGTAGATCTTGCGCTAGAAGGGCGACAGTGGTACATAGACCCCTCGTCTTCACTTGACGGCTTGACCCACACTGTATTCGTACATTGGAGGCTACTAGTTTGATTGGCGGGGTTAAGCCTTAGCCTTGCGCCTCCAGCCTTGTCGTTGGCCGTCATCCCACCTCCGCTTCAGGCCACGCAACCTGCAACCTGACCAACAACGGCGTCGAAGAAAGAGCTATCAAGCCTTGAATAATACTCAAACCGGCCAAGTCCACGCGCGCGACGTACTGATATATCCTTGACACCCGTTCCCGCCCCCGTACACCCCCGCTCGACACCCCTCGCAATGAACCGCCTCTTCGGGGCCTCTGGCCCCAAGGCGCCGAAGCCGACGCTCAACTCGGCCATCGGCAACATCGACGGGCGCATCAGCTCCATCGACGTCAAGCTTGCGTCGCTCAACGCGGAGCTGACGTCGTACCAGACCAAGCTGTCCAAGATGCGCGACGGGCCGGGCAAGACGGCCATTAAGCAGAAGGCGCTCAAGGTGCTGCAGCGGCGCAAGATGTACGAGTCGCAGCGCGACCAGCTCGAGTCGCAGGTCTGGAACATGGAGCAGGCCCAGACCATGCAGGACAACCTGAAGAATACCATGGCCACCGTGGACGCGCTGCAGCAGACGAATAAGGCGCTGCGCAAGGAGTACGGCAAGGTCGATATCGACAAGATCGAGCGTCTGCAGGACGACATGGCCGACCTACTCGACGTGGGGAACGATATCCAGGAGTCTCTGGCGCGGAGCTACGAGGTGCCCGAGGACGTTGACGAAGCCGAGCTGGATGCTGAGCTCGAGGCTCTTGGCCAGGAGGTCGATTTCGACCGTGAACTGGGCGGCACCGAGAGCGCCCTCCCGGGATTCATGCAGGACGAGGTCCCCGACTTTATCGACGAGGCTCCTGTACAGGCCGGGAAAGTCAAGGAGGCTGCGGGATGAGATTTCCGGGGAGGATGGGGGACAAGGATAGGGAGATTAACGAGGGCTAGCGCACTGCTACCCGTTGGCCGAGGATAGAGGACGGGAGGGGAGTGTGTGTTTCACGACGAAGTTCAAGCAGTCTTGCTTTTTCAACAGCACCGGGTGGTCGGATTTGGATGGGTGTGCGTACTTCGCAACGGGAGTCGTAACGCGGAGTCGGGTGGCTAGGACGGCATTTTCATGACAACATCATGGCGTTGGATGTTTTACGTACGGGACTACTGCATCACGCACTAGATGAAGCAATATATGAGATCACTTGCGTATCGATTTATGCTGTGTCGCTCGTTCCATCCCGGCCAAGTAACCGTCGTGTCCATGTCCACCATACCGAACCACCTGAATGCTAAAAACTCCAGAAACCAACAGGAAGCTCCGAGAGCTGTAGAGACTACTGGAAGTGCTGCATACCTAGGTACCTTAGCGAATGTGGTTTTCGAAAACAGACAGTCAGTCTGCTCCAACTGCTTATGTCCCACATATCTTCCCACTCCTCCGCCCTTATCATAGCTTCTGCATCAAAAACCACATCTAGTCCTTCCACGAACACACACACACACACAGAGGCACACGCGCGCGCGCACTTTTTACTCAACCGGCGCAAAGAAGCGACTTGCCTCCTCCAGCTCCGGATCCCCGTTGCAAAAGTCCCAGCCGACGATGACGCTGGTCTGGCTGCAGCAGATGATGCGCCGCGCGTCGAATTGGAGCTTGAACACGCGCGCCGAGTTAGCGGCGTCGGCTGCAGCGGCAGCGGCGGCAGCAGCAGCAGCCGCGGCGGCCGCGATGTGCGGGTGGTGTGGGACCGCCGGTGTCGGTGCCGGTGCAGCGGCGGCGGTGGCGGTGGGAGGGTTGGGAGGTGGTACCTGATGTACGTGCGCGCCGGCTGCAGCGTGAGCTTGGTTCTGAGCGTGCGCTAGGTGCGCTGCCGCCGCGGCTGCTGTTGCTGCTGCTGCTGCTGGGCTTCCTTGCTGGTCCTGGCTTGTTGACGGCTGTTCGGCGGTGGTCGTTGAGGCCCGGGCGGTTGTCGGGGCTTGTGCGGCAGTGCTAGCACCGGCGAGTGACGGCATCTCTCGCTCATCCTCTGTGTTCTCGTCGCTCGCATCCTCCGCGTCATCTCCGCCAGCCGCCGTTACCTTTGCCTGTTGTGTCTGTGCCTGTGCCGTACTCGACCCCTCTCCACTATTCAAGTTGGCGGGCGCGGTACTCGCCCGGGCGGCTTGTTGTTGCCTCTCGATCGCAAGTCTACGCTGCCTCGCCTGCTCGAACTGTGTCCGAAACAGGGAGGTGTTAACGACCTGTCTTAGCTGGCTCTTCACGAATGGGCTCTGTTCCCGGTCGATGGCGGCTTGGAGGTGGCCCCGCTGGGTTAACATTGTAGGATAAGAGGCGAGTGCCTGGGCGAGAGCATGAGGGCCTTGTGGGACGGCGGCGTCGATCATCTGCTGGTATGATATGATGGAGGATGGTGTGAGGGTGGCGTAAATCGGTGATTCTACCTGGGTGATCTGAAGGCCGGGTTGGGTTGTGGGGGTTGTCGGCCTTTCCGTGGTAGAAGCGGCGGGGGCAAGCTGCGTGTTAGAGGAGCCGCCAGAGGCTGTCGCCGACTGCCCGGCAACAACGGTGTTAGTTGGCGGACTCCTCGGTTGTCGGAGCGGCGCCAATATCGCGGGGTGAAGATCAAGGACGCCGGTGGGAGCGGAATACGAGGGCGGCGGGCTCAGTTGTCGCCGTACTGCAGCCGCCGCGGCGTCCTCTTGTTTAAGGCGATGCTGGTCCTTCCAGACGCCCTCCTTGTCCCTCCGCCAGATGATGATCCTCGTATCGTAGCTCCCGCTGACAATCCTGCCGTACTTGCCGCCGCCACCGCCGGGCGGCAGCTTCGCGCCGTATGCGGCGATGTCCTCGGGTCTGCTAGACCCGGCGTTGCCCTGCCGGCGCGAGTGTCGCGTCCTGTCTAGATCGTCTAGCTGTCCGGACTCCAGGGCTCGGAAGTACTCGGCGTCGACCCTCTTGGCCTCGGCTGCGTCGTAATCCACGCTGTAAGGCAGGTCCCCGAAGCCGGCCTGCACCGTCCGCACTAAATTACAATGCGAGCGGAGGCTGGCCACCTCGAGGCCCGACTGCCTGTCAAACACCTTGACCTCGTTGTCGCTGCTGCCGCTCACGATACGGCGACCGTCGTACTGGACGCAGGCAATCCCCTTGCTGTGCCCTATGAACGTCCGCACACATGTCTGCGAGGGCCAGTCCCACACCTTGATGTGGCGGTCGCCGCTCGCCGAGACAACCTCTCGCTCGTGCACCTGCACGGCATTGACGGCGGCTCCGTGGCCTTCGAGGCAGCCGATCAGGGTAAAGGGCTTTAAGACGGGGAGTCGGTCTAATGACAGCTCGTAGGCGTAGTCCGTCACGGTCCTAGGGACCAGGTCTATCCCTGGGTAACCTAGGTCGCGTGCGTGCAACGGTCTGCGGTTGAAGATCTTGATGGTTTTGTCCTTGGAACAGGTGACGAGGACGCGCTTGTCAAACTTGACATTGAGAACGGGCTCGCGGTGGGCCTTGCGAAGCTTCTGGATGACCTTGCCCGTGGAGAAGCGCCAGAGGATGACGCTCGAGTCGGAGCTGCCGGAGACGATCAGGTCCTCATCTGGGTCCGAGTCGAACTGCAGGCACAGAACGGAGCCGGTGTGGGCCACCAGCGGGGGTCGCACTAGGCGGCGGGTGTGGATGTCCCACACGCGGAGGGTCCGGTCCCTGCTACCGCTCACAAGGTATTGTGAGTCGTACTGAAGGCTGTAGATGCATTCGCCGTGGCCCTCGTTCGGGAAATCCGGGTGTGGTAGCTGGAAGTTGGTAAATTTCCCCAGCTCCCAGTTCGACTCGAGCCGCCGCCTCATGCTGTACAAGTACCTCCAATTAATCTTGTACTTGCCGTCAATGGAATCCCACATCCACAAGGTCGACTTTAGAAGAATATTGGGCGAAAGGTCCATGGGGCCGTGATGTTGGGCACCGCCCGCCTTTCCTTTCCCCTTGTCAACGCTCTTCCCCTTCCCCTTCCCCAACCCCCTACGGTTCTCGTTCGAGCTGTAACTGCCACCCATTTCCATGTCTCCCATGCGATGTGTTACTCCTGTCCTCAAAGCGGGTGCGACTGGGCCGCCGAATATGCTCGACTCGGCCATCTCCAAGTCTGCCGATTCCTGTTTGGTGGTACCGTCTGCGTCGGCCATGACCATATCGTCATCGGCGTCGAGATTCGGGGATGCTGGCGCGGCGCGTTTCCTGTGCGAGGGACCTCGTTCCGACAACTGCGTCCATTGCGGGGATTCGACGCCGGCGCTCGGCGACGAGAAGCCGTTAATCTTGGCCTCCCATGCGGCGATCTCGTCGGGCTTTGCCTTCCATCCCTCGAGGTGGTATAGCTTTTGCCACAGCTTCCGATCTAGTGCCAAGTCATACCAAGCTCGAGATGCTTGGGCAACGTGGATTAGGTCGAGAGGGTCGAGGTAGCCGAGGATTTTGAGGCAGACCTCGGGTGGGAAGTATTGGATGAAGTCGATATAGAGGCGGGGCCTCAGCTGTTCGACAACCTGCGCTATCAGGTCTGTCGGAAGGTCGCTAAGCAGAGCCATGGCAAGATCTGGTGGCGAGCCAATTTGTTAGTGCACAAGCTCGGTAATTATTGTAGAGATAGGTTGCAAGAGGATTGCAGGAAGGTTGCAAATCGGGACACTGCTAATGAAGTTTGTCTATGGGGGTGATCGGCCCGGCCTTGTATATGATGGGGCAGGGCAGGCACAGGACAGGGCAGGGCAGGCACAGGACAGGGTAGGGCAGGGCAGGAGAGGGCAGGCACAGGGGCAGGTCGCAGCCGCGATATGCATATTCATGGTGAAGCTCGATGCATGTTGTAGCTGCAGAAGAACAGAGACGCAGATACGCACCACTCTTTTCCTCATCCGAAAGACCTGCGATATGCCGTATCAGCCACGCGGGGATATCAGAGCCTGGCCTGGAGGGGTTCACGATGGGGTCGGCGCCATCGTAGCGCGGCTGCTTGAACGAGGAGGTGGCGGAGGATTGGTTCAGGGGGTCTTCGGAATAGCCTTCGTCTTGCTGGTGCGCAGCGAACGCATCCATATTCGGGTGGGCTCTGTCTCGGCCGGCGCGGCGGGCGGGTTGGTCGGTCGAAGGGGGGGGGGAGGGGATTGTAGAAAGGGTTTTGGCGGGAGGTTGGCGCACGGCGAGGCACGGTGAGAGTTTGGCCAAGGTTTCTTCTGCAGGGCGGGCAGAAGAGTTGGGGCGGTTGTGCAAATCAGCAAGGCGGTCAAGTCGTCGAATGCTATTGGTCCGCGCAGCGCTCCAGATTGTAATCGGCGCCACGGAGCCAGAGAGGTAGCAATTATTGATGTTTGTTGTTGCAGTTGCTAATCTCGCTCGGCGTCAATTGTTTGTTTCTTGACATGGAAGACAAATCGATATCTGACAAATACAGGAATACGCCTCCCCCCACCCCCTCAGCGAGGACGTCTTCAGAGAGGTGCAGCTAAGCCTGTCCTGTCATCTCCTGGCCACTTTTGTATTAGGCAGCCCTGCATTCGCCTCACATAAACGACGACTAGCACACGCGCCACGTCACGCCACATGGAGCCGCATCGCCAATGTCAGCCATGCAGTTGCTTTTGCATCCCCAAGTTTATGAGTGGATGTCATCGAATTAGCAGTCCGTCCACCACCCGTCATCAGCGCACCACCCGCGTGTCTGCATAAGTCCAATCACTGGCGACTAACTGGGAAGACGGCAAGAAAAGGAACTCTGCAATTAGGGGAAACAATCACATGTTTACTAAACGCAACAAATACTACCTACTCTGAAGTCTTGGGTCTCGTGCCCTTTGTAGGAGCACTGGACGGACAGAGATTACATAGATGGCACCCCCCCCCCCGGTGTCGCACCAGCACTGGCAGTTAAGCTCCACCCCCCAACCCGCCACCCCTCCACCCCACCCCTCCTGTGGCTACGCACCTTAGTTACCTACTTATTCCCGACCTCACGTTTGTAATGTACATACTGGACTACACTGTGCCGCCAGTGTTCGGCGTGAGAATGCAATTCTCCAAAAAAAAAAAAAAAAGGGTAAAAGGGACCCGCCTGTCAGGTCTCCGAGTCCGGCCACGGTTCTTTCTCTCCGTTCCCCGATTGACAAAGTCTGGGTCAGCCGGGGAAAAAAATAAAAAGGAACGCCCCAGTGTCAGCTAGACTTGTTGCACCACAGATTGTGTGTCCGGTGTGACGCTCTGGCAGGCTTCTTTTGGCCCCGGAGATGTCATGCTTCGGCGCCGGAGCCGAGCAGGCCCTTGGATCTGCAGGAACTTCGCGTTTCAACGGGGGGGCGGATCAGCCACTATTCCCTTCCTCCTTGGCCGGCCAAGGGTTGGTTATAGTATGCGGAAACCCAGCAAACGGCAAATAATGCAGCAACAGCAGCAGCAGCAGCAGCAGCAGCAGCAGCAGCAGCAGCAGTAGTAGTAGTAGTAGTAGCAGCGGTAGCGGCGTCGGCGTCGCCCTCGATGCGGCCAAGGAGTAAGGATCACCGAGAGCGCCTCTTTCTCCTTTTATACTTTCTTTGCAGCTGTGACAGGCGTGTGGCTCTCACGGATGCAAAGCAGAGCAGACTGGGGTGCATGGACGGTGATCTTCCTTGGTCTGGCCGGTTACCTATCTACGTTAGGCACGTACGGATCTGTAGGTACGGAGTATGTGGTTGCAGTGGTACTTTATGTTCCGACTGATATCCACTGTTGGATGTTGCGATGGAAGAAGGAAAGCGGAAGTACATCCATGTATTGCGTGGGAGATGGATCCCCTTTGCTGCATGCTTGACCTTGAGCGGGGGGCCCTTTGAAGCCTTCGCTCCAGTCTGCTACCTCCGCCTTTCCCACTACCTGCCTGCATGGTACCACCGCATTTGTTCTCGTAGCAGTGGTGGACAGATACCTACCCCTGTGCCGTCCCTACCATCGTACCCAACATCACACGGCGACCTGGCGAAGCCCTCAAAGTGAGTTGACTCAGGTTTCGCATCGCGGGGTGACTTTTCATAGGACTTTCGTTGGAGACTTTCGTTGGCCCACTCAGCTCCCGCCCGGCCAATCAACGGGAGAGCTAGGCCCGGCCTGTTTTAGGTCGTCTAGCGTGTGGCCTCGCCGCCAATTTCGAAACAAACTGGACCCCATGGAAGTCATGCCCAAGCTGGTGTGATAAGGGATCCCTAGCATTCATTATACCTAGCATTAGATAACGGCACCCGCATCTCACATCTCGATTGCCCCGTCCGACCAAGTTCAACCTACCCGTGGGACGGCCGCTGGTGGGGGAAGCTGTCAAGCTGTCCTCGATGTTAATTCCCGAAGGTACAGCACGTACAAGTAGAGGTATACACAATATGCGTATAGTCCATACAGTACATACAGTACAGCCCGTACATTGGTTCTTGGTACCTACCCGCCTATTTTTGGCCGGGGGGGAACCTTGGTCGAGGGGACTGTGGTACTTTGGTCAAGTGTCTGGTACCGTTGTCTGGGCCCGCAGACCAACCAGGCTAAAGGAGGTACCGCTGGGCTGCCCCCCTCTCCCCTTGGGAATTTAGGAGTGCACTGGCGTCCGAAGGGATCTTCTCATCCAACCCCCTTCCCCCCCCTCCCGCCCGCCCACCCACCCACATTCCACCCAAACCCACCCTTTCCACGGCCCCCCACAATTCGATGCCAAAGGGGGTCGGCCAGCAACCTTACCTTACCGCAAATTGCTGCACATCCTCCCGAACACCCATTTCGAACCCGATCCTGCGTTGCTGCGACAGAACTCCCACACTCCCACACTCCCACACTCACAACCCACCGAGACGACCCTGCCGAGGAAAAGGAAGGTGCAGCCACACCTGCGACCTGTACTTTTTTTGCTCTGCAAATCCCACGACCGCTGAGAAGAAAGGAAGCGGAGGATTTGGGTCAGACTGCGACCAAAACAACCCTCTTGATTCGACCGACTTGGACTCCCACAAGCCATCATCAGCCACCTCTAGGTTTGCCTTCCCACACCCAAACCAAAACCAACCCCCAAATCTGCCGCAGCCTGCTTTGCTTGCTGGGCCATTCCAACCGGCGGCACGACCACGACCGGTCGTGTTTCAAACCTACCCTCGACACGAATTATTTCTCCCCAGAAAGGCCATTTCTCGAACCATATCGAATTTCGAACTTTGCGCCTCCGAAAGAACGACAAAGAACTACTGCATAAGCCTGACACACGAGGCGACCTTGACGAGTAACGCCAGAGTGAGGTGATCAGGAGAGGAGGGGCCAAAAGACGCCATATCGCGATAATCTCCGGTGAATCGCTACTTCTCCCTGCGATCGCTTTCACCTCCCCACCTCGCCCTCCCTCCCGCACTTTGCTGCAAACCTCGTAATCGAACCAACTCGACTCTCCGTCCCCTGAGCTCAACTTCTGCTGCTCACGGATCCGCCATTCTCACGAATGGATACCCTATGATGGCCCATGCACCCCTCATAAGAACCAACACCGCCCCTGTCTTCCAAGCGTCGACAGACGGTGTTGCCCGGCTACAGCACAGCATGAGCATCGCCAGCGCCCCAAGGCAAAGCCAGCTATCTGGCTCGACCGCCTTCACCTCGACTACCTCCCTCAACACCTTAACCAACTCCTCCACCGCCGGCGGCAGCGGCGGCGGCAGCGCCCCCTCGGGTGGGCCCATTGTCGCGACTGCCAACATCATTAACCAGAAAGCCGATGCATCCCGATCACTTTACCAGATATGCGTATTGCTGAAGCAGAGACTAAGCCAAGTCCCGGGATTTGAGGTATACCTCCAACAGCTCGAGGAATGGTCAGCGGACCAGCATGACGGGGGTCCGGTCGAGTCGCTCTGGAAACTCCTGCGAACCGGCCATCCGCTCCTCACCATCTACAATGCCCTGCAACCCGAGACGCTGATCCAAGTCGACCCTGCCATTAGCAATGAGTCGAAGCGCTCCAAGATTGCTATTGCAAACTTTGTTCGAGCATGCTTGAACGACCTGAAGCCTCCGCCTGCCGAGTGCTTCATCATCAACGACCTGACTGGCAACGACACTACTGGTTTTGTCAAGGTACTACATCCCCCCCTGCCCTCGGTGATATAAATTAAGAGCCCCTTGTCATGTGCTATTTGGAAAGGCTTAAAATATGAAACTAACATTGGCAATTCACCTAGGTTATCACAGTTATTAACTATGTCCTTGACCTTGCCGAATCACGGAATTTGCTGCTCCAGATCCAACCCTACCCCGAGGATGATGTGGTCGACCCTGCTACTAAGATGACCTATCGAGACTACATCGTGCGCGAGCTGGTGGATACGGAGCGGAAATACGTCCAGGACTTGGAGAATCTACACGACCTGAAGAAAAATCTGGAGCAACGGGGCGTTATACCTGGTGACATCGTGCACCAGATCTTCCTGAACATCAACGCAATCTTGGATTTCCAGCGCCGGTTCTTGATCCGGGCTGAGACGACAAACTCGATGCCCCAGGCAAAGCAGGACTGGGGAGGGCCCTTCGTCTTTTACGAGGATGCCTTCAACATCTACCAGCCTTTTATCGCCAACCAAAGGAAGGCTGCCCAAGTCGCCAGCCAAGTCTTTGACAAGATCCAGTCTTCTGACCACCCGGTGGCTCTTGATTTCAACACCCTGGACGGCTTCTTACTGAAACCCATGCAGCGTCTTGTGAAGTATCCCCTGTTACTCAAGGTATGCGACGAAAGGCCTTCCCCCCCCCCCCCCCCCCCCCCCCTTTTTTTTTTTTTTTTTTTTTTTTTTTTTTTTTTTTTTTTTTTTTTT
>Ga0164242_10006391_pt1 | contig 12967 bp, 9 predicted proteins | sample OricomgcompostMG_FD_108783 | JGI IMG/M metagenome (GOLD analysis project Ga0164242, IMG submission 108783) | Miracle-Growth compost microbial communities from Emeryville, California, USA - Original compost - Miracle growth compost (MG) ... | reverse complement strand
GTCTTCCGGCGTATGGAAGCGCGAGAAATGGGTATTGAGGATTTCTTCTTCGGCGTAGCCCTTGATGCGCTCGGCGCCGGAATTCCAGTTGGTGACGATGCCTTCCGGCGACAGCATGTAGATGGCGTAGTCCGTCACGCCCTGCACCAGCAGGCGGAAGCGCTCCTCGCTCTCGCGCAGCCGTTCCTCCGTCGCCTTGCGTTCCGTGACATCGCGCGTGATCTTGGCGAAGCCGACGTGGCGGCCGGCGCTGTCCAGGACCGGATCGATCACCACATGCGCCCAGAAGCGGCTGCCGTCCTTGCGCACGCGCCAGCCTTCCGCCTCGAACTTGCCTTCGCGCATGGCGGTCTGCAACGCACGCGCCGGCAATCCGCTGTCCCGGTCTTCCTCGGTGTAGAAAAGGGAGAAATGCTTGCCGACGATCTCCTTGGCCGTATATCCCTTGAAGCGCTCGGCACCGGCGTTCCAGCTGGTCACGAAGCCGTCCGGATCGAGCATGTAGATGGCGTAGTCATTGATGCTCGATACGAGCAGCTGCAGGCGTTCGGCTTCGGTAAGCATGGCGGCCGGGCTGGGAGGCGCCGGAATCATGGCGCGGCACCGCATGCCGGTGCGCCGGCAGCCGAGCGGACGCGCACGGATGCCGCATTCCGCTTCGTCTTTCCGCTTTCAATGGCAATCAAGTTGCCGACTCCTTTCACCGCAAACGACATGGAACGCTCCTTGGCCAACGGCCATCCCGGCTACGAAACATGCCTTGAAAATACATCATCATGCTGCCTGCACCATTTGTCGATCGGTATCAGAGAATCCCGCAACAAGATGTAGGAAACCGATAGTGTGAGAGTATGAGTGGCCGTGGCGGTGAAAGAACTGGATTTCCCGGGCGCTTGGTCTATAACGAAAACAAGGGACGCCGCGGAATGCATGAGGTGTCCCGCGCCATCTTCGAGGAGGAAGAAAATGAATCGGGATCTGAAAGCATGTCCCCTGTGCGGAAGCAAGGCCGAGCTGAAGGAATCGCATTATCTTGAATCCGAACGTCCCTACAGCTACGTGCGTTGCACCAACGACGAGTGTTCGCTGCACCAGAACACCGCTCACTTCAGCGGCGGCGGCGCCGGCGCCAACAGCCGGGCCGCAGTCGAAGCCTGGAACCGGGAAGAAGTTCTCCTGCCTGATCATTGAGCCGCACGCCGCATCGCCATGCCGCATGCGGCGCGGCGATGCGCCGCCCCGGTGGTCAGCGCGCGGCTTCCAGGATGGCATTCAATGTCGCGCTGGGCCGCATGGCAGCGGCTGTCTTGGCCGCGTCCGGATGGTAATAGCCGCCCAGATCGACCCGCTTGCCCTGCGCGGCCTTCAACTCGGCCACGATGGTGGCTTCATCGTCGGCCAGCGCCTTGGCCAGCGCGTGGAACGTCGCCTGCAGCTCGGCATCCTCGGTCTGTTCCGCCAATGCCTGCGCCCAGTACAGCGCCAGGTAGAAATGGCTGCCGCGATTGTCGATCCCGCCGATCTTGCGCTCGGGCGACTTGTCGTTGTCGAGAAACTTGCCGGTCGCCTGGTCCAGCGTCTTCGCCAGCACCAAGGCCTTTTTGTTGCCCGATACGTGGCCGAGATGCTCGAGCGACGCGGCCAGCGCCATGAACTCGCCCAATGAATCCCAGCGCAGGAAATCCTCTTCCACGAACTGCTGCACGTGGCGCGGCGCCGAGCCGCCGGCGCCGGTCTCGAACAGGCCGCCGCCGGCCATCAGCGGCACGATGGACAGCATCTTCGCGCTGGTGCCCAGTTCCATGATCGGGAACAGGTCGGTCAGATAGTCGCGCAACACGTTGCCAGTGACCGAGATCGTGTCCTGCCCCTTGCGGATGCGTTCCAGCGAGAAGCGGATCGCCTCGACCGGCGACAGGATGCGGATGTCGAGGCCGACGGTGTCGTGGTTCTTCAGGTAGCGCTGTACCTTGGCGATGATCTGACGGTCGTGCGCGCGCTGTTCGTCCAGCCAGAACACGGCCGGCGTATGGCTCGCGCGCGCGCGGTTCACCGCCAGCTTGACCCAGTCCTGCACCGGCGCATCCTTGGTCTGGCACATGCGGAAGATGTCGCCGGCCTCGACCGGCTGCTCCAGCAGCACGGCCCCCTTCTCGTCGGTCACGCGCACCACGCCGTCGGCCGCAATCTCGAAGGTCTTGTCGTGCGAGCCGTATTCCTCGGCCGCCTGCGCCATCAGGCCGACGTTCGGCACGCTACCCATCGTGACCGGGTCGAAGGCGCCGTTCTTCCTGCAGTCGTCGATCACGACCTGATAGATGCCGGCGTAGCAGCGGTCAGGGATCACCGCCTTGGCATCCTGCCGCTTGCCTTCGGCGTTCCACATCTTGCCGGAATCGCGGATCATCGCCGGCATCGAAGCGTCGATGATGGTGTCGCTCGGCACGTGCAGATTGGTGATGCCCTTGTCGGAGTTGACCATCGCCACCGCGGCGCGCTGCACGTAGGCGGCTTGCACGTCCTGCTCGATTTCCGCCTGCCTGTCGGCCGGCAGCGTCTTGATGCGCGCATACAGGTCGCCGATGCCGTTGTTCGGATCGAAGCCGATGTCCTTCAGCGTGGCGGCATGCTCGGCGAGCACGTCCTTGTAGAACACGGAAACCGCGTGGCCGAACATGATGGGATCGGACACCTTCATCATCGTCGCCTTCAGGTGCACCGAGAACAGCACGCCCTTGGCCTTCGCGTCGACGACCTGCGCTTCCAGGAAGGCGCGCAATGCTTGCCTGCTCATCACGGCGGCGTCGATGATTTCGCCGGCCTGCACCGGCGTCTTTTCCTTCAGCACGGTGGTCTTGCCGTCGGCCGTGGTCAGCGCGATCTTCACGTTGCCGGCCTGTTCGATCACCGTCGATTTCTCGCTGCCGTAGAAGTCGCCACCGTCCATGTGCGCCACGTGCGTCTTCGAATCGGCGCTCCACGCCCCCATCTGGTGCGGATGCTTGCGCGCGTAGTTCTTCACCGACAGCGGCGCGCGACGATCCGAATTGCCCTCGCGCAGGACCGGGTTCACCGCGCTGCCCTTGATCTTGTCGTAGCGCGCCTTGATGTCCTTTTCCTTGTCGTCCTTCGGCTCTTCCGGATAGTCGGGCAGCGGGTAGCCCTGCTGCTGCAATTCCTTGATCGCCGCTTTCATCTGCGGGATGGAAGCACTGATGTTGGGCAGCTTGACGATGTTGGCTTCCGGTTTGGTCGCCAGCTCGCCCAACTCGGCCAGCGCCGGCGCGATGCGCTGGCCGGCGTCCAGATACTCGGGAAAGGCCGCGATGATACGGCCGGCCAGCGAAATGTCGCGGGTTTCGACCGTGATGCCGGAAGGGCGCGCGAAAGCCTCGATGATGGGCAGCAGCGAATAGGTCGCCAGCGCGGGCGCTTCGTCAGTCAGGGTGTAGATGATTTTGGATGCGGAGGACATGATGGTCGCCGGTTTTTGAGATGGGAAAAAAATCGATGCCGGCAGCATTTCGCCCCGGCATGTTGGCGTTGTGTAAACGTCGGATAGCGCATTGTCGCCAAATTCGGCGGTTTCGGCAAAGGGCGAGGCGCGTGGCGATATTACGGCTATTTGCCGATGCAGAACCGGCTGAAGATCACCCCCAGCAAATCGTCCGGCGTGAACTCGCCCGTGATGCTAGCCAACCGTTCCTGCGCCAGCCGCAGTTCCTCGGCGAACAGTTCCAGCGCCGGCGCGGCGGCGTCGCTGTCGTGCGCGGCGTGCTGCGCCGCCATGTCGAGATGATCCTGCGCCGACTTCAGCGCGATCAGGTGCCGCTCGCGCGCCAGGTACGGCGACTCGGCGGTCTGCTGCCAGCCGATCAGGCGCAGCAGTTCGGCGCGCAGCAGGTCGATGCCGATGCCATCGGTGGCCGACAGATAGATGTGCGTGGTGTTGGCCATGCGGTCGACGTTGGGGCGATGGCCGGACAGATCGATCTTGTTCCAGACGCGCATGACCGGCACGCCGGACGGAAGGCGCGCGACGATGTCCTCGTCCTCGCGCGTCGGGCCGCGGCTGGCGTCGAGCAGGTGGACGATGACGTCGGCTTGCTGCACGGCGTCCCAGGTGCGTTCGATGCCGATGCGCTCGACTTCGTCGGCCGCGTCCGTCGCGTCGCGGATGCCGGCGGTGTCGATCACGTTGACCGGGATGCCTTCGATCTGGATGGTTTCGGATACCTTGTCGCGCGTGGTGCCGGCGATCGGCGTGACGATGGCGACGTCGCTGCCGGCCAGCGCGTTCAGCAGCGAGGATTTGCCGACGTTGGGCTGGCCGGCCAGCACGATGTTCAGGCCGTCGCGCAACAGCGCGCCTTGCGCCGACTGGCTGAATACGCGTTGCAGCGTCTCGCGGATGCCGTCGAGCTGGCCGCGCGCGTCCGACTGCTGCAGGAAGTCGATCTCTTCCTCGGGGAAATCCAGCGTCGCCTCCACCAGCATGCGCAGGTTTATCAAGCGGTCGACCAAGTCGCGGATGGTCTTCGAGAAGGCGCCGGACAGCGATTGCGACGCGGACTTGGCTGCCGCTTCGGTCGATGCTTCGATCAGGTCGGCCACCGCTTCGGCCTGCGCCAGGTCCAGCTTGTCGTTCACGAAGGCGCGATGCGTGAACTCGCCGGGTTGCGCCAGGCGCAGGCCGATGTCCCTGCCCGCTTCCAGGCAGCGCGCCAGCAGCATCTGCAGCACGACCGGACCGCCATGTCCCTGCAGTTCCAGCACGTCTTCGCCGGTGTACGAATGCGGCGCCTTGAAATGGATCGCCAGCCCCTGGTCGATGACGCTGCCGTCGGCGTTGAGAAAGCTGAGGTAGGTCGCATGGCGCGGTTGCAGCGCGGCGGCCTTGTCCTTGCCGCACACGGCTGCGATGACGGAGGACAGGTCCTTGCCGGACACGCGCACCACGCCGATGCCGCCGCGTCCGGGCGCGGTGGCAATGGCGGCGATGGGGGAGGAGTCGAAATTCATACTTCTGCGGATTGGTTGAACACGTTCAGGCGACAGCGTAACAAAAAAGCCCGTGAAGGCTCACGGGCTTTTTGCGGGGAGACGGCGGCGATTAGGTCTTGTTGCCGCCGTTCAGCGCGCGGGTGATCGTCCATTGCTGCGCGATCGACAGGCAGTTGTTGACGATCCAGTACAGCACCAAGCCGGCCGGGAAGAAGAAGAACATGATCGAGAAGGCGATCGGCATGATCGTCATCACCTTGGCCTGGATCGGGTCCGGCGGCGTCGGGTTCATCCTCGTCTGCACGAACATCGAGACCGCCATCAGGATCGGCAGGATGCCGAGCGTCACGTGGAAGGAGCCGACGTGGAAGGAGCCCAGCAGCGTGTCCGGCGACGACAGGTCCTTGATCCACAGCCACGGCGCGTTGCGCATCTCGACACTGGCCAGCAGCACCCAGTACAGCGAAATGAACACCGGGATCTGCACGATCATCGGCAGGCAGCCGCCGAGCGGATTGATCTTCTCGGTCTTGTACAGCTCCATCATCGCCGCGTTCATCTTCTGTGGCTCGTTCTTGTAGCGGGTGCGGATGTCGGTCATCTTCGGCGTGACCTTCTTCATCTTCGCCATGCTGCGGTAGCCGGCGGCCGACAGCGGGAAGAACAGCAGCTTGATCAGGATGGTCAGCACGATGATGGTCCAGCCCCAGTTGCCTATCAGCTGGTGGATGTGCGTCATCAGCCAGAAGATCGGGCGCGCGATGATGGTCAGCCAGCCGTAGTCCTTGACCAGATCGAAGCCGGGCGCGACCTGCTCCAGCCGCTTGGATTCCTGCGGGCCGGAGAACAGCGTGGCGTCCATCGTCTTGCTGGCGCCCGGCGCGATCGTGCCCATCGGCAGGATGGTGCCGACCGCGTACAGGTTGGGACCGAGCGCCTTGGTGAAGTTCTCGCGTTCCGCATGGGCCGGCGGGATGAAGGCCGACACGAAGTAGTGCTGCACCATCGCGATCCAGCCGCTGCTGGACTTGTGGTTGTAGTCGGCCTTGCCCTTGGCGATCGAATCGAAGGTCACCTTCTGGAACTTGTCTTCGTTGGTGTAGACGGCGGGACCGGTGAAGGTGTGGTAGAAGCGCGATTCGTTCGACAGCTTGTTGCCGTCGCGCACTAGCTGCAGGTAGACCGACGGCGCGATCGGCTTGCCGGTTTCGTTGATCACTTCGTGGCGCACGTCGATGCGGTAGTCGTCGCGCTTGAAGATGAAGGTCTTGACCAGCTTGACGCCGCCCTGCTCGGCCGTCAGCACCAGCTGCACCTGGTTGCCGTTACCCAGTGTGCGTGGGCCCGGCTGCACGGTGAACAGCGTCTTGTGGTTCGGATAGTCGCCGCCGATCAGGCCGGTCTGGCCCAGGTAGGTCTGCGTCGGCGTGGAATCGAACAGCACCACGTCCTTGCTCGAATCGCCGCTCTCGTGATGCTTGAGCAGTTCCAGGTAGCGGATCTCGCCGCCGGCGGTGTCGATCTCGGCCTTGACCACGTCGGTGGTGATGGTGACGAGTTCATGCTTGACCGGCGCCGCGCCGGCGGCAGGGACGGCCGCAGCCGTCGCGTTGGCCGCCGGGGCGGGCGTGGTGGCGGTCGGCACGGAAGCGTCGCCGTTGGCACCGTTCGTACCGCTCGCCGCAGTCTGCGTCGGCGTTGGATTGCCGAAGAACAGCGACGGCTTGCCGGTGTACTGGTTGTAGTTTTCCCACAGCATCAGCAGCGAAAACGAAAACACAACCCACAGGATGGTACGTTTGATGTCCATAGTGTCTTTAGTCAGTGATCAGGAATGCCTGCAACCGCAGGCGGTTGCCGAACGGGGTTGGCCGGTGGCCTGTTCCGGCACCGGATCGAAGCCGCCGGGATGCCACGGATGGCATTTGCACACGCGCCTGGCGGCGAGCCAGACGCCTCTCGCTGCTCCGTGCCAGGCTATCGCTTCCAGCGCGTACTGGGAGCAGCTCGGGTAGAAGCGGCAATTGCGGCCGAGGAAGGGACTAACGCCCAGCTGATAGCCGCGCACCAGAAGTAGCAACAAGGTCTTCATGGGTTCGTCTCCGGCGCTTCCCGCGCGATGCGTTGTTGCGACGCAAACAGCCGCTGTAGCTCCTGGCGCAGCATGGCTTTCATGCCGATGCCGGTGGCGGCTTCCCGCTTCGTGTTGACCGGCTGCGACAGGCGGACGATGCAATCGATGGGCGGTAGCACCGCTTGGCGGAACACTTCGCGCGCGATGCGTTTGACGGTGTTGCGCGTCACGGCGCGCGGCGCGAGCCGCTTGGCGACCACCACGCCGAGACGGGCGCGCGGCAGGCCGCTCCGGCGGACGTAAAGCACGAAATGCGCGGTGCGCTGCACGGGCCGTAAACGAAAAACGGATGAAAATTCATCCGTTTTGACGATCCGCCGATCGCGAGCAAAGTCGAGCGAGCGATCGCCGGTCACACGCCGTTCGCTCAGACGGCGAGGCGCTTGCGGCCCTTGGCGCGGCGGGCATTGAGCACGGCACGGCCACCGCGGGTCGCCATGCGGACGCGGAAACCATGGGTGCGCTTGCGGCGCACGACGGAAGGTTGATAAGTACGTTTCATTGTTGATTCTCGCTAATCGGCTGAAAATAAGTCGGAGTCACGCACCCATCGCGATCCTCGCGGCCGCTGGCTGGCGCATGCTGCTGATGCCGGTCCGGCGAACAACAACGCACCAACATCCCGGGTAGTGAACCCTGAATTAGACCCCACTTTCTGTTTCTGTGTCAATCACTTAGCGCACGCGCCTAGCACGAATCCGGCCGGAAGGAAACGATGAAATTTCACTTCCAGCCTGTGGATAACTCGTCGGGCCGGGGGTAGAATAGCGCCACGCGCGGCACGGCGGCGGACACCCGATACGGGTGTTCCCGACGCCGTCCGTCCTGCCGGAAAACGCAGGAATGCAGCGTGGCCGTCCCCTCGACCGAGACGCGAAAGGGGGTGGGAAATCGGGGAAAACGCCCGGCCCATCCGCAAGACGGCCCCTGCAATCTTCCGGCAAGACCGCCTCGCGGGATCGGGAAACCGCGGGTGGCCGGCCGGCCTTGCGCACGGCATTCATACAAGTAGACGATTCATGGAAGAATTCTGGCAAAACTGCTCCGCCCGCCTGGAGCAGGAATTGACGCCTCAACAATACAGTGCGTGGATCAAACCGCTTGCGCCGCTCGATTACGAGGACGGCACCCTGCGCATCGCCGCGCCAAATCGTTTCAAGCTCGACTGGGTCAAGGCTCAGTTCGCCAGCCGCATCACCACCCTTGCCGCCGAATTCTGGGACGCGCCGGTCGAAGTGCAGTTCGTGCTCGACCCGCGCCTGACCGCTGCCAGGAAGCCGGCCGTCGCCATGGCTGGCGCCGGCGCGCAGGCCGACGACGTTCCTGCCAACGTGCTGGAGCCGATTCCCGCCGCCGCGCCGGACAGCGGCTCGCGCCGCGAACAGAGCCGTATCAACCCGGCCCTCACCTTCGACAGTTTCGTCACCGGCAAGGCCAACCAGCTGGCGCGCGCGGCGGCCATCCAGGTCGCCAACAATCCCGGCAGTTCCTACAACCCGCTGTTCCTGTACGGCGGCGTCGGCCTCGGCAAGACCCACCTGATCCACGCCATCGGCAACCAGATCCTGGCCGAGCATCCGGACACCAAGATACGCTACATCCACGCAGAACAGTACGTTCGCGACGTAGTGACCGCTTACCAGCGCAAGGGGTTCGACGACTTCAAGCGCTATTACCATTCGCTCGATCTGTTGCTGATCGACGACATCCAGTTCTTCGGCGGCAAGAGCCGCACGCAGGAAGAATTCTTCTATGCGTTCGAGGCGTTGATTGCCGCGAAGAAGCAAATCATCATTACCAGCGACACTTATCCGAAGGAAATCACCGGCATGGACGACCGGCTGATTTCGCGTTTCGATTCCGGCCTGACCGTCGCCGTCGAGCCGCCCGAGCTCGAAATGCGCGTCGCGATCCTGCTGAAGAAGGCGGAACAGGAAGGCGTGGCGCTGACCGATGACGTCGCCTTCTTCGTCGCCAAGCACCTGCGCTCCAACGTGCGCGAACTGGAAGGCGCGCTGCGCAAAATCCTCGCGTACTCGCGTTTCCACGGCAAGGACATCACGATCGAGGTGGTCAAGGACGCGCTGAAGGACCTGCTGTCGGTGCAAAACCGACAAATCTCCGTCGAAAACATCCAGAAGACCGTGGCCGACTTCTTCAACATCAAGGTCGCCGACATGTATTCGAAGAAGCGCCCGGCCAACATCGCCCGGCCGCGCCAGATCGCGATGTACCTTGCCAAGGAATTAACCCAGAAAAGCCTGCCGGAAATCGGCGAACTGTTCGGCGGCCGCGACCACACCACCGTGCTGCACGCGGTGCGCAAGATCGCGGCGGACCGGGCCAAGAGTCCGGAATGCAACCATGAGCTGCACGTGCTGGAACAGACCTTGAAGGGGTGAGCAGTCTTATCCACAGCTGCCTATCATCCTGTGGATAAGTATGTGGAAATCCGTTGGACAAGCGGTGGATGACGCGGGATAAACTCGGAACAACCGGATGCCCAGCCAAAAAGGGCTGGAACGCCGTTTCCCGCCCACATGTTTCTGTCAAAATACGGGATGGCCGCGAATCGGCCACCGGCGCAGGAAACGGGAGGTGGACAGGGAGCGCAGGACAGACAAAAGCGTACGCGTTGCCCGGAACCGGGCACCGCGCAGGCAGCAAGGAGACAAGGCCCTGCGCGCACGAAGCGCAGGCATGCAACAGGTTGCTCCAGGCATTGGTTTCATGAAGACCGCATCCGTTTAACTATAGATAAGGATCTAACTATGCAATTGGTCAAAACCCAGCGAGATGCGCTATTGCGTCCGTTGCAGATCGTGAGTGGTATTGTCGAGCGTCGGCACACGTTGCCGATTCTGGCCAATATCCTCATTCGCAAGGATGGCGAGCGCGTTTCCTTCCTGTCGACCGACATTGAAGTGCAGATCACCACGCACGCGCAGGTCGGCAGCGGCAACGACGCCACCTCGACCACGGTCGCCGCGCGCAAGCTGCTGGACATCCTGCGCGCGCTGCCGGATTCCGGCGACGTCGCGCTGTCGCTGGCCAACAAACGCATGACGGTACAGTCCGGCAAATCGCGCTTTGCGCTGCAGACCCTGGCCGCCGAGGAATTCCCGACCGTCGCACAAGCCGAGCAGTTCAACGCCAAGGTCACGCTGCCGCAGAAGACGCTCAAGCACCTGTTCAACATGGTGCACTTCTCGATGGCACAACAGGACATCCGCTACTACCTGAACGGCCTGCTGCTGGTGGTCGACGGCAAGAACGTCATCGCGGTCGCCACCGACGGCCACCGCCTCGCCTTCTGCCAGGTCGCGACCGAGCAGGAATTCCCGCATCAGGAAGTCATCATCCCGCGCAAGACCATCCTCGAACTGCAACGCCTGCTGGAAGAAAACGACCAGCCGGTCGATCTGGAAATCGCCACCAACCAGGTCAAGCTGACTTTTGCCGACATCGAGTTGATCTCCAAGCTGGTCGAAGGCAAGTTCCCCGACTACACGCGCGTGGTGCCGAAAGGCTACAAGAACAGCTTCACGATCGGCCGCGAAGCCTTGCTGCGTTCGCTGCAGCGCGCGGCGATCATGACCTCCGACAAGTTCAAGGGCGTGCGCTGCATCATCGCGCCCGGCAGCATGAAGATCAGTTCCACCAACGCCGACCAGGAAGAAGCCGTGGAAGAAATCGAAATCGACTACGGCGGCGACAGCATCGACATCGGTTTCAACGTCACCTACCTGCTCGACGTGCTGAACAACCTCAAGAGCGACAGCGTCACCCTCGCCCTTGGCGACGCCAATTCATCGGCGTTGATCACCGTACCGGACAATCCCGACTTCAAGTACGTCGTGATGCCGATGCGCATTTGATTTGATTACGGCTTGTTGCCCCCGCAGCAAGCTTTTGTTCCTCATCCTTGGGGGCCGAATGCCGGCGAAGCGCTGCAAAAAGTGCTTTAAAAACCGACACTTGGCCCCCAAGTAGGATGATTGCCGCAACAGCAGTACGCGACGCCTTTCCCTCTTCCGCCCGAAGAGCCGGCAAGAACATCTCGCCGTTGCCTCATCCGCCACTGACATAAAGGTAGCCATGTCCGCGATCCCGAACGAGAACCCTTCCTCCTCGCAGTCCGCCAACTACGGCGCATCCTCCATCCAGATCCTCGAAGGCCTGGAGGCGGTGCGCAAGCGTCCCGGCATGTACATCGGCGATACCTCGGACGGCACCGGCCTGCACCACTGCGTATTCGAAGTGCTGGACAACTCCATCGATGAAGCATTGGCCGGTCACTGCACGGAAATCCACGTCACCATCCATTCGGACAATTCCATCTCGATCACCGACAACGGCCGCGGCATTCCCACCGGCATCAAGTGGGACGACAAGCACGATCCCAAGCGCAGCGCGGCCGAGATCGTGATGACCGAGCTGCATGCGGGCGGCAAATTCGATCAGAACTCGTACAAGGTGTCCGGCGGCCTGCACGGCGTGGGCGTCTCCTGCGTGAACGCGCTGTCGAAAAAACTCAAGCTCACCATCCGCCGCGATGGCAAGGTGCACTTCATGGAGTTCGAGCGCGGCGCGCCCGTCGACCGCGAAATCGAAACCGTCGACGGCCAGTTCGTCTCGCCGATCAAGGTCGTCGGCGACACCGACAAGCGCGGCACCGAAGTCCACTTCTGGGCCGACGAAGACATCTTCACGCACGTCGAATTCCATTACGACATCCTCGCCAAGCGCATCCGCGAACTCTCGTTCCTCAACAACGGCGTGCACATCAAGCTGACTGACCAACGCACCGGCAAGGAAGAAGACTTCGCATTCGAAGGCGGCACCCGCGGCTTCGTCGAATACATCAACAAGGCCAAGAACGTGCTGCATCCGACGATCTTCCAGGCCACCGGCGAGCGCGCGTCCGAACAGGGCACCATGGTCGGCGTGGACGTCTCCATGCAATGGAACGACGCCTACAACGAACAGGTGCTGTGCTTCACGAACAACATCCCGCAGCGCGACGGTGGTACGCACCTGACCGGTCTGCGCGCCGCGATGACGCGCGTCATCAACAAGTACATCGAAGAGAACGAGCTGGCCAAGAAGGCCAAGGTCGAAGTCACCGGTGACGACATGCGCGAAGGTCTGACTTGCGTGCTCTCCGTCAAGGTGCCCGAGCCGAAGTTCAGCTCGCAGACGAAAGACAAGCTCGTGTCGAGCGAAGTGCGCGGCCCGGTCGAAGAGATCGTCGCCAAGACGCTGACCGATTTCCTCGCCGAGAAACCGAACGACGCCAAGATCATCTGCGGCAAGATCGTCGAAGCCGCACGCGCGCGCGAAGCCGCCCGCAAGGCGCGCGAACTGACGCGCCGCAAGGGCGTGATGGATGGCCTCGGCCTGTCCGCCAAGCTGGCCGACTGCCAGGAAAAAGACCCCGCGTTGTGCGAACTCTATGTGGTCGAGGGCGATTCCGCAGGCGGCTCCGCCAAGCAGGGCCGCGACCGCAAGTTCCAGGCGATCCTGCCGCTGCGCGGCAAGGTGCTGAACGTCGAGAAGGCGCGCTTCGAAAAGATGCTGTCTTCCGAACAGATCACCACGCTGATCGCCACGCTGGGAACGAGCATAGGCGTGGACGAATTCAACATCGACAAGCTGCGCTATCACCGCATCATCATCATGACCGATGCGGACGTCGACGGCGCGCACATCCGCACGCTGCTGCTGACGCTGCTGTATCGCCAGATGCCGCAGCTGGTCGAGCGCGGCCACGTCTACATCGCGCAGCCGCCGCTGTACAAGGTCAAGCACGGCAAGGACGAGCGCTAC
>Ga0164242_10006390_pt1 | contig 12967 bp, 12 predicted proteins | sample OricomgcompostMG_FD_108783 | JGI IMG/M metagenome (GOLD analysis project Ga0164242, IMG submission 108783) | Miracle-Growth compost microbial communities from Emeryville, California, USA - Original compost - Miracle growth compost (MG) ... | reverse complement strand
GTTCTAAAAGACCTGGTCATTCATATCCAATTCGAAGATGGCATGCCCGACCTAAATGAAATGCTGTATGTAGACAACGAGGCTAAGACGCCGTTAATAGTCAGCAGCCTGGATAAGGGCGATGTGGCTGTAGCGCTGAACATTGGCGGCGACCGCTCAATCCAAAAGGGCATGACAGTAACCCGCAGCGGTCGTAGCTTGGAAATCCCGGTTGGCGACGAAATGATTGGTCGCGTATGGGATGCCATGGGCCGTCCGATTGACGGCAAACCGCAATTGCCTGAGGACGTGCTCGACAAAATGATCAAACGTCCAATTTTCCGCCCAAACTTCCAGGAAACTTCGCTCGAAAGCCGCCCAGATGAAATCCTGGAAACGGGCATCAAGGTGCTCGACTTCTTTACGCCGTTTGTGAAGGGCCGCAAGATTGGCATTGTCGGTGGTGCTGGTGTGGGTAAGACGGTGCTGACCATGGAAATGATCAACAACGTGGCCGTTGGTAGCGGTGCGCTGAGCATTTTCGCCGGTATCGGTGAGCGTATTCGTGAGGGTCACGAGCTATACAAAACGCTCGAGGAAAACGAGCTGCTCAAGACTACGGCTATGTTCTTTGGGCAAATGAACGAGAATCCAGTACAGCGCTCACTGATTTCTCTAAGCGCCATTACGTTGGCCGAATATTTCCGCGACGACCAGAAGAAAGACATCTTGCTGTTTGCTGACAACATGTACCGCTATATTCAGGCTAGAAACGAGGTTACGACCATTATAGACCAAACCCCGGCCGAGGGCGGTTACCAGCCGACTATCTTTAGTGACGTTAAAACTTTGCAGGACCGTCTGGCTAGCAACCAAAACGGCTCAATTACGGCACTGCAAACTATTTACGTGCCAGCCGACGACCTAAGCGACCCAGCCGTGCAGATGATCCAGCACGAGCTAGACAGTACCATTGTGCTTAGTCGTGCTGTGGCAGCGCAGGGCATTCGTCCGGCCGTTGACATCATGGCCAGTAGCTCCAGCTTGCTAACGCCGGAAATTGTTGGCGAACGCCACTACATGCTTAGTGTGCGCGTTATGGCCATTTTGCAGAAGTATGAATCGCTCAAGGGCATCATCGCTATTATTGGCGAGTCGGAGCTATCTAACGAAGACCGTGATGATTACCAAAAGGCCAAGAAGCTAATCCAGTACTTTAGCCAGCAGTTTAATGTTATGGAAAAAATGACGGGTATAAAGGGCGAGTTCCACACCCGTGACGATACTTTGAGCGGCATAGAGGAGATATTGGTCTAATGGCCGAAGAGCAAACATCGCAGCCGACCATGCGGCAAGATGCCAGCACCGGCGAAGTGGTAGCTGAAAACCCAGCTGCTGTCAGTGACCGCCCTAAAATGTACCTGAAGGTCTATGCCCCTTTTAGGGTCTATTTTGACGGCGATGTGTATAGCGTGTCAGCTACCAACGCCACAGGACCATTCGATATTTTGCCGCACCATCACAATTTTCTGTGCATGCTCATACCGGGCGATTTAATTATAAAAGCCGCCTCAGGCGAGACCAAAGTCATAAAACTATCGCGTGCTCTTATGCACGTCAAAGCCGAACAGGTTACCGTCTTCGTGGACGTTTAGTCTTCGCTATCTGCGGCTGATTCTACTGCGGGTGCTGTCCAGTGGCCGTTTGAATAAGTGTACCCAAAAGTTACCTGTGAGTCTTCGGGCAAAACAACAATTTCCGCGTTTGGTAGTTCGAAATCAGTTTTACCATGATCGTTAACGTCTACAACTATCACGTTTGTGACGACGCCATTTTCTACAACTGCTGCATTAGCTACTGCCATAGGTTACTCCTAAGATTTGTCTATATTACGCCGGAGACCAAGAAGTTGATAGTCGTGGCGCTAGCCAGACCAGTCAATCTGGTGGTGCCATCTGTAACTATTCTTATCCCGTCCATAACCACGGTCGTGTTGGCAGGAATCGATACAGCCGAGGCCAGGGCAGTCGAGCCGTAAGATATGGTAAACGTACCGGCGCTGGCGGCGGTGTTGGCTATGGTTATAGATGTAATTATTTTAGCGGTGGCACTGCCGTCTATGTTGGCGGCAGTGGTGCTGGCCGCGCCGGCAAAAAATTGTGTAGGTGTTGTAAAAGCCATTATGCGTATACTCCCATTATCATTGCTATTTTAGCATTAGTATCAGCGGTGCTGACCGCACTAGTTGCAAAAGCCGTAGTGGCCAATTTTGTGCTGTTGTCACCAGCCGTCTGCGTCACTGCGGTTGTGCCCGTAGGCAGGCTTGGCGTACCAGTAAATGTCGGACTAGCCAGCGGTGCCAGTAATGCTTCGGCTGCTTGAGCGCGAGACTTTTCGGTAGACACGGCCCCATCGGCATAAGCTGTCGTAGCAACTTTAGTGGAGTTGTCGCCAGCTGTCTGGGTGGTGCCGGTTGTGTCATTTGGCAGGGCTGTAATGGTCGTTAGGTTTTTCGAACCATCTGTGGCTACAAGTTGCGAGGCTGTCAGGCCAGACAGTTGCAGACTAGTACCAACCGCCGCACCAATAGTTGGCGTGGTTAGGGTCGGGCTGGTGTCTAGTACAACCTTGCCCGTACCGGTTTTGTCAGTTACGGCAGTGCCGTTAATCTTTAGCGAGTTACCAGTACCGGCAGTGTCAAAAGTCTTGTTGGTTAGTGTCTGAGTATCGCTGGTGCCAACAATTGCACCAGATGGCAAGGCCTTACCGCTGTCCTGGATTACCTTGCCGGTTGTGCCGTTAAAAGTGGCAATATTGGCACTAACAGCGCTAGCTGGGCCAGTTACGGCTCCATCTATATTGGTTTGCAGTATATTCCACTTACTACCAACTGTTGCCTGGTCGCCCGAAGCTGTGCTGTCGGTGTTACAGAGTATAGTGTCGCCGACTTCTACTGTTGCGCCCGAGGCGCCACCAATTTTACCAGCCACCGATATCTTGTACATGTCGCCAGCATTGGCAGCAGGATAGTTAGGGTTGGTACTAGCATCTATGACGCCTTTGTAAACTACGGCATTAGCGCCGGTGGTGGCGGTAGCAACAGCTGCGTCGACGTAAGTTTTGGTAGCCTTTTGGCTGGCTATCTTAGTGTCGCTGTTGGCTGCTAGAGTACCATCGGTATCGATGGCTGTGCCAGATACGCCAGTATTCAGTACTGGGCTCGTCAGGGTCTTGTTGGTCAAGGTTTGGTTATCGCTGGTGCCAACTATGGTTCCGGAGGGCAGAGTTTTACCGCCGTCCTTAATGATCTTGCCAGTTGTACCGTTGTAGACGGCTATACTGCCGTCAGTAGCGCTAGCAGGGCCCGTTACCGAGCCGCTTAAATCTAGGTCGGAAATCTGACTTTTGGTAATCGAAATATCTGTCTCGCCAGCGGCCGTCAAGCGTCCCTGTTGGTCAACCGTAAAGGTAGTGGCCTTGTTGGCACTACCATATGCCCCAGGGGTAACGAGGGTGTCAGCCAGATCTATCTCGTTGCCAGCCTTATTTAGGCCTGTGCCAGCAGTAATACTGGTAGCACCGCCAATCTGAGCAAAATTTAGATCTGTTGAGCCGACTGTAATAGTGCCGGTTGTTGTTAATATCCATTGTGTGCCACCATAGTCAGTACCTTCTTGGATGTAAAAACTATCGCCGGTTACAATTTCGCCCGAACCATCGTAGTCACTAGCTCTGGTCCAAGCGCCAGCTGCCGAAATATAGACACCGTTTGTAGTGGCATCTGCCTGGCCAATAACCAGCACGCGCGAACCAGACGTAGTCTGGCCGTCTATGGTCTGTTCGCCAGATAGGGTAATGGCATCGTGCGCCAAAATATCAGGTGCGGTTTTCCATTTGACACCGCTAGCGGCCGCATCTACATAAGTCTTGTTGGCGGCATCGGTACCGTTAGTGGGAGATGGCACTGTCACTGTTCCTGTAAAGGTCGGGCTTGCCTTTGGTGCATAAACTGACAGATCTGGCTTGTTGCTAAGATCGGCATAACTGCCACTAGCGGCAACTGTTGCTAAGGTCGGCTTGCCGGTTAGATCGCTGTAGGCTCCAGACGTAGCTACAGTTGATAACGATGGCTTGCCGGTTAGGTCGGCATAATCGCCACTGGTAGCAACATCGGCCAGACCGTCTATATCGTTGGCCGTTAAGACTACCGTGCCAGTTTGCCCATTAACGCTATCAACAGCACCACCACCTCCGCTACCAGCAGGCAGCTGGCTAGTCGGTACCAAGCCGTTACTGTCAAGCGTAGCTACGCCATTGGCTACGCCTAGCTTGGCCGAGTTTATAGCGCCTATGTCGCTGGTAGTAATAGTGATGTTAGTGCCACTTTTGCCGTTGACTTGCTGAACGGCAGTATCGGCCTTTGCTTTGGCGGCGGTAATGTCGCCATCTCTTACTAGGCTTCCATCGGCATTGTGAGATACGGCCAAAAAGCTATTAAGTACATCGCCCCAAGTACCGTCATCTCCGCCAGGCGTAGGCAAACGTGCCATGTTTTATTTCCCCATCATACTTATGTTATAGATACATCAAACCAAACAAAAGCGTTGTTTGCAAGAGTTTTATGCTTAAAAATGGTCGTCAGAAGGTTTGTCGGCCGGTTTTTCGGTTGGGTTGGTTGAGTTAGTCTGTGACATATTCATAGCATTGGCTATGTCGGCTACGTGTTTCTTGCGTTTTGCTATTCTTTTGGCCAAGACTATTATTGCGACAATACACACCAGAGCCAGCAGTATAAAGCCTGATAGGGCAGGGACGTTCAGGCTAGATGACGATACGGTTTGAGGTACTACAGTGCCGGCGTTAGTGCCAGAACTACCAGAGCCGGTAGACTGCTCGTTGCCACTAGTGTTGTCACTGGGCTGGCCAGTGCCATTACTTGTGCTGCCAGAGTTTGTAGTGTCGGCCGAAGAACTCGAGCTGTTGCTACCCGATGTAACATTTGTGCCGTTGTAGTTAGACTGAGGGTCACTGTACGTGCCAGAGCCGTATGCGCTGGCCAGATAATGGTACAGGTTGGATAAAATGTATGTTTTCATGGTAAGTATCATTGACACCTATTAGTCTAGTGTTATTATTAACATATATCAACATTCAATGGGGAATATCAGGTGAATAACTTCGCATTTCTGGATCTATCCACAACCAGCCTAATAATAATTTTAATAATCGTACTATTGTTGTTCGGAGCCAAAAAATTGCCAGAGCTGTCTAAAAGCTTAGGCGAGTCAGCTCGTGAACTGCGAAAGGGTCTAAACGGGGATGGCGAAAAGACCGCAAAAAAAGACGACGAACACAAAGACTAGCTTTCTAGCCAAAGACAAACACATTCCAGTCCGGGAGCATTTACATGAGCTACGACGGCGTGTGGTTGTCGTAGCTATTGTAGTTGGAGTGGGCACAGCTGTGGCCTATTCGCTGCAGCGCCAGTTGGTGCAATGGCTGCTAGCGCCTAGCCACGGCCAGCAGTTTATTTACACCACGCCCATGAGCGGCATCAACTTTCTCTTTGGCATTTGTCTGGATATTGGCCTAATTTTGGGCTTTCCAGTCATAGTCTATGAGGTCCTGGCTTTTTTGCGGCCAATCTTGCCAGTGCTTAACAAGCGCTTCGTGACGTTATCGGCAGCCGCAGTTATGCTGGTGGCGCTTATAGGCGTGGCGTTTGGTTACTTTGTAGGTCTGCCCAACGCTATGAAAGTGTTGCTTAGCCAGTTCTCATTCATTGGTAACCGCGTCCACCCGCTGCTAACCATCCAGGACTACCTAAACTTTGTCAAAATGTATCTGACTATGTCGGCGCTGCTGTTCCAGTTGCCGCTGATTATTATGATTATCAACCACATTAAGCCGCTCAAGCCGTCGGGCATGCTTAAGTACGAGCGGCACGTTTTGGTGTTGGCCGTCATTATGGCATTTATCATGGATCCGACGCCAAACATGGTCGACCAGCTAATAGTAATTGTGCCAATTGTGGCTATGTACCAGCTAAGTATTGTTCTGGTATGGCTAAGTGCCCGGCGCAGGGAACGTGTGGCCAAGCGAAAAGCTGCTGCCGAGGCAGAGCTAGACCTAGAGCAGGACAAACTGAAAGAGATAATGGACGAGCCAGTAACTTTGCCGGTATATTCGGTGCCGCCACAACCTGTAGCTATACAGCCCATACAAAGGCCGGTCTCAATTAGCCCCACGCCCAAGCCCAGTCCCAGTGTGGGTAGTAGTAAGTTAGGCGGTGGTGCTATTGACCTCATGTTTGCCCGTCCGTCCAAGGTGCAAGCACTGCCCGTTACTAAACCAGTTACGACAAAAGTCGTCGCCAAGCCAGATCCCAACTTGCTGGTTCTCTCCAAGCCGAAACAGGCCCATGGACCAGAGTATGTCTTGAAGCGCCAGTTCCTGGACTTTGTGCCTCAGCAAACCGCCTAAAGTTGACCTATTGACACGGCTATGTCGTATGGTAGTCTATAAGTATTAGCTCTTAAAATTAAAACTAAGCTAAAACCAAAAATAAAAAGGAAAAGTAATGGTAAAGCAGCAAGTTGAAGCGGTCATGAGCCGCGAAGTAACCCGCAAAGAGTTTCTACTCATGAGCGGACTAGTGGCTGGCTCGTTGGTCGGTCTAGACGGCATCATTAAGTTACTAGCCGGTCACAGTGGTTCGCTACTAACTAAGCAACCAACCGAAAAGCAGCACGGCTACGGTGCCAGTGCCTACGGCAGGTAATAGTAAGGACAAACCTACGGTTTTTCCTTACGCGCAGGCAAAAAGACGCGACTTTTTGTCTGGCCATTCTTTTCCCTGCTCGGGACATGGTAGTTTATAAAGCAAGTACGTAATAAAATTAGTTTACTTAGTAAACTAATTTTATTAATTTGCCCAGAGGTAGACCTGGAGGGACAGGACTCGTGGGCTAATCTATATCTACTGGCCGGTCACAAAATAATCAAAGGCGAAGCTGGCGTTGGCATCGGGCGAGTTGGCCGTACAGATGCTAAAGCTAGTGGTCGATCGGTTGACGTAGTAGTCAAGCCGGCCAGCCGAAACGCCCACTGGCGACACCATAACGTGCGGCGTGCTGGTGTATTTTACGTTGAAGTTAACAGTCGCAAAGCAACCAGGGGAAATCGGCCCGTTGCCAGTATTTATATTAATAGTACCGGCGGTGTCGCTGCCGCCTACGCTTACACTGCCGCCGCCGCCAATCGCATCGCCCAGTGTACGGCCGGGCTGGTAGCCGGTAAATGCCACGTGGTTTGGTACTTGTAGCTGGGCGCTACCGCTCATTACTAGTTTGGTTACGGTTAGGGTACCTACCGTAGCATTGCCAAAGCTAGCCAAACCGCCCACATTCAGGTTGTTCTGTACGGTAACGGTGCCCTGAAAAGTGCTGCCCTGGGCTACTTGCAAGGTATTGATCTGGGTATTTTGCAAGTTGGCCGTGTTAGAGACAGTTATGTTTTGAACCGACAGGGGAGCGCCCAGCTGCAATGTCCCTGCTACGTTCAGGTTGTTTTTTACCAGTAGCTGACCGTCAAATACCGCGTTGCCTTGCACTGTCAGGGTCTGGCCGCTGCCGCCTACCGTGCCGCTGCTATTGGCTATTTGTTTTAGCTGGTCGGGCGTCAAATTCTGATTGACCACGGTTGGGTTAGGGGCACTCTTGCGGCTGTTCAGATACATTACAACCGAAACGGCTACCGCCACTATTACAACTAGTAAAAACAGCAGGAAGTAGACGTTAAAGCGTCGCAAAAAACTTATAAATGCATTGGGCTTTTTGATGTTTTTGTCGGGCGTACCGGCCTCGCCGGTAGCGTCCAGGACTTCGCTGTCGGGCCGCTCTAGGGCATCGGCCGGTACGTTTTGTGGTGCCGGATCGGTCTCTGCCGGAGCGGCTGGTGTTGGTTCTGGCTGGTCGCTGGTTGCCTCGGGTGCAGCTGGTTGCTCGGCCGGTTTTTCTTCGTCTGCCATGTTAAGCACTAGCATAACAAAAAGGGTTTACGAACGCTAGTAAGGCTTGACCCATGAGCAGCTACTTCGCCCTAATCCGTTCGTTTGTCGGCGCGTGGTACGCGCCATTAGCAGCCTAAGTTTTTTGTACAGGCTTAAATCTGTGCTCGCGGTTCATAGTTTAATAGACAAACCCTAAAGGGTTTTTCTACGCCAGTTCGCCTTCGGCTTAACTGGCTTACTTTTCCGGTAAGCGACCGGGATCTGCGCTGTGTTTGGTACAATATTAACCATATGAGGTATCTGATTGCCCTAACGGCTTTGCTGCTACTAGGATTTTCTGGTGTGGCGGTGGCCGCGCCGCAGACCAACTCCAGCCATTTTCAGGTCAACGAAGTACAAATAGGCGGAGCCGGCAGCGCCCAAAAGCTATGCGGCTCGACCTACTGCGGCAAAATATCGGTCGGCGACTTGGTGGCGGGTAGTGCTAGCAGCGATACGTACAGTGCTCAGCTAGGCTTTAACACCAGCGATACTCCCCTGTTGGAAGTCATGGCTCTGGGCGGTACTAGCGAAATGGGCACCATAGACACAGGCAAAACTGGCACAGCTACAAACATTATTAAAGTCCGCAGCTATCTTAGTAGTGGCTACACGCTGCACATTACTGGCGCGCCACCAACCGCGCTAAATCATACTCTTAGCGTACCGATGGGCGAAGGCGATACGCCGTTTACGTCGCAGCCGGGTAGTGAACAGTTTGGCATAAACCTGGTGGCCAATAACACGCCGCATATTGGCGCCGACCCGGTGCAGGTACCATCGGGCAGCTTTAGCTTTGGTACGGTTGCCGACGGCTACGACCAGGCAGACCTGTTTAAGTACCGCAGCGGCGACACCATGGCTTACAGCAACCGCAGTACCGGCGAAACAGATTACACGGTGTCCATGATAATCAACGTTTCGGGCACCACGCCTGGCGGCAAATATACCAGCAATTTTTCGGCTGTGGTTGTGCCAAATTTTTAAGATAATGGGACACCCATTCTGGGTTTCCCATCGCGCCGGGCTAAAAAGTGTGATTTTTAGCTCGGGCTGCTCTTCCTAGCCGGTGGCAAAAATCCGGCTTTTAGTCGTTAATGGGGCTCAGTTATTTTCCTGTGGATAAACCACTTGCGCTTACATTAAAAACCATATACAATTCGCAGCGTACCCTATAAAAATAAACAACAAAGGAGAGAGAAATCTCATGTACAACATTAAAAATCTTGTAAAGCGCGGGTCCGCTTTGCTTGGTGCAGCTGGTTTGGTAGCTGGTGTTGGTGCAAGTGCATTACCTGCATTTGTATCTGCCGACGCGTTAAACCCTCTGTACGAGCGTAGCTTGACTCTATCTAGCGCTTCGCCGGGTTGGTCGTACTCTGATGGTTCGAATAACGTGTTTAACACGCCGCCAGCCAACAGTACCTACGCCGCCCCAAACACTGGTGCTAACGGTAAACAAACCGGTGAAACCTTTAGCTTCCGCGTAAGCAGCGCTTACCCTAGTGGTGGCTTAAAGGCTATGAGTTTCCAGTATTGTATTGCTGCTGCTGGTGACTGTACGGCTCCTGGTAACAATGGTCATGGTGGCCCTGTTACTGATGCTGCTGGTACAGGTACAATTACTCTAAACACTAGTGACGCCACCGTTGCTGGTAGTGGCACGCATTTTACTACTGAACTACAAGTAGGCGACACTATTACAGTTAACAGCAATGACTATACGGTAGCCAGCATACAGAGCGATACAGCCCTAACTCTAACGGCCACTCCAGGTGCTGCTGACTCGGGCTCGTTTACTTACTCTAGGGATGCTACTCGTAACGCTGATAGCACTACCACTAGTGACTTTAACTTCACTCCTGACGCGACTTGGACAGAGGGTGACTATTCTGCTATCCAGGCCACAGCAGATAAGATACCCGCTCCTGGTACTGCCGCTACACCTGGCCAGTATGTAGTTTTGACTAGCGCTGATGGCACTAACTACACTCAAACCACAACCGGTTGGTCAATGGCTGTTAGTAACTTAGAGAGTGGTGCTGGTAACACTATCGCTAACGACAAGAAGACCGGCAAGAACAACTATGTTGTTCTGACTAACTCCGGTGGTGCGACTTTGACAGCAGGTGACTACGTAAAGGTAGTATTCTATGCTACAGACGGTGGGTATATTACCAACCCTGGTAGCGATGCCTTCTATGCCAAGATAAACACCTACAGCGACACTGCTGCAACTCATCTTGTAGATGGTGGTGTGACAGTGGCCAACGTGATGAACGAGTCAATTAACATTCAAACGAAGGTTCTTGAAACCATGAACTTCTCGGTTGGTACAGTTGACCCAGACACCTTGACGACTTCTCAGATCAACGCTGCTACAGGTACAGGTGGTCACGTTCACGGTGCTTGTGATCCTCTACTAACTGCCTTTACCGATGGCGATCCGCACAACGTTCTGCGTATGGGTGACATCGGTGCAGAAAATTCGCTAGACGTTAACCATACCTACGCAACGCACAGTTACTTCCGCCTGAGCTCCAACTCTGACAACGGTGCAACTGTGTACTACACTGGTGTAACTCTAAGCAACACCGAAGGCTCGCAGATTGCCCCAATCTTTGCTAATGCACCTGGCGACGGACTGAAGGCTGCTCCTAGTGCTGGTACCGAACAATTTGGTCTGGCACTAGACAACGACACAACAGCTGACCACTACTACGTTAACTATGCTACTGGTGCGGCTGGTGGTCCTGGTACGGTCAACCCCGAATCTGGTGCCGACACCGATAACTCGATAAATGGTCTTGATGGTGCACCTTCAAACGGTAGCGGTACAGTTGACGTGTCTAGTGGATCGCCAACAGTTACTGGTACTAGCACTTCGTTCGACACAGAGCTTGGCACTGGCGACGTAATTACGGTAGGCTCTAACTCCTACACAATCGCTAGTGTTGATGACCCCACTCACTTAACTCTAACTGCTAATGCAACGGATGACGCAACAGACGCATCATTTACCTACTCTGGTGTAGGTACTTGGGGCGCATATGTTGCCACTCACCCTGGTGCCCACAACCCTCAGTTGTACCCACTTGCCGCCGAATCTAACTATGACAGCGGCCTTGGAGGAATTAACACTTGGGATGGTTCGGGTACAGGTGTTACAACTCAATTCGCCTTTGACCCACTTAGCAACACGGTTCCAACTGCTCTAGCAAGTGAGAACACAAGCGTGGTTGACTGCGTAACTGGTAAGGTTCGCTACATTGCAAACATCTCAGGTACCACACCTGCAGGTATTTACACAACCAAGATCAACTTCGTAGCTGCTCCTCAGTACTAGGATATAACTCCTAAAAAACGCCACATAGTTTGGCAGAGCAAAAAGACCACTCCTTCGGGAGTGGTCTTTGATATATAATACGGTTATGACTTTTATGCAGCGGCTTAGCGTGAGGGCCACGCCGTACCGTTTGGCTTTTACGCAAATGGTTTTGTTGCTGTTTTTTAGCGTGGTTGTGTTTTCGTCTAACGCCTCTGCTGTTATACGCTTTCAAAACCGCTCACTACTTATTAGTGACCCAACACCCGGTGCCACTACTAGCTATACGGTATCGCTGACCTATAACAACCAAGATGTACCGACTACTACGGTGGGTTCTATGGACTTACTATTTTGTAACGACCCTATTCCTACCGATCCTTGCGATGCACCAGTAGGCTTGGATGTGTCAAACGCCATACTTACACCAGAAAACCAAACGGGAGAAACGGGCTTTAGCATACTTTCCGCTACCAGTAATCATATAGTCCTTACACGTACGCCAGGTACAGTTGGCGAAACACCGTCGACGTACAAGTTTACCAACATAGTTAACCCTACAGGCACTTTTAGCGCTTTCTCGGTTCGTCTCAGCGACTATGCCAGCACAGATGCAAGTGGGCCTTTAATCAACCTAGGCTCAATTAGGTCCCAGGTAACTACCGGTGTAACTATAGAGACTCAAGTGCCGCCGTTCTTGCTATTTTGTGTGTCGCACCAGGTGGCGCCAGATTGCGGTAGTACAGATGGTATAAACTACATAGACCTAGGCGAAGTGGACGAGACTAAGCCCTTAACAACAACTTCTCAAATGGCTGCCGAAACCAATGCTATTAGCGGCTACGCCATTACTGTCAATGGCCAAACCTTGGCAGTTGGCCCCCATGTCATAGATGCGCTACAGTCCCCAACCATCAGTGCGCCCGGCAACACGCAGTTCGGTATAAACCTAATTGAGAATACGAATCCGGCCATGGGAGCAGACCCAGATGGTCGTTCGGATGACACGTCCGTCGAACCTAACTACAGCATTCCAAATGAGTTCATGTACCATGATGGCGACACAATTGCCATATCAAATCGCGCCAGCCTAGAGAAGCGCTACACTGTTAGCTATATAATAAACGCGTCGCCCAGCCTACATGCCGGTGTCTATAGTACAACGTTAACCTATATATGCAGCGGTCGGTTTTAAGGCTTAGGAACAGAGGTAAAAAGAAGCTTGCTTGTTTTTACCGAGTACCGCTAGCCTTATCCGCAGGAGCATGTTAGAATAACCGTAATCAAGAGGGAAGAAATACATATATGAAACGAGTTTTTGGTTTTATTGCGTCAGCCGTAACCTTGCTGGTGCTGATGGTAAATGCACTGCCAGCAGGTGCTGCTACGAGTAGCTCTGGACAGTCGTCTAGCCTTAGTATTCAGCCGCGCAAAGACTATGTAATCGAACCGGGCAACTCTGTTACTGATACACTACAAATCGGCAACCTAGACAGCGCCCAGGCCCTAAATCTTAACCTAAGGGTTGTTGACTTTGGCTATAGTGACTCTGGCGACTACTCCAACCCTGGTAGCTCGGGTACGCCAAAACTATACATAGCTCAAAATGCGCC
>Ga0164242_10006389_pt1 | contig 12971 bp, 11 predicted proteins | sample OricomgcompostMG_FD_108783 | JGI IMG/M metagenome (GOLD analysis project Ga0164242, IMG submission 108783) | Miracle-Growth compost microbial communities from Emeryville, California, USA - Original compost - Miracle growth compost (MG) ... | reverse complement strand
TGGATCCTTCGCACCTCTTCTGGATGGGTGCCGATCCGCTTCTCGCCGCCCAGTCGCTCGGCGAGGCCGTCTACCATGTTCATGCCAAGGACACGATGCTCAACGCGCCGGCGCAGGCGACGACCTCCCTGCTGGAAAACGGCAGCCTGATGGACATTCCGGCGCGCTCCTGGAGCTACGTCACGCTGGGCTTCGGCCATGGCGAGGAGTGGTGGCGACAGTTCTGCTACCGGCTGAAGATGGCCGGGTATGACGGCTGGCTCTCCATCGAGCACGAGGACGTACTCTTGAACTCGCTGGAAGGTCTCGAGAAGTCCATGGCGCTGCTTCGAGGCGTCATGCCGTCCGCGCCCGCCGACTACAAACCACAAACCATCTGAGGACCATATGCCCTGGTTCGACGCCTGTGCCGCCGAGGAAATAGAAGCCGAGGAAGCGAAACGCTTCGATCACGACGGTCGCACCTTCGCGATCTTTCGCAACGACGCCGACGAATATTTCTGTACCGACGGGCTTTGCACGCACGAGGCAATACATCTCGCTGGCGGGTTGGTCATGGGCAATACGGTGGAATGTCCCAAGCACGCTTCGGTCTTCGATTTCACCACGGGCGAAGTCGAGACGCCGCCCGCCTGTGACAACCTCAGGACCTACAAGACAAAGGTCGAGAACGGCCGCGTCATGATCGAGGTCTGAATCATCGTGAGCCAACCCTTTCAACTCGCCGCATGCGCCGAGATGCTTTGGCGCAACAAGCCAATCGAGTGGCGTGCCACCCGCTTGAACGAAATGGGCTTTCAGGTCGGCCTATGGAACTGGCCTGAGCATGATCTCACCAAACTGGAACGATCTGGCGCGACCTTCTCAATCATGAACGGCTATCTGCGCGGTCGCTTGACCGACGACGAGGGTGCCGCGGAGCTGCTCAGGACAGCGCGGGAAACAGCCAGGGTGGGAAAGCGCCTCGGTGTAGCGCGGCTCAATCTCCACGGTACCGGCCTTGGCGAAGGCGGCCTGCCGGTCATGCCGGTGGAGGTCATCACCGGCGCCATGTGGCTGAAGGCGCGAGACACGTTATGCCGGGTCGTCGAAATGGCTGAAGAGGAGGGCGTGACCTTCACGCTGGAGAACCTCAACCTGCCGGTCGATCATCCCGGCGTGCCGTTCGGGCGCGCTGAGGATACATTGGCGCTGGTTTCTTCGGTGGACCATCCACGACTGCGTCTCAACCTCGACCTCTATCATGCACAGATCGGAGAGGGGAATCTGATTGAGCTCTGCCGAACTTCCCTGCCGTGGATCGGTGAGATCCAGGTTGCTGACGTGCCGGGCCGGATGGAGCCTGGCACCGGTGAGGTCAACTGGCATGGCATCGCTAAAGCTCTGAAGAGCATGGGATATTCCGGGCCAGTCGGCATGGAAGCCTTTGCTTCGGTCGATCCTGAAGCTGCGCTAGACGCATTCCGCAACGCTTTCATGGTATAATAATTCCATGGTGACTGTCGTTATTCCGCTGCGGCCGATGCGGCCTTGCCGTCCGCAATACTTCCAAGTGTTGACCGGCGTGCCATCAAGATGGGCGACACGAGTATGCGGACAGCCGGTTCGCCCGGCATTTTGATCCTGTGCGAGAGAGTCTGAATACTCTGCGTGGCGATGCGGTCCATTGGCTGCCGCATGGTCGTCAGTGAAATCGTTTCGGTCCCCGCCTGGGGCATGTCGTCATAACCCGCAACGGCGATGTCGCCCGGAACCGACAGGCCGCTGATCATCAGCGTGTTCAGCACCCCGAGCGCAGCGAAGTCGTTCGCGGCGAAGATCGCCGTGGGCCTTGGGGAAAGTTTGAGGGCTTCGCGCGCGGCGGCTGCCCCGGTGTCGATCGAATAGCCGGCCGGAATGGTCTGCGCCTCCAGCCTGGCCGCCCTAATTGCGGAAACGAAGCCCTCACGCCGCCGGACGGCGCCGGCACCGTTGCCGCCATCAAGGTGCACGATCCGCTTGTGCCCGAGTTCGAGGAAATGCCGCGCAAGGTTGGTGGCGCCCATATAGTCGTCATTGCTGATGCAATCGACCTTATCGGTCGGCAGATAGCGCCCAACGTAGATCGTCGGCACCTGCCAACTGATCCGCTCGATCGTCCCCACCGACTGCGGCGCGTCGATCAGGACAAGCCCGGCGACACGCTGGGCTACCAAGTTCGATATTGCATGTTCCGCCTCTTCGTCCGACCCTCCGTTGATCGAGAGAAGCACTTCATACCCTTCGGCGCGAGCCGCCGCATCGATCGCCTTGCAAAGAGCCGCCTGGAACGGGTTGAGTATGTTGGAAACCAGGATGCCGATGGTTTTCGACTCGCCGCTGGCGAGCGTGCGCGCGGCCGAATTCGCAACGTAGTTGAGGTCGGCCGCAGCCTGCAAAATCCGCTGGCGCTTCTCGGGAAGGACGCCGGGTTTGCCGCGGAGCGCCAGGGAGGCAAGCGCGCGGGAGACGCCGGCGCGTTCCGCCACGTTTCCCAGGGTGGTCTTCGCAGGCTTGTCCTTTCGCACCTCAGATTCCTTCTTTTGGAGCGCGGCTTGCGCAAGTCCGGAAGCGGATCGGTCGAAACCCGGCGAACTCCCTTCAAGCCCTGTGCGATTTAAGCACATCAGCGGGAATTTCGATATGCATCGCCGGCAAACCCGTTGACGGACGTTTGAAGCGCTTCATCGAAAATTGCGCCACCGAACCGGTGGCTGCTGCATCCCGACAGCGGCCGGCCGACCGCCGGTCAACCCGCCAAGCTATCCAGGGAGAATCTCAGAACCGCGTTGGAGGTTGTGATCGCCGTGTCCGGGTCCAGCGAATAATCCTCGTTCTCGATCGAGACGACATCGTCATATCCGACCCGTTTCAGGGCGGCGAGGATGTCGAGCCAGCCGCGATAGGAAGTGCCGTGGCCGAGCGAAACGTAATTCCAGGCGCGCCCCTTGACCGGAGTGGTGTCCTTCGGGTCTAGCAGGCCGTTGGAGCGGGAACCGGCCTCGATATAGGTGTCCTTTCCGTGGACGTGGAACACGCATTCGCCGAGTTCCTCGATGGCCGCGACGGGATCGCCGCCCATCCAGATCAGGTGGCTCGGGTCGAAATTGACGCCGACGTTCCGTCCGGCGATGCCCCTCAGGCGGAAGAACGTCTCGTTGTTGTGAACCGCCTGCCGGGCGATCTGCTCGATGCAGATCCTGACGCCGGCCTTTTCGGCGACCGGCGCGAATTCCTTCCAAAACGGGGCAACCCGCTCTGACCATTGCCACTCCAGGATCTTCTGTGTTTCAGGCGGCCAGTTCGAGGTGATCCAATTGGGAAAGCTGTCGCCCGGCGCCGGCGGGAGACCCGACATCATGACGATGCGGTCGACCTCTAGGAGTTTCGCCAGTTCGACGGTCGCATAGGCGAGCGTCGCAGTGCGGGAGCCGCTTTCGTCGCTGTGCAACTGGTTGCCCGAACAGTTCAGGGCTGAGATCGTCAACCCCCGCTCGCGGCACAGGCCAAGCAGGCGGTCGCGTTCGGCGGCGTTGCTGAGCAGGCTGTCGATCTTGACGTGGGGGGCGGACGACCATCCGCCGAGCGCGAACTCGACGGCTTCCATTTTGAGCTCGGCCATGCGGTCGAGCGTGCGCTCGATCGTCCAGGCGCCGAATCCATCGGTGTTGAGGCCAATTTTCATGTCAGGCTCTCCTTATGAGGAAATGTCGGAATGCGTTCAGTTGGCGACGGCCACGGAGCGTCCTGTGGTGATCGCCGCGCCGATGGCTTCGAGCACGGCCACGACCTTGGCCCCGTCCTCTATAGTTCCGCGCGCGATCGGGCGGCCATCGGCGATCGCCTGGAGGAACTCCGCGATCATGTAGGAAAAGCTTTCGCCGTAGCCGACGGCGCAGCCGTCGTGCGGCACTGGCATTAGATCGGAGAACGGCGAAGCCGGGCGGTTGGGCACGACCATGAACGCGCCCGAGCCGTCGCGGTGCGCGATCTGGTATTCGCCGGGCCGCTCCGAGGTGAAGCGGATCGTGCCGTTCGTTCCCGAAACGGCGAAGGAAAGCGTGTTGCCGAGGCCGGTCATCACCCGCGAGACGGAAAACAGGCCTTGGCATCCATTCTCGAATTTCAGAAGGGCGGAGACGACGTCGTCATTGTCGACGGGGCGCGTTTCGTCCGAAAGCTCGACATGACCGTGGCCGACGGTCGCCTCGAGCGGCAGGCGGCGCTCGGTGACCGCGATGTTCTCGATCGCGCCGGCGATCTCGATGATGTCGCCGCACAGGTAGCGCGCCGCATCGATCGCGTGGGGACCGACATCGAGAAGCGCGCCGGCGCCGGCGCGGGCTCTCTCGTACCTCCACGAGTGTGGAAGCAGAGGGTCAGCGGCGTATTCGGCTTGGTATTGGATCAGGATATGCACCGGCCTGCCGATCTCGCCGACAGCGACCAGATTCGCGCATTCGGTGATTGCCGGAACGCGTCGGTAGTTGCATACGCTGGCGGCCACGATACCGGCGGACCTGGCCTTGTCGGCCACGCGCTTGGCGTCCGCATAAGTTACCGCGAGCGGCTTCTCGCAGATCACATGCTTGCCGGCTGATATAACCGCTTCTGTGACCTCGGCGTGCATGAAGTTCGGCAAGCAGATGCTGACGATCCCGATCTGCGGGTCGGCTATGACCTGTCGCCAGTCTTCGGCTGTGCGTTCAAATCCCCATTTGTCGGCAAGCGACCTCGCGAGCGACCCGTTCGAGTCGCACACGACCGCGAGGCGCGCTCCGGGCAGCCTATCCGCGAGCCGGGGTAGGTAGGTTCGATAGCCGTTGGCATGCGCGCCGCCGATCATTCCGGCTCCAATGATTGCGATTCCAAGATGCGTCACTCTTCGTCCTCCCGGCCGGCAGATATACGTCTGATCATCAGGCGCAAAAGCACCGTTGAGGTCGATTGGTATTGGAGCGCTCTATATCTGTCAATGACGGAAATGTTATGATGCTTCATTCCGCGAAACCGAGAAATGAAGCCTGCTATGGCTGTGTCGCGAGAGGGGGTTTTCTATGTAACTTTCTGATAGTGTTAACTTATGTACCTTAGGTGTCGCCTCGCTGAAGTTCACTCTGTCGTCAGTATGTAGCGCTCGTCTGGGCAGCGGAGGAAACGATGAGCCTCTCTACAGAATTGAAATGCGTCCATTGACAGTATTAGAGCGTTTCAATACACAGATCGCCGATGCCGTATCGATGGAGGAGCGGCGATAGGGGAGTGACGCCGTCTTGCGGCAGGCCGGTGCGGATGCACGCCTGCGCGGAAGGGGCTCATGTTGATGGGCGCTGCATCACCAATCAGCGCGACGAGCAAACCGGAGGAATTCAAAATGCAGATACAATATGCAAAGTGGGCGTACAGCGCTTTCGTCGGCGGCTTGCTGGCCGGATTGGCCACACCGGTTCTCGCTGACGACGCGGCAAAGCCGCATGCGGATACGTCGACGCTTATGGTTGGCTATTCGACGGCTTCTCTTCGCGATACCCTGCTGAAGACATGGGCGGACGAGACCTGCAAGACGGTCAGCGACGCTGGCGGCAAGTGCATCGTCACCGATGCGCAGGCGTCCGCGCCCAAGCAGATTTCGGACGTGCAGGACTTGATAGCCCGCGGTGCAAACGTGCTCGTAATCAATCCGGTAGATGCAAAGGGTATCGTCCCCGCCGTCGTGAACGCCAACAAGCGCGACATTCCGGTTCTGACGATCGACTCCACGTCGGACGGCGGCAAGATTCTCACGGCCGTCCACGTTGACAACGAGGCGGCGGGATACGGCGCGGCCAAATATTGCGCGGAGCAGCACAAGGGCGAGGAGAACGTCGAGGTGGCCGAGCTTCAGGGGCAGGCAGGGCAGGCCAATACCCGTTACCGCCATGACGGGTGGGCGCGGGGCCTGAAGGAGTTCCCCCAGCTGAAATCCGTCTTCGACCAATACACCAACTGGGACACAGGCACGGCCTTCAAGGCCACCCAGGACATGCTGACGGCGCATCCGGACGTGAAGTGCATCTGGTCGCACGCCGACGCCATCATTCTCGGCGCGGTGCAGGCGCTCGAGCGGGCCAAGAAGACCGACGTCATCACAGTCGGCATGGGCATGTACGGCGGCGGTCCCGAGGCGATCCATGCCGGGCGCCTAACCGCTTCCTGGTATATGGAGCCGGTCAAGACCGGAAAGGCTGCCGGTCAGGCCGTGCTTGACTACTGGCTGAAGGGAACTTCCGTGCCGGACATGCCGATCGACATGACTTTCGTCACCAAAAACAACGTCAAGGACTTCCTCGGCAAGTAACGGATACTCACTTCAGGAACTGACGAGATGCCTCAGCAGACCAACGCTTTCAAAGGGGCTGCGCCTGTTGCGCGGCCCCGCGTCGCCTCGAAGATGTCCGTCGCGAAACTTTGGTCCCGCTATGGAATCTTTTTCATCCTGGCGGTCTTCGTCGTCGGGCTGTCCATCGCATCGCCGACGTTCTTGACGCCGCTCAATCTCGCGAATCTCGGCGGCCAGATATCGGTACTCGGCCTGATTTCGCTCGGCGTCCTGCTTACGGTTGTCACCGGCAACGTCGATCTTACGGTCGGCGCAATGCTCAGCCTGCTGGGCGCGGTCATCGCGATGGCCGGCCTAGCCTCTGGCGCGTTCGCGGCGATTCTGGCCGGATTGGTGACGGCCGCCGCCGTCGGGCTTTTCAACGGCTACCTGTCGACCCGCGGCCGCAACCTTTCCGTCATCGTCACCTTGGCGATGATGACCGCCATCCAGGGCATCACCTTGCTGATGACCGACGGATCCCCGGTCTACGGCTTTCCCGACAGCCTGAACTGGCTGGGCGCGGCGGACGTGCTCGGCGGCGTTCCGGTGAGCTTCGTCGCCCTCGTGGTTGTTGCCCTTGTGGTCGGCTGGTTCTTGTCCAGCACCGTATGGGGCCGCGAACTGTTCGCGGTCGGCGGCAATCCGGAGGCCGCGCGCCTTGCCGGAATTCCGGTGGCGCGGCGCGTCAAGCTGGCCTTCCTGCTTTCCAGCCTCCTCGCATTCTTGGCGGGGCTGATCTTGATCGGACGTGTGGCGAGCGCGCAGCCCACCGCCGGCCTCGGCATGGAGCTGAACGCGGTCGGCGCCGTGCTGATCGGCGGCGCGAGCCTCAACGGCGGTTCGGGCCGCGTCGCGAACACCATGGCGGGTGTCGCCATCCTCGGCCTCATCACGAATGGCATCAACCTGCTGAACATCAACGGGTTCTTTGCCTTCGTCGTGACCGGCGCAGTCATCCTCATCGCGATCCTTCTCAATCAGTGGGAGGGCGGCCGGCGATGAACGACCAGGACCTTCGGATCTGCGCGACCGGTGTTCGGAAATCCTATGGCGCGGTGCGCGCGCTGCGCGACGTCCAACTGAAAATCCGTCCGGGAGAGGTGCATGCGCTCGTCGGCGAGAACGGCGCCGGCAAGAGCACGATCATCAAGATCCTGAGTGGCGCCATCCAGCACGACGGCGGCGATTTGCAGATCGACGGACAGAACTACTCTCCCAGCAATCCGCAGGAAGCCCTGCACGCGGGCGTTGGCACCGTCTATCAGGACCCGCAGATCGTCGGCTCGATGACAGTCTGCGAGAATATCCTGCTCGGGCGCTTTCCCACCAGCGGCGTCGGCACATTGGAAAAGCGGGTCATGCGGGACGCGGCCAAGCGGCTGCTGGAGGCCCTGGAGATCCATCTCGATCCGGACTCGACCTGCGAAAATCTATCCGTCGCCGACAAGCAGCTTCTGCAGATCGCGCGCGCCGCGTCGTTCGACACGCTAAAGCTGCTCATCCTCGACGAGCCGACGGCCTCGCTCACACCGAGCGAGGTCAGCCATCTCTTCGGTCTTGTCGGGCGCCTGCGGAAACAGGGCGTGTCCATCCTCTTCGTCTCCCATAAGCTCGACGAGGTGGAAAGCCATTCCGACGAGGTCACGGTGTTCCGCGACGGCCAATATGTCGCCGCGCATCGGCGCGGCGAATATACGATCGACACGCTGGTGCTGGAAATGGTCGGCCGCGATCTGGAGGCCGCCCCGGCGAAGTCCGTGTGTCGCACGGACAAGGGCCCGGCCCTGAGCGTTCGCGGCCTGTCAGGCCGACGGTTCCGCGATGTTTCGTTCGATGTCTTTCCCGGCGAGATATTGGGCCTGTTCGGCCTCGTCGGCGCGGGGAGGACTGATCTCTTGCGGGCGATCTTCGGCGCGGACGCGATTTTCGACGGCGAGATCCTGCTGCGCGGCAAGCCGTTCAGGCCGCGGCACGTGCAGGACGCCATCGCGCATGGGCTTTCGATGGTGCCCGAGGACCGCAAGGGCCAGGCGCTTGTCGACCTTCTCTCGGTCAACGAGAACCTGAACCTCGCGACGTTCCGCAAGCACGCGACATGGGGGGTGCTCAACGGCAAGTCGCTGAAAGACGCGACGCGCGAATTCGTGACGAAGCTCGGCATCAAGACCGCCAGTCCGGATGCGGCGGTCTCCAGCCTCTCCGGCGGGAACCAGCAGAAGGTCGTTATCGCGCGATGGCTGGCGGCCAACCCCGTGGTCCTCATGCTCGACGAGCCGGCCGCGGGCATCGATATCGGCGCCAAGTCCGAGATCTACCGATTGATGGAAGAGCTTGCCGCGGGCGGAACGCCAATCATCGTCGTGTCGTCGGAACTCCCGGAAATCCTGCGCCTCAGCCATCGCGTCGGCGTGATGCGCGAGGGCAGGCTGGTCGGCGTCGTCGACCACACCGAGGCGACGGAAGAACGCCTGCTCAGCCTTGCGACACTGGGAAGCGCCCAGGAGGAGGTCCCGGCATGACGCAACCGGAGGACAAGCTCTGGGAAACGACGCCCCGGCGCTTCGGCCGGCGGCTGCGGGCGGCGATGGTCGGTGGCGGCATCGGGTCCTTCATCGGCGAGACGCATCGCATCGCGCTTCGCGCGGATGGATTGTGGGACTTGGTCGCGGGCTCGTTCTCGCGGCGTCCGGACGTCAACCGCGAGACGGCGGAGAACCTGTTGATCGCCGGAGAGCGCAACTATGCGAGCTATCGCGATCTGATAGAAAACGAGAGCCGGCGCCCGGATCGCGTGGACGCGGTCGTCCTGGCGACGCCTCCCTCCGATCATCGAGAGATCGGCGCCGCCCTGCTGCAGGCAGGGTTCCACCTGATCTGCGAGAAACCCTTCTCCATCACCAGTCAGGAGGCATGCGCCCTGAAATCGGCGGCGCGGGCCGCCGATCGGCGGATTCTCCTGACCAATTGCTACAGCGCATATCCGATGGTCCGCCTCGCCCGCGATCTCGTGAGACGAGGCGAGTTGGGCCAGATCAGGATCGTCAACGTGGAATTTTCGAGCGGCGCCTACGCCGGCGGAGTCGATCCGGATACGCCGCTCCCATGGCGAATGGACCCGAATGAACTGGGAGGGCTCGGCATGCTCGCCGACCTCGGCGCCCATGTGTTCCAGATGGCCGAATTCGTGTCGAGCCAAGAGATCTCGAAGGTTGCCGCCCACCTCGAAACGCTGGAGCCGAACCACAAGGTGATCGACAATGCGTTTGTCGACGCCCGCTTCGACAATGGTGCCGTAGGGCACTTCTGGACCACCTACCAGGCCACCGGCCATCTGCATGGCCTGCGCTTCTCGATCTTTGGCGATCGCGCATCGCTGGAGTGGGATCACGAATCCGCGGAAATGATGTGGCTGCGGCGCAAGGACCAGCCGCCGATGCTGCTCACCAAGGCCGGGGTGATGTCCACGCCCGTGGCCTTGCGCGCCAGCCGATTTTCCGCCGGCCACCCCGACGGCTATGCATTGGCCTTCGCAACGCTCTACCGGGATTTCGCCCACCTCCTCATGCGGGATGGCCTCGGCGTGCCCTCCGGGGACATCGCGGCGGACCTTCCGTCGGCCGACGCGGGGATAAGCAGCATGCGCGTGATTGAAGCCGTCGTGCGCTCCGGATCGAAGGGCCATCAATGGACAGAGGTCGATCGAAACCACGCGTAGCGAATTCGATGCGATTTCAAGTGGACCGTTAGAAGAGCGGCAGGACAACATGAAAGCAATCGTATTATCGGATGCGCGCGCGCCCGAGCTGCGTGACCTTCCGGAACCGAAGCCCTGCCCGCACCAGGTGCTCCTTCAGGTGGATTACTGCGGGATCTGCGGCAGCGACTTGCATGCGGCGACCTACGACATCTACCGGACTGGCATCGTCATGGGCCACGAATTCTGCGGGCGTATCGTGGAAGCGGGCAAGGATGTGCAGGGATGGCGCGCCGGCGATCGCGTCTGCGTCAACCCGAACGGCGCCTATTGCGGCGCCTGCGATCGATGCAGGCGCGGCTTGTTCAATCTCTGTCCGCAGATCCTGAAGAACTCCGTCGGCGCGGCGACGCCCGGAGGCTTTGCCGAATTCACGGCGGTCGACGCCAGGACGCTGCACCGTCTTCCCGACGAGGTCACCGGCACGCAGGGCGCGTGGGTTGAGCCGGCGTCCGTTGCGCTTCGTGCCGTCCGGCGTTCCGAGATCAAGATCGGCGACCACGCCATCGTCTTCGGCGCGGGCCCGATCGGCCTCCTCGTCGTCATGATGCTGCGCGCGGCCGGGGCTGGGCACATAACGGTAGTCGAGCCGAGCCCTGCGCGCAGGTCGAAAGCCCTTTCGATCGGCGCGGACCGGAGCGTCAACCCAGAGGAGGAAAACCTTGAGGACGTGCTCGCTTCCGACCTGCCGGCGCCAGTTCATGCGTTCGATTGTGTCGGCTCCTCCGCAATCGTCGACCTTGCAATCCGCACTCTCAAGCCGCAGGGCCGCCTGACAGTGGTCGGCGTGGCGCAGGAGAAGGTGCAGTTTCGGTCGACGGAACTCATCTTCAAGGAGATCGATGTCCGGGGCAGCTTCATCTACACGGACGAGTTCTCGCAGACGATCAACCTCCTTGCGACGGGACAACTGGATGTCGACGTACTAACGAGCGATATCCGGTCGCTCAATCACGCGGTCGAGGCGTTCTCCGACATGCGCGCGGGTGGCGACGTGGTGAAGATTCTCATCAAGGGCATTCCGCACTGAGATCAGAACCTAGGCAGTGTGGACGGATTTAACCAATGTGAACCCGGCTGCGAGCGCGACGATTGATGCGAAGTTGCGCCTGGTCTTCTCGCATCGCAGTGCGACGCGCTTGAAGCGCTTGAGTTTACCGACAGCCTGCTCGATGCGTGCGCGTCCTTTGTAGATGGCCTTTGCGAAGAAGCCCGGCTTGCCCTTCTCGTTGACCTTTCGCGGAATGATCGGGATGATGCCGCGTGATCGTGCGGCCTGCCGGTTGGCCTTGCTGGCATAGCCCTTGTCGGCGACCGCCGCGCGCGGATCGATATCGGGGCCGAGCGTTAGCAGAACCGGGAAGTGCGGTGCGTCGCCCTTCTCGCCGCCGGTCAGGTCGAAGGCTATGGGATGGCCGTCGAAATCGGTCTTCAGATGGATTTCGGTCGAAAAGCCGCCACGTGAGCGGCCGAGCGCCTGACCCTTCTGCCCCCTTTTGCGCCAGCTGCCGAGACATGGGCGCGCACGATGGTCGAGTCGAACATCTGCACCAGATGCGCCGACGACGACAGCGCAGCGAGCTGATCGAAGAACGTTTCGAACACGCCCGACCTGCTCAGCCGGTCGAAGCGCTTCCACACGCTGTTCCATTTGCCGAACCGCTCCGGCAGCGCCCGCCAGGAGATATTGTGGACCGAAAAATAGTGCATCGCCTCAAGGAACAACCGGTCGTCGCGACCCTTGTCGCCACGCTGTGGCAGTGAGGCGCGGAACACCTCCAGCGCCACTGACCAATCTGCTTCCGCCATCTTCGTGCACATCGCCGACCTCCAAATCAGTCGGCAACCCATGAATCAGACAAAGCGCGGCAAAGGAATCCCACTCGATATCATCGCGGCAATCCGTCCACACCGCCTAGGATGGTTAACAAATTGGCTGTTGAAGTGCAGATTGCGTCGCCTTGGCGCTGTCTCAGATCGATATGATCATATATCATGCATGATACTTGACATTGCCCAGCATATCTCCTTAAAAGATGCAAACGTGTCGAGGTGGGAGGTGCGCAGTTGGTAGCCAATACCGATATTTCACCGGAGAGAATCGAGATGCTTGAGAATCGGGCACGCTTCGTTCGGCTGGAAACCATCAGGCTGATCGAGATCGCCAAGGTCGGACATTATTCTTCCGTCTTCTCTTGCGCCGAAATCTTCGCCTCGCTCTACTATGACGTCATGAATATCGGCGACGATCCCCGTTGGGCGGAGCGCGACCGGTTTCTCATGGGCAAGGGTCATGCCGCGGTCGGGTTGTTCCCGATCCTGGGGGATCTGGGTTATTTCCCCAAAGAGTGGCTGGACAGCTACACGCGTCTCGGCAGCCCACTCGGCGATCATCCCGACATGCGTAAAGTACCGGGCGTCGATTTCAGCTCGGGCTCGATCGGCCACGCCTTGTCGAACGGCGTTGGTATCGCGCTGGGCGGTCGGATGCGGAACTTGGCCTTCGACGTCTTCGTCATGCTAGGCGACGGCGAGATGCAGGAAGGTCAGGTCTGGGAGGCCGCGCTCAGCGCCGCGAGTCACCGGCTCTCGAATGTCATCGCGATCGTCGATCGCAACGGCTACCAACTCGACGGCAAGGTCGACGACGTAATGGCGGTGGAGCCGCTGGATGAGAAATGGCGCGCCTTCGGCTGGGAGGTGCACGAGGTCGACGGGCACGACATCGTCGCGCTCACCTCGCTTCTGCGCCGGGTCAAGGCCGACCGGAACCGCGAGAAACCCTGCTGCGTGATCGCGCGGACCGTAAAGGGCAGGGGTATCGACTACATGGAAACC
>Ga0164242_10006388_pt1 | contig 12974 bp, 9 predicted proteins | sample OricomgcompostMG_FD_108783 | JGI IMG/M metagenome (GOLD analysis project Ga0164242, IMG submission 108783) | Miracle-Growth compost microbial communities from Emeryville, California, USA - Original compost - Miracle growth compost (MG) ... | reverse complement strand
TGTAGCCTCCAGAAAGTTCGGAGGCTTTGAGGACTACCGGGGCGGAGGTCATTTTTCCGCGAGGCTTACCGTAGGAATCGTCGCTGCCGGGGTCATTGCCAAGAAACTCCTGGGGAATACCGTGGTAAAGGCTTCCATCCTGGAGATCGGGGGGGAGCGCGATCCCGAAGTGGGCCTTCAGAAGGCTATCGACGCCAAGGATTCGGTAGGAGGGCTTGTGGAATGTACGGTGGAGGGACTTCCCATTGGCCTGGGCGAGCCCTTCTTCGATTCGGTGGAATCCCTGCTCGCCCATGCGGTATTCGCCATCCCCGCCATCCGGGGTATTGAATTCGGTACCGGTTTCGCGGCAGCCCGCATGTTCGGTTCCCAGCACAACGATCCCATCCTGGATGACGAGGGGCGAACAAAGACCAATCATGCAGGCGGGATCGTAGGAGGCATCACCAACGGCAATCCGCTGGTCTTTCGCATCGCCGTGAAACCGACCTCCTCGACGCCAAAGACGCAAGAAACCCTTAATATCCGCTCTCACCAGGTAGAACCCTTTAGTGTCAAGGGTCGCCATGATCTTTGCATTGCGCTGAGGGTGCCGGTGATCCTGGAGGCGGTGACGGCCATCGTACTGGCGGACTTACTGCTTTTAGAGCAGGGTGCCGGCCGGGTATTGGGTTAAACCTCGCCCGGTACGGCTTCCTGAGCCTGCCGGGGCTTGAATTTTCCCTGTCTCATCGCCGTGATGGCGCTTGCAAATTCCAAAAAGGTGCGAATAAACTGATTGGCGCTGGTGTGCAGTTCCGCATGCAGCGGTTTCAACTGTTCGTCAAAAGCCTCGTGGACGAAAGGGATCAACAGTTTCAGGGGCATGGGGTAAGATCGCATCGACAGGACCAGATGCTGCAACTGGTGCGATGCATTGATGCCGCCCATTTTTCCTGAAGAGGTCGTTACCACGCCAATGGCTTTGCCTGTCATTTGTCTTCCAAAAAGGTCGGTCAGGTTTTTCAATACTCCCGGATAGCTTCCGCCATATTCGGGCGACACAAAAATGAAGGCGTCTGCGCTCCTGATCCGCTCCCCGGTCCGGCGAACTAAATCGGGTGGATCTGGATGCAGGTCGTATCGTTCATCCATCATCGGGAGGGGTTCGTCCAGTAAATCGAGCACTGTTATTTCCGTATGGGCAAACTGTCCCAATATGTTTTCCAGGTAGCGGGCGACCTTGTGAGACTGCCTGCCCAGCCGGACGCTTCCGATGACTACCATTACTTTGAGATTTTCCATGATATTTTATAATTGAAGATTGATTGCTTGGTTTAACTATCGTTTAGGCAGCCTGTTTTTGCGTCAGATGCCTGTCCAGGGAATACCTTCCGCTTCCGGTAATGATCAAGGCAAGTACGATCCCGATTCCCAGCAGGTGGAACTCATAGCCCTCGCCCGGTAGCTGACCGGTCCAGTTCATGAAAAATCCGACGGGCAGGTGCACGGTCAACATGGCTACCGCGAGGAATATCCCGATCAGTATCGCCATGAGCCGTCCGCACAATCCCAGTATCAGGACTATGGAAGCGACCAGAGGCGTCAGGGCGCCAATGACCGCGAGGATCAGTGGAATATGCTCGTATTGCGTAAACATCGTCACCGTTTGGGAAAGCCCGCTACCGCCAAACCATCCGAATACCATTTGAAGACCGTGGGGCAGCATGATCAATCCCAGCGTAAGCCGCAGGATCAGGCCAACGGAAGAAGCACTGGTTTGAAAAAATCTTTTGAACATAGAAGATGAAGTGTTTAAATAATAATTGTCAACGTAATAATTGTATATACAACTATTTATTGAAAAAAAATCTTTATACCATCGCCTATCCCCGCATTTTATCTAACAAGGCATTCAAGTTACGGGCTTCCTCTTCTGTAAGATTGCGACTGCTTTCCGCATGCATGCGGTTCAGCTTTTCGTCTATCTTCCCCAGGAGTTTCAGCCCGGCCGGGGTGATGCGGATATCGACCTTACGCCTGTTGTCGGGACAAAGCTCCCGCGTCAGCAGCCCTTTCAGCCTTAACTTCTCAACCAGCCGGGTCGCGTTGCTCATCCGATCCAGCATCCTGACCTGAATTTCACAAAGATTAGCGGAGTGCTCCGGTGCTCCCCGGAGGATTCTCAGCACGTTGTATTGCTGATGGGAAAGCTTGTATGGCTTGAGCGCATGACAAGTGCGCGCATTCAGCCAACCGCCCGTGAACATCACGTTCAGGTTAACCTTGTGCACCTCGTTCTTAAAAGAGGTCTGTTTGATTTCTTCTTCCAGACGCATCGTCGCAATTACGATTATTGTATATACAACAAAGGTAGGTATTTTTCCGAAAGGAACGATTTTTTTTTAGGAGGGTATTTCCGGATCCCGGAAATGATCGGCAAACCGGCGGAGATACCGTAAGGTCAACAGGACATGAAGGGCAAGAAGCGCCATGCATACGACAAAGAAAATACAGACATTGACCAGTAAGGATACCGGTACATTCACGGCTGTGCTTACTTCCTTGAGAAAGTGGGCATCGTTGAGTTTCCAGGAAATCAGGATAATCACCAGGATGGCATAGGTCAGTGTGACATAGGCATTTACCTTGATCCAGTCCTTCAGCCTGTAGCGGATATAGCCTCCTTTTACCATGACATAGCGTGCAAAAACGGTCGCCAGGTTGACATAGAGCAATACGGAAAGGGAGATGAAAACAGGCAGCAACAGGGAGGTCGAGAATCCCATCACCGCAAAGTTGATCAATACGACGAATAAGAACAGTACGGCAATGAAAGTATCGATTATGCCCAGTAACCTGTATCCCCAAAACTGTTTTTTAATTTCTTGCTCCATCATCAGTTCCCCCCGGGTTATTGTTCTTTTTCAAGCTTAAGGTGCAGTTCCTCCAGCTGGGAGTCGTCTATAGCGGAAGGCGCATCCAGCATGACATCCCTGCCGGCGTTATTTTTGGGAAAGGCAATAAAGTCCCGGATACTTTCGCTGCCGCCCAGGATCGCGCAAAGCCTGTCGAATCCCAGGGCAATGCCTCCATGGGGCGGAGCGCCATATTCAAAGGCACCGAGCAGAAAACCGAACTTTTGGAGCGCTTCCTCCTGCTCCATCCCGAGCGCCCGGAACATTTTTTCCTGAAGCGCCCGCTGGAAGATACGAATGGACCCGCCACCGATCTCATTTCCGTTGAGGACGATGTCATAGGCATTGGCGCGGATCTCCCCATAGCGCGACGGATCATCCATGAGAGCGATGTGTTCCGGCTTGGGCGATGTGAAGGGATGGTGGCGTGCCATCCAGCGCTGTTCTTCTTCCGCATATTCGAAGAGTGGAAAGTCCACCACCCAAAGCGGGCGGAAATCGTCTTTTTTGCGTAATCCCAGCCGTTCTCCCATTTCCAGCCTGAGCTCGCTCATCGCTTTGCGGGTTTTTTCTGCGCTCCCCGCCAGGATGAGCAAAAGATCGCCCTTCCCGGCACCGGTGGCCGCGGCAAGCGCATTCAAAGCCTGTTGATCGAAAAATTTATCAAAGCTGCTTTTCAGGGTGCCGTCCGGCTGGCATTTAAGATAGGCCAGTCCCAGCATCCCGATCTGGGGCCGTTTTACCCATTCGGTAAGTTCGTCCAGCTGTTTTCGGCTGTATTCCGCGGCGCCCGGCACGACAATGGCCGTAACGAGTTCCGCTTCATCGAATACCCGGAAACCATGCCCCCGCGCCCCGGTACCGATATCGATGAGTTTCATGTCAAAACGAATATCGGGTTTGTCATTGCCATAATCCCGCATTGCTTCGTCCCAGCTCATCCGGGGGAAAGCCTCGTCCGGGATGATGCCCCGGATATTGCTTAAAAGGTGCTTTACCAGGCCTTCGAACATCGAAAGAATGTCCTCCTGGTCGACAAAGCTCATTTCACAATCTATCTGGGTAAATTCCGGCTGCCTGTCGGCCCGGAGATCTTCGTCCCGGAAGCATTTTACGATCTGGTAATACCGGTCATAGCCACTGACCATCAGCAGTTGCTTAAAGGTCTGCGGAGACTGGGGAAGCGCATAGAACTGTCCCGAATTCATCCGGGAGGGGACCACGAAATCCCGGGCACCTTCCGGCGTGCTTTTGATCAAAAAAGGGGTCTCGATCTCCATGAAACCCTGTCCGTCCAGATAATTCCTGGCGGCTCTGCTTACCTGGTAACGGAGCTCCAGGTTCTTTTTTACCGCTGTTCTTCTCAGATCCAGATAACGGTACCGCATCCGGAGATCTTCTCCTCCGTCGGTATCGTCCTGGAGGGTAAAAGGAGGTACTTTGGATGCATTCAGAATGTCGCAGCCCTCCACCAGCATTTCAATATCGCCCGTAGGCATGGCTGGATTTTTATTGCTGCGTTCCGATATTTTCCCGGTTGCCCGGATCACGAATTCCCGCCCGAGTTTGCCGGCGGCTTCGAGTTGATCTTCCGAAAAGACGAGTTGGGTGATACCATAACGGTCCCGCAGGTCGATAAAGGTGATGCCTCCGAACTTGCGGATGGTCTGTACCCATCCCGAAAGGGTTGCGGTTTGCCCGATATCTTGTTTTCTTAATGCTCCGCAGGTATGGGTCCGGTACATAAGCTGTAGACAGGTTGATGTGTTTAAATGAATGCCCGGGCAAAACCGGACAGCCTTGTTTTTGACAGCGCAAAATTAAGCAAAGGACAGCCACTTAAGACAATAAAGTTAAACGAAGGGGTCGCCCGGTGGCCGAAAAAGCAAAACGGATAGAAAGCGAGGCTTCCCATCCGTTGCAAGGGCAGGCAAAAAGAGGTCAGAGGCAGATCTGTTTTTCCACCATCATTTTCCGGAGGTTGATCAGGCCATAGCGCATCCTCCCCAGGGCGGTGTTAATGCTGACGCCCGTCTGATCGGCTATTTCTTTGAAGCTTTGGCCGCCGTAATGACGCAAAATGATCACTTCCCGCTGCTCACGGGGCAGTAACTGCAGCATCTTTCTGACGCGTTCGTGGCTTTGGCGGGTCATGATGATTTCTTCGGCTCCGGGATCGGAAAAGGATAGTACGTTAAAGATATCCCGGTCGTCGCCCGTACGAATCACCGGGGTGCGTTTGGTACGGCGAAAATGGTCTACGCAGAGGTTGTGGGCGATCCGGACCGCCCAGGGCAGGAATTTGCCTTTCTCCGTATACCTTCCCGAACGGATGGTATCGATAATCTTAATGAAGGTCTCTTGAAAGATATCCTCGGCCAGATACTGGTCCCGTACCAATAGTACGATAGAGGTGAATAGTTTCTCCTTGTGGCGGTGAATGAGTTCAGACAGGGCTTCCTCATCACCTTTTCCGTACAGGACGATCAGATCCTGATCACTCAATTTGCAGGGGATTTGCATAAACTTTCCGATTTCAGGTTTAGTTGATTCTCCTAACAATCAATAAAGTAAAGTTTATGCGATAAGGCGGCTTATTATGATTAGAGTATTAAAAAAATGTTAATTTTCGTCGTCGGTGCAAATATAAGCGTATCTCTGAAATTAACAAATTTTTTCATTCGTTCGATATTCACCTGCTGTAGTGGCCAGTTTACGGCAAAAATCGTCCCAAATTTCCGGAAAACGTTTTTAGCGGATAAAAAAGGCGTTCTAGCGTAAAAATTTAGGCGCGAACCCCTTTCCTCTTTACCTTTGGAGGAATGAGTATGATCAAGGAAAACAGGGGAAAAAAAGTGCGGTCATCCCCGGAAATTACCCAGGATGACGATATTTTTATCAAAGGAGCAAGGGTACACAATCTGAAGGACGTCAGCGTTTCTATTCCGCGGAATAAACTGGTGGTCGTGACGGGCGTTTCCGGATCGGGAAAATCATCGCTGACCATGGATACGCTTTTTGCCGAGGGTCAACGCCGGTACGCGGAAAGCCTGAGCGCCTACGCACGCCAGTTCCTGGTCAGGATGGATAAACCCGACGTGGATTATATCAAGGGAATTTGTCCCGCCATTGCCATCGAACAAAAAGTGATCACCCGGACACCCCGGTCGACGGTCGGCTCGATGACGGAAACTTACGATTATCTTCGTCTCTTGTTTGCACGCCTGGGCAGAACCTATTCCCCCGTCTCCGGTGCCGAAGTCCAAAAGCATGATACCGCTGATGTAGTGGACTTTATTGAACAGTTACCTCATCAAAAAAAGGTCCTGATCCTGGTACCCTTTCCCCGCAAGAAGGGACGCAAGCCTGCAGAAGAGCTGAATATCCTGCTGCAGAAAGGATTTATCCGGATTTATCAGGGCGCCTCTGCGGCAAACGGCGAGACGCTCCGCATAGAAGATTTGCTGGAAAACGGCAAATGGCGGCCGGACACCAATACTTTCGTGTTGATAGATCGGTTGGTGACGCGGGCTTTTGAAGCAGATGAGCTGCACCGGCTGGCCGACAGTGCACAAACGGCCTTTTATGAAAGCGAGGGAGACTGCATCGTCTTGGTAGAGGGAGCAGAGGCCCGGCATTTTTCCAATCGTTTCGAACGGGACGGCATCCGCTTCGAGCAGCCGGTGCCGAACTTGTTTTCCTTCAATAATCCGATAGGTGCCTGCCCGGAATGCGAAGGCTTCGGCCAGGTGCTGGGCATCGATCCGGACCTTGTTTTTCCCGACAGGCGCCTGAGCATCTACGAGGGTGCCATTGCCTGCTGGCGGGGAGATAAGATGAAGGAATGGAATAACGCCCTGATCCGGGCCGCCAAACAGTTTGGATTTCCCGTACACAAGCCCGTAGCGGAGCTTACCCCGACGCAATACGAGATTCTGTGGACCGGAAACGCACATTTCAAGGGCATCCATGATTTTTTCAAAATGGTGGAAGAAAACCTCTATAAGGTTCAGTACCGTGTCTTGCAGTCCCGGTTCCGGGGGAGAACGGTTTGCCCGGTCTGCGAGGGTAGCCGGCTCAGGAAGGAGGCTTTGTATGTAAAGGTGGGTGGAAAGAACCTGGCCGAGCTGGTGGAGATGCCGGTATCCGATCTGGCGCAGTGGTTCGGAACGCTCTCGCTGAGTGACTACGAACAAAAGGTAGGAAAGCGCATCCTCCTGGAGATTACCCAGCGCCTTCAGACCTTGCAGGATGTAGGGCTTGGTTACCTGACCCTGAACAGGGTAGCTAATACCCTGAGCGGCGGAGAGAGTCAGCGTATCCAGCTTACCCGCTCGCTGGGCAGCAACCTGACGGATTCTCTCTATATCCTGGACGAGCCCAGCATTGGCCTGCATGCGCGTGATACACACCGGTTGATCAAGGTGCTGAAACATCTTCGTGACCTGGGCAATACCGTCGTAGTAGTGGAGCACGACGAGCAGATGATGAAAGAGGCGGATTACATTATCGACATGGGACCGCTTGCCAGTCATCTGGGCGGGGAGGTGGTCTTTAGCGGCACTTACGACGAAATCCTCCGGAGTTCCGAAAGTCTGACCGGTCAGTATCTTAGTGGTAAAATGTTCATCCCGGTCCCTGCCACCCGGCGTGTATGGCGTGATTCCATCGTGCTGAAAGGATGCCGCCAGCACAATCTCAAAGACCTGGACGTTGCTTTTCCGCTGGGAGTGTTCACCGTCATCAGTGGGGTGAGCGGGTCTGGAAAAACCACACTGGTCAAGCAGATCCTCTATCCGGCGATGCGAAAATTACTGGGAGAAACGGCTGATAAACCTGGCTTTTTCAAGTCACTTGAAGGGGATACGCGCGCGATTACCCAGATTGAGCTGATCGACCAAAATCCCATCGGGAAGTCTTCGCGTTCCAATCCGGTCACCTACATAAAGGCCTATGACGAGATCCGTAATCTTTTTGCGCGTCAGCCGCTGAGTAAAATGCGCGGATTTCAGCCAAAGCATTTTTCGTTTAATGTCGACGGAGGCAGATGCGATACCTGCAAGGGCGAGGGAGAGATCCTGGTGGAAATGCAGTTCCTGGCTGACGTGCATCTGCGTTGCGAGAGCTGTGGAGGCAGGCGCTTCAAAGAGGAGGTGCTCGAGGTAAAATACCGCGACCGGAATATATACGAGGTACTGGAAATGAGCGTGGACCAATCCCTGGAGTTCTTTAAGGATGATCCCGAAGTGACGCGTAAGATTCAACCTCTGAGTGATGTGGGGTTGGGCTATATTAAGTTGGGACAGTCCTCCGATACGCTGAGCGGCGGCGAGGCCCAGCGGGTGAAGCTGGCGTTCTTCCTGGGAAAAGGACGTTCCCAGGGACGGGTGTTCTTTATCTTCGATGAACCTACTACGGGCTTGCATGCACATGATATTAATAAGTTGCTGGCATCTTTCGATGCGCTGATCGCTCAGGGGCATACCATCCTGGTCATTGAACACAACCTGGATGTGATCCGCGCGGCAGACTGGTTGATCGAACTGGGTCCCGAAGGCGGCGACGAAGGTGGACATTTGGTATATGCAGGCGTGCCGGAGGGCCTCAGGGAGGTACCTGGAAGTTACACGGGAAAATTCCTGTAACCGTACCCTTGCATCGTGTTTGGCCGCACCGTATCTTGTGTCTGCAATATTTATTCATCACGTCAACCTTTTATACATGTCACAGAATCGCAGGAATTTTATCAGGACGGCCGCCCTGGGTAGCGCTTTTGCGCTCAGTCTTCCGGAAATCGTATTGGCAGCTGCCGGTGCGGGAAAAAGTAAAAAGATTGCCTTGTCGCCGGATGATATCATTCTTTTTCAGGGGGACTCCATCACGGATATGGGCCGTAACCGCTCCAGGAAGGGCGCCAATGACAACAGCGGCCTGGGGCCTGGCTATAGCTTCATCGCCGCATCGCGGTTACTGCTGGAACATCCCGATAAGCACCTGCAGATTTATAACAGGGCGATCAGTGGCAACGTCGTGCCTCAGCTGGCAGCCAGGTGGCAGGAAGATTGCCTGGATATCAAGCCTACGGTACTCAGTATCCTGATTGGCGTAAACGATTACTGGCATACGCTTGGCGGCGGTTATAAAGGGACGATCGATAGTTTTCGCCAGGACTATCACGCCCTTTTGGAGCGAACCAGAAAAGCGCTGCCAAATGTCAAACTGATCATTGGCCAGCCGTATGCGATCCCAGGTGTAAAGGCGGTGACCGAAAGCTGGTTCCCGGCGTTTACAGCCTATCAAAAGGCAGCACAGGAATTGGCGGATCAGTATGACGCATTATGGATTCCTTATCAGGCGATCTACGAGAAAGCCATTAAATCGGCCCCGGCGAACTACTGGACACCCGATGGGGTGCATCCCAATGCGGCCGGAGATGCGTTGATGGCACAAGCTGTGTTGGCTGCTTTCAAATAAACGCATGGTTTCGGGATGCAGGTTTATCCGATAGCCGGTAATATGCCTGCTGGCTATCCGGTACCGCGTGGGCATTCCTCACTTTATTTCCTGTGACGTTCTGCATTCGCTTCAATCATCAGGTGGGAATTAACCCTCCATCAGTTCCCGGGCGTTCGCCAGGGCTGCTTCCCCCGGTTTTTCCCCGCTCAGCATACGTGCGATGGATGCGACGCGCTGATCATGGTTCAGGGTCCGGATGGCGGTCGTGATACGCCCGGCGTTTTCCTGTTTAAATACTTCGAAATGCGTATCGGCCTTCCCGGCTATCTGTGGCTGATGGGTGATACAGATGACCTGGTGCGTTTGGGCGAGGTCTTTCATGATATTGCCGACCTGGCGGGCCGCCTCCCCCGAGATACCGCTGTCGATTTCATCGAAGATCAGCGTTGGCAGAGAGACCGAGCGGGCTACCAGCGATTTGATGCAGAGCATCAGTCTGCTCAGTTCCCCACCCGAAGCGACTTTCCGGAGGGGTTGAAAATTGCCGCTTTTGTTGGCATCGAATAGAAAGGTTACCTGGTCTTGTCCGGAATCCCGCAGTTCGCCGGCAGTGATATCGACTTTGATGGAGGCCCCCGGCATACCGACTGAGCGAAGCAGGGTGTTGGTTTTTTTGATCAACCCCGCGGTTTGTGCTTGCCGGCCTTTGGTAAGCTTCGCCGCCAACGTCAGTGCCTGGCGGTGCAATGCGTCTTTTTCGGCTGCCAGTTTTCCCAGATCCGCGTCCGCATGCAGCATCGTGTCCAGCTTTTTTTGCAGGCTGTCCTGAATCTCCATCAACTCCGCGGTCGTCTGTACACCGTGTTTTTTCAGCAGCCTGTAACCCGTATCCAGTCTTTGTTCAATAAACTGTATGCGTGCTTCGTCGAAGGAGATATGGTCATTGATGTTTTGTAATTCGGAAGCGATATCCCTGAGTTCGATTGCTGAAGAAGCCAGGCGTGCGACCTGGGCGGGGATGTCTGGATGAAAGCCGGCGATTCCCTCGAGTTTTCCTTGTAATTGGCGAAGCATCGGGAGGATGGCGGTCTCGTCTTCTTCCAATATTCCGGAGGCACCTTGCAGGCCCGCCTTCAGGTCTTCTGCGTGGGTAAGGGATTGTTGTTCTTTTTCCAGAGACTCCAGTTCATTTTCCCCAAAGGCGGCCTGGTCCAGTTCCTCGAAGAGGAACTGATCGTAATCCTGCTCGCGGCTGCGTTGTGTGATCGTTTCCTGAAGGGTCTCCCACTCCTTTTTTTTCTGCTGGTAGCCGGTAAAGGCTCGCCGGTAGTCTTCCAGGAGCGCTTTGTTGCCAGCCAGGGCATCCAATACCTCCAGCTGGAAATCGGCACGGTTCAGCTGTAGCGTGTCAAATTGCTGATGTAAATCGACCAGCAGGCCGGTGAGCCTGCCCAGTTGCTGCAGGTTGACGGGTGTATCGTTGATGAAAGCCCTGGATTTTCCCTGGGGACTGATCTCCCGGCGAATGATGGTGTCCTTTTCGTAGTCCAGTTCATGCTGAACGAAGAATGCCTTTACCCCGGAAGCATCGGGAAGACGGAATACGCCTTCTATGACCGCCTTGCTCTTTTTATCAGACAGTACCTCCTTGTCCGCCCTTTCGCCAAGAATGAGCGAGAGTGCCCCGAGCAGGATGGACTTGCCCGCTCCGGTTTCGCCCGTGATCACGTTCAGCCTGGCCGGAAACAGAATCTCCAGTTCCTCAATGATCGCATAATTCCTGATATACAGCCTCAAGAGCATAGGGGGCGGTTTAAAAGAACGAAATTCTGCAAAAAGAACGAATATGGAAAGGAAAATTCTCTTTTCAGCTGCCTGAAAATGGCTCGGGTGTGCCAGCCAGGCAATACGGATACAGACGGGGTTCTATCGGAGCAGCGTGATGTTGCCCGATAATTGAAAAATTTTGTCGTTGTCACAGATCATTTCGGCGGTATAAACGAAGACATCGGGGCTTAGGACGTGTCCTTTCATCTTGCCGTCCCAGCCCGAGGACTGGTCGTTTAACTGAAAGCGGGTCCGCTCGAAGACCAGCTGCCCGGACCGGTTGTATATCCGGAAGTACAGCACGATCTTGACGCCCCGCCCGCGGGGGTAGAAGAGATCATTCTGTCCGTCGCCGTTAGGGGAAAAGGTATTGGGGATAAATACTTTTCCTTCGTCGCAGACCAGGTTGAGCTTCAGGGAGTCGGAGCTGGTGCATCCAAAGGAATTGGCTACCTGGACAACGTACTGCATATTCTCCCTGGGCGTGCTGGAAGGATGTTGACAGGTGGTACAGTTCAGGTAGTCGGCAGGACTCCATTTCCAGGAAGTAATGTCCGAAGAGCCTTTGGGCTCGAGTGTTACGACCGATCCGGTAGGGACTGTCAGATCAGGGCCCGCATCGACGTCGGGGTTATCGTGCACCACCACGTCGACCTGCGCCGCTGCCGTCTGGCAGCTGCCCTTGGAGGTGGTGGTGACGGTATAGGTAGTCGAAGCGGCGGGCTTCGCTACGGGATCCGGTGAAGAAGGGTTATCCAGGCCGTCGGCAGGAGACCACAGGAATGTTTCCGCGGCATTGGAAGTCGCATGAAGCTGGATCGTTTTGCCTGCGCAGATTTCCGTGGGATCCGCTGTGGCCGCAGCCGTCAATGGTATGGAATCGGGTATGTCGACCGTCAACGGAAGGGTCTTGTCACAGCCCAGCTTGGTCTTGATTTCGAGATTGGCTTCATAGCTCCCCTTGGTGGGATACCGGTAAGTGGGCGCCGTATCGGTCGATATGTCATCGATCGTGGAAGGGTCGCCAAAGTCCCATTTGTAAGAGGCTGGCTCTCCCAGCTGATCCTGGGAGAAAATGGACCCTTTCGTAGCAAAGATGACTTTATTGGAATCACAGACGTCGGGCCAGCTAAAGGTCGGTTCGGCTCCGATGCTGTCCACAATCACGGTCAGGGAGTCGTCTATGGGCACGATCACATAGCATCCTGTATCGTCGGTGAGCTTGAGGGTCGGGTGAAAAAGACCTCCGTTTTGGTAGGTATAGGACGCGGCATCGCTGGTGGAAGGATTGGAAGAGGCACCGTTTCCGAAATACCACTGATAGGTGACGGCACGTTTTACGTTTTTGGCGGAAAAATGTACTCCGAGAGGTGCACAACCCTCCGTGCGATCTAACACGGCCGTGCCGATGGGGCCGGCGATGATGATTTGCCGGGTGACCGAATCGGCACATCCCGGGCTGTATCCCTGCACCACTAGCTTTTGCGTATAGGTTCCGGGAATATTGTAAATATGATAGGCCGTATCCCGCGTAGAGGTAAACCCATCCCCAAAATCCCAGAAGACGCTCCGGTAATTCGTGGAGAGATTGACGGAGGTATCCATAAAAATCCGGCATATCTTCACGGGAGAGGAGTCTTTCATCAGGGCATGAGGACTACCCACCCGGACATAATCGGTCCGGGTCAGGCTGTCGGTGCAACCTTTGTCCGTGGTGATCTTGAGCGATACCGTGTACTCGGATTCGTTCTGATAATAATGATCCGGTGGATTGCTGACCGTGGACGTCCCGCC
>Ga0164242_10006387_pt1 | contig 12974 bp, 11 predicted proteins | sample OricomgcompostMG_FD_108783 | JGI IMG/M metagenome (GOLD analysis project Ga0164242, IMG submission 108783) | Miracle-Growth compost microbial communities from Emeryville, California, USA - Original compost - Miracle growth compost (MG) ... | reverse complement strand
CTAACCTAGCTGTCAACGTAGCTACTATCGCCAAGCAGCCCGTCTTGTTTTTCAGCTTAGAGATGAGTAAAGACCAGTTGGTTGATCGTATGCTAGCTGATGCCTCGGGTGTTAACGCCTGGAACATACGTACTGGCCAACTAACCGATAATGATTTCGCAAAACTGTCGGAAGCAATGGGAACTCTCGCCGAGGCACCGATTTTTATCGATGATACACCAGGTTTATCTGTCCTAGAGATGCGTACCAAAGCTCGCCGAGCCGCCCATGATAATCAATTGGGTTTGATTATTGTCGACTACCTTCAGCTCATGCAGGCTAGTGGCCGTAGCGATGGTAACCGCGTCCAGGAAGTCTCGGAAATCTCGCGTGGGCTCAAGCTGCTAGCCCGCGAGCTTAACGTACCGGTTGTAGCTTTGTCGCAATTGTCGCGTAGCGTCGAGAGCAGACCAGACAAGAAGCCTATGCTCTCAGACCTGCGTGAGTCTGGCTCGATCGAACAGGATGCTGACATCGTTATGTTTATCTACCGCGAAGCCTACTATAATCCTGACACCGAGCGTCAGAACTTAACTGATCTAATTATTGCCAAGCACCGTAATGGACCAACCGGTAGCGTTGAGTTGTACTTCCATCCGGAGCGCCTGCGCTACATGTCGGTCGACAAAACCCATCTCGAGTAGTACAATAGCTTAAATGGCCGTCGTGGATTTTTCTAGGTGGACGCTTTACAAATGGCGTTATTGGATTGGTTACGGAGTGGTGGGGATAACTCTAGCAATACTTTTGCTATTCGCTGGATTATTTCTACCCGGTGGTTTATCGTCTGACGAACAGGCCGCAACCATCACCTCTGACAGTCTAAATTTAACCGACATATCTAGCTTCGCCAAAGGTGACCTACCGTATCACATCTTACAGGCTACCAGCCTAGACTGGTTTGGTGTTAGTGATTTTAGTATAAAACTGCCATCTTTATTCTTGGCGCTATTATCGGCTCTAGGAATCATCTTTTTACTGTGGCGGTGGTTCTCGCATAACATAGCCGTGGCCGGTGCTTTTATAGCCGTTGCGACTGGGCAATTCCTGTTCCTGGCTCAAAGCGGCACACCGAGCATATTATATATATTCTGGCCGGTAGTTTTACTACTCTTGGCATCGCTTATCACGCATGAAGTACGCGGTAAAATTATTTGGGTGATTCTATTCTGTGTGTCGCTGGCACTCAGCTTATATACACCTCTTAGTATTTACCCAATTATCGCTATGGCGATAGCTGCCGCGGTTCACCCCCATTTACGACATAGCATTCGTAGAATATCAAAGACACAGTTCATAGCATCATTGATAACCGCTGTCGTGTTGCTGGCGCCACTGGTTTATGGCATCGCCTTGGCACCAAAGCTTGGTTTACATTTGCTGGGCATACCCGACGCTTTGCCTCACCTTTGGAGTAATGTAAAGACTATTTTCTCTCAATACATTGATTTCTGGGATCCAAGCACCACAAAATTGATGACACCAGTATTTGGCCTGGGTTCGACGCTACTAATTTTATTCGGTCTATATCGCATCATTCGAAACCACTCTAGCACTCAAAGTTATCTGCTGTTTGCCTGGATTATTTGTCTAATCCCAGTTCTACTAATCAATCCGTCGTTTACAGCTGCGACTTTCGTGCCATTGATTATGCTGATGGTTTCCGGACTAGAGGGTTTGATAGGTTACTGGTACAAGCTATTTCCGCGTAACCCATATGCCCGTATCGCTGGGCTTTTGCCTCTGATGGTGTTGGTCTTGGCGTTGGTTCTGTCGGGCTTGGAGCGCTACGCCTACGGTTATTACTACCACCCAGCTACTGCCAGCAACTTTAACCATGACCTCCAAATTATGCCCAAGAAATTAGAAAACCTAGTTGTTAGTAAGGACGAACTGGCTTTTTATCAGGTTCTGGCTAAACATCGTACTGGCCTAAATGTTAGGTTGACGCCAACGGGGCAGAGTTTCGTTGCCACTAGAGCGGCGCATGCCAATCTAAATAGTATACCGGCTGGTTATAAAATCTATCAGATTGTTACTGGCCCTAGTAGCAGTGAAGCCGACCGTTTCTACATCTACCAAAAAGTGATACAATAGTTTTAACGAAATAGGAGAGAATTATGGCTTTTGACCAGATGAAAGCGTTGAATAACTTACGCAAAGCTCAGAAAGAATTGAAAAACGAAATCGTTGAAGTTGAAGCAGGTGACGGGGCAGTAGTTGTCCAGATTACTGGTGAACTAAAAGTTAAAAAAGTTACCATTGACCCTGAACGAGTTGATATAGACGATATTCACGAACTAGAACATTGGATTGAGATTGCTATTCGTGATGGCTACGCCAAGGCTCAGGAAATTGCTACTGAAAAAATGCGCCCATTGATGGGTTCTCTTGGCAACCTAGGTCTATAACCTACAACAGCGACATGGCTAGACTATTACCGTCAGCGCTCGAGAAATTGATTGACGAGCTCGGAAATTTGCCTGGCGTCGGCGTACGCACCGCTGAACGCTATGCTTATTTTTTGCTCAAAAATAAATCGAGTGTTAATGAGCGCTTAGCAACTGCTATCGATGAAATACAATCGCGCGTAAAGACCTGTCCGGTAACTTTCGCACTGATAGACGCCGACGAAGAGGTGTCACCACTATATTCCGACCCGGAACGCGACAAAGCCGTTGTAGCGGTAGTAGAAGAGCCACTCGATATCGTAGCTATCGAAAAAACCGGCCAATTCAATGGTACTTATCACGTATTGGGTGGCGCTATCAGCCCTATCGATAACGTGGGACCAGAACAGCTACACATACCAGAGTTACTAAAGCGAATCAAAGCCGATGACGTTAATGAAGTCATTATCGCCACTAATGGCAGCGTCGAAGGTGAATCAACTGCTTTACTTTTACAAAAGACTATCCGCGATGCTGGACTCACAGATGTCAAACTAACTCGTCTAGCCCGCGGCATTCCGGTCGGTGTAGATCTGGAATATGCCGATCAAATCACGCTTGGCCATGCTTTAGCTGGTCGCCGAACTCTTTAAAACCTCTCCTGGGTGAGCTTTTGGCAAGCATAGCGTGTTAAAATAGAGATAATGAAAGACATAATTAAACTAGTCGAAAAGGCCACACATATTGTAGTGATACAGCCAGAAAATCCCGATGCGGATTCTTTGGGGTCATCTTTGGCTCTAGAGGAAATAATTGGCGATTTAGGCAAGCAAGTTTCAATGTACTGCGCTATCGAGATGCCAAAATATCTACGCTACATAAAAGGCTGGGATAGAGTGGAAAACGATTGGCCGAAAAATGCTGATGCCGCTATTATCGTCGATACCTCTAGTAAGGCACTGCTAGTTAAAACTCTAGAAAACCACATTATCAGTAATTTTCTAGCATCTAATTCTGTTGCCGTTATCGATCATCACGCTGGCAATAGTGATGATTTGCCCTTCAAGCACAGTTACTTGAATGTTGAAACGGCTGTTTCAACCTCTGAGGCAATCTATGAAATATCTAAGCAAGCTGACTGGAAGATCAATTCGCAGGCCGCTGAGCATCTTTTCATCGCTATGATGAGCGATAGCCTCGGTTTAACTACACCAGATACAACTGTAGATAGTTACGCCGTAGCCACTGAGTTAGTTCGTTTAGGCGCTGTGCCATCAGACATAGAATCGCGACGCCGAGAATTTATGAAAAAGCCGGCCGATATTTTAACCTATAAAGCCAAGCTAATTGAACGCATCGAATATTATTTAGATGGTCAGCTGGCAGTGGTGCACATCCCATGGGAAGAAATCGAGCAGTACAGCGATAAATACAACCCTAGTGTTTTAGTGCTCGATGAGATGCGTTTAGTAGAGGGAGTAGTAGTCGCGGTGGCAATAAAAACCTATCCAGACGGCAAGCTAACTGGCAAGATTCGTACGAATTCACCAGTTGCGCTAGAAGTTGCTGGTTTCTTTGGGGGCGGCGGACACTCCTATGCTAGCGGGTTTAAGGTTTTCGAAAATTACGATACCATCATGAATGAATTAGTCGAAGCGGTTGATAAAAGTTTGGCGAAATCAAAATGAAACTTTATAACACTATAACAAAACGCATCGAAACTTTTACGCCGCGCTCACCAGACATCGTACAGATGTTCGTGTGCGGACCAACTGTCTACGATGACTCGCACATCGGTCACGCCAAAACATATGTTCAAATGGATTTGCTAGCCCGCGTACTAAAAGCTACGTTTAAACAAGTTTACTACCTACAGAACATCACTGATATTGATAACAAAATCATCGACCGAGCACGTCAGAAAAAAATTAGTTGGTGGCGCCTGGCCGAAGATTACCAGGCCAAATACGAAGCTGATATGAAAGCTCTAAATAATATATCGGTCTCGACCTATGCCAGGGCCACTGATTATATAGATCAGATTATTAGCCAGGTTCAACGTTTACTGGATTCTGGTCATGCCTATGTTATCGACGGTGACGGCATCTACTTTGAAATTTCAACTTTTAAAGATTATGGAAAATTATCTGGGCGTACCGAGACGAAAGAGAACGACGCACGTTCGCGTATCGACGAGGCAGACGGCAAAAAAGGTTGGAATGACTTTGCTTTATGGAAATTCAAAAAGAGCGACGAGCCGTCTTGGCAAGCTAAATTCACCATAGACGATAAAGTCGTCGATGCCGAGGGTCGTCCAGGCTGGCATATAGAAGACACCGCCATAACTGAACATTTTTTCGGTCCACAGTATGATTTACACGGTGGTGCGATTGATTTGATCTTTCCTCACCACGAAGCGGAAATTACACAAATGGAAAGTATCAGCGGTAAAATACCGATGGTACGCGAATGGACACATACTGGGTTTTTGACAGTCGAGGGTCAAAAAATGAGCAAATCACTTGGCAACTTCATAACCATACGAGAGCTAATTGACAATGGTATCGACCCGATGGCAATCCGTTTGTTAATGCTACAAACCCACTATCGTTCAGAGCTTAACTATACTGACAGCGCGATCGACATGGCAACGAACCGCCTGACCAAATGGCGATCAATTGCTGCGCTTAGACACCAAATACACGACACTGTAATACGCGACGAGGACAAAGCTAAAAAGCTATCAGAGTTTAATGCCGCGTTTCTGGATGCTTTACGTGACGATCTGAATGTATCCGAAGCTTTTAAGATTATCGAAGAGGTTTTTTCGTCTCTAACTAACATAGATAAGATTAACCACACAGAGTTTGTTGGTTTCCTGGAGACCATCGATGATATCCTTGGGCTAAAACTAATCGATTCCACGCCCGACATAGACGAAGACATAAAACGTTTGATACTAGAGCGTGAACGTGCCCGAGAAAATAAAGATTACGTAGCTAGTGACGAGCTGCGCGATGAAATTCTACAAAGCGGCATCATCATACGTGATTCTACAAATGGACCGATCTGGGAATATGCCTAAAAAAGCTTTGCCCGTCGTGACTGTTCGCCTCGAAAAGATCGTCGGCGGTGGGCAAACTCTCGGCACTCTGGAGGATGGCCGAAAGGTTTTTGTATGGGGCGGCCTGCCCGACGAAATAGTTGAAGTTCAGCTCACTAAAAAGAAATCTAAAATGGCCGAAGGTTACGTTGTGAGCGTTATGACGCCTAGCTCAGAACGCATCGAGCCGCGCGACCCAGACAGCTATCCGTCAACCAGCCCATGGCAAATTATGTCACCAGAAACCGAAAATAAATATAAAACCGCCCTTATAGACGAGGCTTTTGCACTACACGATATGACTATCGCTGGTAAACGTGAGCCTATCTACTATGACGAGCGTGATTACGGATATCGTAATAAAGTCGAATTCAGTTTTTACTATGATGCGGAAACCGAAAAATTAAGCCTGGCGTTCTTTCGCCGCGGCTCTCACGGCAAAATACCTGTTAATGGCACATCACTCGCTAAGCCAGAAATTAACATTGCCGGTAAGCGAATACTGAACCTTTTAAATTCAAAATCGGTCAACGGCTTTGACTTAAAAACTCTCTTAATCCGTTCTAACATGAGTGGTGATGTCATAGCACAGTTATATGTTAAAAATGAAGACTTCATCGAACTCAGTGATGTTGATTTTGGCAATTTAAACCTAGCTGGACTCGATGTTATTTTTTCGAACCCTAAAAGTCCAGCTAGTATTATTACCAAGCGTCTACAGCATTTTGGTGCTAATAATTTAAGCGACGAGGTTATGGGCATCGGTTTCAATTACGCCACCGAAGGATTCTTTCAAATCAATCTACCAGTATACGAGCAAGCTCTAAAAGACATCAAAGAATTTGTTAGTGACAAACCCCTAGTAGATTTATATAGTGGGGTTGGCACAATTGGTCTGACTGTTACGCATAGAGACACGCCACTGAAATTGGTCGAAATTAACGACTCAGCTGTCGATGAGATGAAACACAATATTTTAGCCCTAAAACGAACCAACGCCGAGGCAATTTTAGCAGCTAGCGAAAATACCCTGGAATATATAAATAATGAATCTCAAATCATAGTCGACCCGCCTCGCGCCGGACTACACGAAGACGTCGTCAACAAACTTCTGGAGGCCACGCCGTCTAGAATTATATACCTATCTTGTAATCCAGTTACTCAGGCACGCGATGTTAAAATGCTAAGCGATAAATATCAAATCATTTTTTCTAGAGGCTATAATTTCTTCCCACACACCCCACATATTGAAAATCTAGTGGTGTTAGATTTGGTAAAATAAGATTATGAACTACGAACAGCGACTGAAAAATCTAAACGACTCTCAACGTGAGGTTATGAAGCCCGAAAACTTATACGGTCCTGTTATGGTAATCGCCGGGCCAGGCACTGGCAAAACTGAGATTTTGGGTATGCGTGTGGCGACAATTTTACACACAACCGATACCAATCCAGAAAACATTTTATGTCTAACTTTCACCGACAATGGTGTAATTGAGATGCGCCAGCGTCTGGTAGAAATCCTCGGTAATGACGGTTACAAAGTTAAAATCCACACCTTTCACAGCTTTGGTGGTGAAATTATGTCTGAGTACCCAGAGTTATTTTTTCAGGGAGCCAACTTCACGCACGCTGATGATTTATTTCGTTTTGAAACTCTGAAAAATATTCTATCAAACTTACCGGCTAACCATCCTCTGGGTTTGAACTATGATGATAGTTTTACGTTTCAAAAAGCAGTTGGCGGTGCTATCACCAACTTCAAGGATGCCGGCCTATCGCCAGCTGAGCTACGCGATATCATCGCGTTAGATACCCCACGAGCTAAACAAATTGAGGAGCTGATTGTACCAATCCTAGATAAATATAAAACTATGGTTAAAGCCACCGTGAGCGACATACAAGCAACTCTCGCGGAGCTAAAGACAATAGAAATACCGACCATGCCAGTCGATGAAATTTCATCTATCGTTACGGTTTTTATAGAAACGCTCGAAACAGCGCTAGAAGCGGTTGAAATGACTGGAAAAACTACACCGATTACAGCCTGGAAAAATAAATGGTTTGAGAAAAATAGGTTAGGTAGTTATCGACTAAAATCGCTGGAGCGATTCAGTAAATTATCTAAAGTTGTCGACGTCTACGAAAGCTACCTACAGGCTCTACAAAAAGCTCACCGTTTTGATTACTCCGACATGATTGTACGCGCTATTCACGAGCTGGAAAATTCCGATGAACTCAGATTCTCGTTACAGGAAAAATATCAATTTATTTTGGTCGATGAATTCCAGGACACTAACTTGTCTCAACTACGTATTATCCGCAATTTGGGGGATAATCCGGTCAACGAAGGCCGACCAAATATCTTTATTGTAGGTGACCCGAATCAATCAATTTTCTCTTTCCAGGGTGCCGAAATTAGCAATATCCGTAAATTTAAAGAATACTATCCTAGCGCCAAACCCATTGTGCTAGATACCAACTATCGCTCAACCCAAGAGATTATCAACGACGCCAAACAAGTTATCGACAAAAGCGCCGATAGTCTATATACATACTTCCCGGAGCTAGAGCAAAACCTAAAATCGTTCAAGGGCATTGGGATATCACCAAATGCTGTCGAATTAACTAGCCTAGACGAGGAGCGTGACTGGGTAGCGACCAAAATCGAGCAGCTTATCGACGAGGGCACGCCAGCTAACCAAATCGCTGTTATCACCCGTAAACACGATGATTTGATGTCGCTAGTACCGTACCTAAACTATCGCCACATACCGGTGTCATACGAGCGCGCCAGTGACATCCTGTTACTCGAGCCGATTCAGGCGCTAAATAAACTGATTCGTTTGATTGTACTACTCGCTGATAGCCGTTTTAACGAGGCGAATGCGCTAATGCCAGAGGTTTTATCTCACCCAAGCTTCGGGTTCTCGTCAGAGGATATTTGGCAGCTTAGTTTAGAAAGCTATAAGAATAACTACCAGTTGTGGCTAGAAACTATGGATAATTTGCCAGTCTTTGCCGATTTTAAAACTTGGCTAATAGAAATGGTTCGGCTATCACGCACCGAGCGGCTAGACGAAATGATAGACCGCCTAATCGGCGTGCCCGACAAATACGATATTCAGTTAACTAATAATTTGTTTGACTATTATTTTTCTGAAAAAGCCCTGACAAAAAATCCAAATGATTATTATCTATATGTTAGATCTTTGCGTACGCTGCGAAACGCAATGCGCGATTACAATTCTAACGAAAACCTAAAACTCAAGGATTACGTTAAGTTCAGTGATTTATATCAGCAGATCGGCAATGATTTTATCCTAAATACAGAAGTCGGCAATGAAGCAACCAGCGTGCGCTTAATGACTGCGCATAAGTCGAAAGGTTCACAGTTCGAGCACGTTTTCATCATCAATGCGGATGAACGAACCTGGCGTCACACCAACGGCAACAATAGTAGTATCAGCTACCCAGAGAACCTAGTCGAACTGAAAAAAGACGGTAGTGCTGACGAAGTTCTACGCCTGATGTACGTAGCGATGACGCGCGCCAAAACTCACCTGACCTTTACTTTTTCTAAACTAGATGAAAATGGTGGGGATAATATACTAACCGGCATACTGCCAAATTACCCGCCAGAGGAAGTTGCTGCAAACCCTAACCCTAAACATTTGGAAATTATCAATCAAATCGATTGGTCGCCTAGACTTTTAGAGCCGCGCTCCGAGTTGAGTGATTTCCTAAAACCTATTTTAGATCGTTATCGTCTGTCGGCCTCAGCTTTGACTAGCTTTATTGACTTGAAATACGCCGGGCCTACCGATTTTATCACGCACAACCTACTGTCTTTTCCGTCAGCTACCAGCAATACTATGACCTATGGCACGGTGATTCATAAAACCCTAGAGATTTTACACAATGGTTTCAATCTAGGAGAGTCGGTTGACATAGATAAGGCCATGACGATTTTCGACGAAGTCATCAGTACTAAACGATTTGGTGATGATTTCGAACATTACCGCGACAAAGGTCACCAAGAGTTGTCAAAGTATCTCGAGGATATGGCGGTTTTTAAAACATCGCAAAAATCCGAGCTGTCTTTCACCAACCAAACTGTTCAGTTCGAGAATATTCGTTTGACGGGCAAAGTCGACCTAGCAGACATCGACAGTGAATCTAAAACTATTACCGTAACCGACTACAAAACTAGCGAACGCGCCAAAGATAGATGGGAAGCATCATCAGTATCGCACCTTAAATATCGCTACCAATTAATGTTTTATAAACTGCTGCTAGAGAATTCGGCCGACTGGCACAATTACACGGTGACTTCGGGTACCATAGATTACATCGGCTTCACTAAAGATGGTGATTGTAGTCGACTACCATCAGTTGATTTTACCGACAAAGAATACGATAGGTTTAAGCAACTAGTCAAAGCGGTCTGGCAGAGAATCACTGAATTTAATATTCCAGACGTCAGCCAGTATGGCAATACCGTGAGAGATATCGAGCGATTCGTTGATGATTTAATCGCTGGCACGGTTTAAATTTAGCAGTGTTCATGTTGACCCAAGTGTATAAAGATGTTATAATTCAAGTAGGTTAGATTTTAGAGAGAAGGTGATCGCATTGGATTACAATGCGACAGGTCAGTTCACGTCCGAGAACAAAGATGCCGCAATCAGCGAGATCATGGCCGGCCGAGGCTCGTCAGTGAGCAAATCCCACCAGGATCAGCTGCGCTACCGCGCCGATCACCTGGGTGACTGGCGCGCCAAGCAGGCAATCGAGAAGCTCGACAAGAAGTAGCCTGAGCTGGAGCTGGAAATCGGTGATTTCTCCCGGAGGCCAGTTCCTAAAACCACCACCCCGGCACTACGGCCGAAGCGCACACACTCCAATCAGGAGAAGCTAGCGTGTCGGGGTGGTGGACCTACAATCTGCCCGTAGCCGCGACCTGCTTTATGTAGGCGCGGTATTTCAATTTAACATAATTTATGACATAATATAGTAATGGATAATTTTTGGGCAAATCTACCAAAACCGTTTTTCATCTTGGCACCCATGGAAGCTGTCACAGATGTTGTTTTTCGCCATGTCGTCATACAGGCGGGTGCGCCAGACGTTTTTTTCACTGAATTTACTAGTACAGCAGCCTTTTTCAGTGATCAAGGCAGGCACTCGACAAACTCACGACTAGAGTTTACCGACGATGAACAGCCAATTGTAGCCCAGATTTGGGGTAACGACCCTGAGAAATTCGAATTTATGGCGCGCGAGCTGAAAAAACGGGGCTTCGTAGGTATCGATATCAATATGGGCTGTCCAGCGGGGGATATAGTGAAAACTGGTGGCGGATCTGGTATGATTCGCACCCCCGAAACTGCGATTCAAGCTATCCAGGCGACCAAAAAAGCTGGACTGCCAGTTAGCGTCAAAACTCGCTTAGGTTATAGCTCTACATCGGAGTGGAAAGAGTGGCTTACTATACTTTTAAAACAAGATATCGTTAACCTAACTATTCACCTGCGAACTCGCAAGGAAATGAGTAAGGTCGACGCTCACTTTGAGATGATTCCTGATATTTTGAAATTACGCGATGAAATCGCACCGCACACACTAATAACCATCAACGGCGATATTCGTGATCGTACCCATGCTCTAGAATTAGTCAAAAAGTATCCTGGAATTGATGGTATTATGATCGGACGCGGCATTTTCCACGACATTCGAGCCTTTGATACTTCGACGGATGTGTCTAATAGTATATCGAATATCGAATTACTAAAATTACACCTCAATCTTTTTGATCAGCATAACACCGACGACAAACGACCATTCGACCCACTAAAGCGCTTCTTTAAAATTTACGTCAAAGGTTTTGACGGTGCGGCCGAGTTACGCGATCAATTAATGCACTGTAAAACCACCGACGAAGTCAGGAAAATACTCGGTTAACCATCTAAATTATAGCTTTTTTATGAGAGCGTTCTTGCTGAGATAATTTGGCTATCCGCTGGGTTAGAATTTCACTCATTAGCTTAACTTTAGGGCCAGTTGGCAACAGACGGAACATACCACTGTTGTAATCATGGTAGGTCAGCGGTTCACCAAAAGCGATATTGGCGGCTTTTGGGTGCCAGCTGTCACTGTCATGGTAGCTGACCCCAGCCGGAACTATAGAAACATGATTATCGACCGCAATTCTAGCGAAACCATCTCGCAGGTTGTTCATCCTGCCGTCGCGCGATCGCGTACCCTCGCCATGAATACCAACCGAGTCACCAAACTGTAAGGTTTCACCAACTGTCCTATTAAAGGCTACTAACGAATCTTTGGTAGTGTTTCTATCGACCGGAATCATACGAGTAGCTTCTACAAAATGCTTTATAGCAGAGCCGCCAATTCGGCGCTCTTTTGATATCTGCCTGCCGTCTTCGTCATATTCATCCTTTTTAATACGCACGCCATCGCCGTCAAAATATTCTTTTTGAGCCACTAATCGTAAAGGTTTATTGGTAGCCTGGGTATAGGCGGCGGCTAGCAGAGGCGAGTCCCAAAAACTAACATGGTTAGCTACCACAATAACCGGCTCGTCCTGAGGGATGTTTTCGACACCAGTCACATGACGCTCAAAATAAGCGCCCAAAATAACATTGAACGGCCTATAATACCTGAAATAACTGTCTTTTTTAGATTCCATTACTATGTAAGCATACCTGTTTAGGTCAAGTTAGCAAGCGTAAGTTTAATGGCGATGTCTACGGTGTAGCTCGGCAACCCGTAGCCGTCCAGACGCTCGGCCAATCAGACGCTCGGCATTTTGAAGGTCAATCGGGCTCTTTGCCTCACTTTTAAGTTTTTGGGCTTTTTCTAGCGCCAAACGCGCTTCAGACTCACTAAATTCCGAGCTATGATCCGCCTCATCTACGAGCACGCGAACCTGTTCCTGCGAAACTTCTATAACTCCGCCAGAAATAGCGAAATAATCTAATTTTTCATCGGAATCGCCCTTAGCATAACGTACACCCAGCACTCCGGGCTTGGCTAGAGTCACTAGTGGCTCATGACCAGGAAAGACTGCGATATCACCAGCCGCTGTCGGAACCATTAGCTCATAGGCCTGCTTGTCTAACTTGACGCCTAGTAGGGTAATCAGCTCAAGATGCATGCTTGGTGATATCACGTTCATTATTTTTTAGTCTCTTCCTTTTTAGGATTCTTCTCGTTGGCTAGCTTTTGACTGAGTGTGCCCTGAACCATATAGAACCATTCTTCTGGCTTGTCATCGTACTTACCGGCTAGAATATCACCGAAATCTTTGATAGTATCCTCGCGTTTAACGTAAACACCTGGATTACCAGTAAATTTTTCAGCCACAAAGAAACTTTGCGACAGATAACGCTGTACACGACGAGCCCGGTTAACGGTCTGTT
>Ga0164242_10006386_pt1 | contig 12975 bp, 12 predicted proteins | sample OricomgcompostMG_FD_108783 | JGI IMG/M metagenome (GOLD analysis project Ga0164242, IMG submission 108783) | Miracle-Growth compost microbial communities from Emeryville, California, USA - Original compost - Miracle growth compost (MG) ... | reverse complement strand
TAGTTAATTTGTGAATGAAAGAAAAGAACCCCCCCCATTTTTTTTTTATTTTTTTTTTTTCTTTTTTGTGGCGTCAAGACACAACAGGTTGAAGTCTGATGAATAAGGTAAGGCAAGGTAGGCAACTATGGAAATAGTGTTTACATTGGTGTTCGTCAATTCACAGTCTCACCCTCATAACCACTGCAACTCTCGGTTTGCTTACGTAACCCGAACCCCTCGGTTCACGGTTCGCCGTCACATCCTGCGAACGCGACCATATAATTTGTTGCGACGGGCTCAACCACCAACTCTCAGGAGCTCCACCGGATTGGGGGAAAAGGCATTGGAATTGGGACAATGTCTGAAAACAAGCGGCGCAAAACCATCGCCTTTCTTCACCCGGATCTCGGCATTGGAGGAGCCGAAAGACTCGTCGTCGACGCCGCAGTGGGACTTCAAAACCGTGGCCACAGGGTCGTTATCTTTACAAGCCACTGCGACCCCAGACACTGCTTCGACGAGGCCCGAGATGGTGAGTGAGAATATCATTGATCTCTAGTCTCGCGCTATTCCTTCGGCGTAGTGACTGATTGGACATCCAAAATATATTAGGAACCCTCGATGTCCGCGTCCGAGGCAATACGGTCATACCACCTTCCATCTTCTCCCGATTCTCGATCCTATGCGCCATCCTGCGCCAAGTGCACCTAATCCTACAAACATATTTCAGTTCCGAGCTGCGCGATCTCCAGCCCGATGCCTTCTTCGTCGACCAGTTGAGCGCTGGGCTTCCACTCCTCCAGTATCTCCAGCCCAAAGCGCCGATCCTATTCTACTGTCATTTCCCGGATCTGCTTCTCGCGCAGGGTCGCAAGAAGTGGTGGAAGAGAATGTACCGGGTACCATTCGATGTGTGGGAGCAGTGGAGCATGAGCTTTGCGAACGCCATAGCCGTCAATTCTAGGTTTACAAAGGGGATCGTCGCCCAAACTTGGCCTGCGTTAGCAAGGACGAAGGACTTGAAAGTCGTATATCCCTGTATGGATACCCGGCAGGGTAAAGATGGCCAGATGAACCACGATGGCCCGATGTGGAAGGGAAAGCGCGTCATCCTCAGCATCAACCGATTCGAGCGGAAGAAGGACATTGCGTTGGCTATCAAGGCCTTTGCACAGCTGCCAGTAGGGTCTAGGGAGGAGGTGCGACTCGTCATCGCAGGTAAGATGCTCTATCCTTGTCCCGCATACAATGTTGCTCCCCGCATGTTGACACTGCTTTCAGGAGGCTATGACAACCGAGTTTCGGAGAACGTTGGTTACCATAAGGAATTGGTTGCATTAGCCGAGTCCCTGGGTCTGCGCAACGCCACAACCAAAACCATCGTGACAGCTCTCAGCGTAGCCAACGATGTCGATGTCCTATTCCTGTTGTCCGTCCCGAATACTTTGAAGGAGATGCTCCTGAGATGCGCAAGCTTACTCGTTTATACCCCCTCTAACGAACACTTCGGCATTGTGCCTCTTGAAGCCATGCTCGCAGGGGTACCAGTCCTTGCCGCAAATACCGGTGGCCCAACGGAGACCGTGGTGGAGGGAGTTACGGGCTGGCTCCGAGAGCCGGCCGAGACGCGGCAGTGGACCGACGTCATGGACCGTGTCCTGAATAAGCTCTCTAGGGACGAGTTGGCAGCCATGACGCGGGCAGGGATCGAGCGCGTGAAGAACAACTTTGCAGATGTCCAGATGGCTCAAAGGCTCGATGTTCTATTCGAGGAAATCGAGGGTTCGAGGCCACAAACTGGAGGTGGCATCTCCCTAGTCCTAGTTGGTTTACTTGCCTTAGTCGGCATGTGCGCCTCGGTAGCTTTCCTCAAACTCGCCAGGTAGCTCAGCAGTTCCTCGGAGAGGAGAAGACGGAATGAAATTACGATAATCCAGTACAGACATGCCTTTCCTCATGCTGCGGTGATGGTGACACGTATGACCTGAACCTCCAAAACCGCCCATAGAATGCTGGTGCTATGCGGTCTACGTGAATGGTGTGTCCATGGGACTCCATCGGGTGTCGGCCCACTCCTTCGAATTTCTCTTCGGTACCTAGGCAACCTATCGAAGGTTTCCGGAGAAAGTATACCCGCCATGCTCCTGGACGCGCGTGTAAGACATGACAAGCTCTAAGAGATGACGGCGGGATGAGAACAGCTCGGCAGAGCCCGATAGATGCCGCCGAAGGTAACCAAGGTATCGGAGATACGTGTCTGGACCGAAGACAATTTGTCCTGCTTTTATAAAGGTATGACGCTTGCCGTTATGCGTGGGGGTGGGGAATAACTGCATATTTCTACCTACCTACTCAAGGTTGATCGCCTTCGCGAGCCATATCAACTGAAGAACCAGCGGGCGGCAATTGGGTAGTAGATCTTATTGCACCCTTTGTTACAGATATTCATACATGGCACGATATGATCTCCAGAGACGACGAAGTAGAGCCTCTTAACTCTCCTGGCTTGGACGCAGTGTAGCAGCAGTATCTCCCTGTGGTCTTCGAAACAACAGCCTTCTACGCGACGAGCTTCGCGTCCGCTTTGGCTGGCCGAAGACCGAATATGGTGCTCCCAATACGCACCTCGTGACTACCGGCGGCGATGGCACCCTCGAAATCCTCGCTCATGCCCATGCTGAGCTCCAGCTCCCTCTCGATACCTAGCTCCTTGGCGACCAGGTCCCTCTGCTCCTTCAACAGAACGAAGTCCTCGTTCTCGGTTTCCTCGGTCGTTGCCACGCTCCGGGCGATGGCGCCAATGGTCATTAGGCCAAGGAGCCGCAGGTTCGGGCAGTCGCTCTCGATCGAGCGACAGAGGGAGACAGTCTCAGGCCCGGGAGGGCAGCCGGACTTGGACTCCTCTCCGGAGGTGTTCACTTGCACGTGAACATTAAGTGGTGCGGTAGTGGGCGCGGAGGCGATCAGCTCGCCGCGGTACTTATTTAGTAGCTGGGCCTTCTTGAGCGAGTCTATGCTGGAGACACACCAGAGACTCGGGATTCGGGCTAGATTTTTACAATGCCCTAATGCAACCGGTCAGTCAAGAGGTCCACGAGGATCACGCCCGAGGTGGTCAGGGGTTTCCAAGCCAGCGACGGCAACAGCCACATACCGGATTGGAGGCCACCAATGAAATGCCATTGAATCGACGTGGGTAGCATCCCGGCCTTCTGGGATAGTTCCTGGGCGTAGTTCTCTCCGAAGTGGGCTTGGCCAGCCTCCCCTTGATGTAGAGCAAGTATGTCGTTTACCGGCTTTAACTTGGAGACCGCAACCAGACGTACCTACGGTAATTAGCTTGCTCTTAACTGTGCCTTGGGGGAAACAAGTAGCCGGTGAATATTGCCTTCGCTATCTCACCAGCCATAATGACTTTGACTTACGGGTCGTCCCTTGGCTATTGTGGCTATCCGCTCGTTGACGGTCTGCCACTGTGAGAGAAGAGCTTTAGCTCTGGTTGGGTCGAGCTTCATTTCCGTCTCGCTCATCGTGTGGGAGGGAAATCTCGGGGGGTAGTTATGCGTTCTCAACCACGGCCGTTGGTCTGTCTGGTCCCTAGTATTATAGACTTGATGCACCCGATATATCGGAGCCCCTATCTTTGCAACCCTTTCACTCCTTGGTCTGTGCAAGCATTGCTGATTCGTGAAGACTCACCTTGAGAACCCCGCGGTGGGGGGTGGGGTCGTTGAGCCTTATCGATAAGGTGTGACCTAATCGGCCAACTCTTCGTTCTCGGCCGGCTGTCGCTGAACGATTTCCAACTTCATCAAGGGAACATAAACAATGTGCAATTGTTGACGGCATTTGTTGTTATGTACCCATTGCAATGAGCCACCAGCGATACCCGTCCCACGATGTCAAGGAACCACACTCCGTCTCCCTTAAAGTCCTTCGGTAAGTGAGCTACCCACCTGCCTTTGGTCAGGTAGGACCTCTCCAAGTCTCAGGAGGGCAATGATTACTGAGTCAGTTTTACCTCCCCCAAGCTTGTCGCGACCGTCTCTCGTCGCCCAGTACCCGGCGCAACCACCCCTCGAGCCCCCGTCGTCTCAAGTTCCGCCAATCCCCGCATCGCTGGCGTACGATCCCGGCAATGGAGACACGAATCCCGAGCCGTTCATCCTAAGCCCTATTTTGAATCTCCCACCCTCCTTCGGCTCGGCGTACGTCGGCGAGACATTTAGCTGCACACTCTGCGCTAACCACGACATACCCGACCTTCCCCCTCCCCAACCGGCCTATCCCGGTGGTAGCGGCGGGAGGGGGCCAAGTGCGGGCGGCAGTATAGCAGCGGCGCAGGGCGGGAAGAGAACAATCCGCGACGTGCGCATCGATGCGGAGATGAAGACGCCGGCGTCGGCGACGGCCACCAAGCTGGAGCTAGGCGCAGACGGCGAAGCGGAGGCCGCGGAAGGGGCGGTCAACGGCGTTGACCTCGAGGCCGGGCAGACGCTCCAGAAGGTGGTCAACTTCGACCTCAAGGAGGAGGGCAATCACGTGCTCGCGGTCACGGTGAGCTACTACGAGGCGACGGAGACGAGCGGGCGCACGCGGACGTTCCGCAAGCTCTACCAGTTCATCTGCAAGGCGTCGCTGATCGTGCGCACCAAGCCCGGGCCGCTGCCGGCGGGCAAGGACGGCGGGCGGAGGTGGGTGCTCGAGGCGCAGCTGGAGAACTGCAGCGAGGACGCGATCCAGCTCGAGCGCGTCGTGCTGGAGGCGGAGGCGGGGCTGTCCTACGACGACTGCAACTGGGACGCCAGCGGCAGCCAGAAGCCGGCGTTGCACCCGGGCGAGGTGGAGCAGGTGTGCTTCGTGGTTGAGGAGGCCGTGGTGGATGGGGTGGGGGCTGCCACGCCACAGGACGGCGGGCGGGTCATACTCGGGTCCCTGAGCGTCGGGTGGCGAGGCGAGATGGGCAACAGGGGCTTCTTGTCGACTGGGAAGCTGGGCTGGGGACCGAGCAAGCCCAAGTCGGCTGAGCCGAGCCGAGGGCTGTAGAGCTGAAAGGAAGATGCCCTCGACTCCTAACCTCCAGAAACCCCCCGTACCCGATCAATCACTCGACGATCACTTCGAAGATCGGCAAGGGCTTCCGGGCAAGTTCGGGGTAGCAAAGGTGCCGGATGCCTTCTTAGCGGTGGGTCACTTGATCATCCGTCGTCACATCTACGGTGATCTACCTACCTAAGTAGTGACACGGGCATAATGGGTTCTTTAGGTTTCCGGTGGTGGTGCCTTAGTCGTGACACTGCGAGCATTGGGCTAGAATCTAGTCTCAGATCACAAGTTGTAGAGAACGTTCCTTCGAAAGCATGTCGTGGCTTATGTCTTGCGTCGTAGCATTCGAAGCCGGTGCTTTTTATTTTATGTTCTTGGGACGCTTTAAATTGCGAATAGGGACGATTCAATTAAGGAACCGGCACAGTTCGTCCCAGCGTCGCGTCAAGCGCGTTCGGGCACGTGGAGCCAATGACGTGTGTGGTAATATTACCCACTTATTCCATTGAATCATTGACAACGCGATTCAGAGCATTTCGGGTACACGGAGGTAGTGGGTTGCACGCAGGAGTAATGAGGGCGACGGTACGGATGACATTACGGCATTGCTAAGGTGCTGAAGGTAGGTAGGTGCCCTCTCCCTCTCTTCCATCTTTGCAACAGACTCTTCTCCAGAGCATGTATACGTGCAGGGTACACGTAACGGTGGGTATCTCCCACCCCTTTTCTCTCTTTTCCCTTTTTTTCTTTACCTCTTCCCCCCCCAAATCTACGTAGTAACCTCGTGTGTGGCAGCATCGACGCAGGAACGGCGCCAAACAGCACAGACAAGCAGCTGAGGAGGGGCGACAAACCTGGTTTTGGGGAGGATGGATTCCAAGGTAAGCAAGGTTATGCCTGCTAACGACCCTTGCGGCCCCTGGGAGAGACCCCAAAGAGAGGGGATCGGCCCTCCTGAACTGCTAATTATACACTGTACACTACCAAACTATCCAAGGCACTGTATGCGTACAAGTACGTAGTACTGGGAAAAGGCCTGTCCAAGGTTCTTGCGTGACCCCGCTGGGCCAGATCAACCGGCTCTCTGGATCGGGCTATCTGGATCTCACTCGCTCGGGCCCCATTTGAAGCAACCGATGTTTCTTCAGATGGACCCTGGAGGATAGCCCCTGGAAGACTTGCGACCCCTATCCGTAATTATCTGCGTCGTGAACACTATCCGTACATGCCCTGTCGATGGATGGACGGGATGCCAATATAGCCCTATAATGGCCAGGGGGCGAGCGGCAGGAATAACGCGTCGCTTATATGAGTACCAGGGACACCCACACTGTCGCGTGCTGAGGGAGAGCTCTCGCGTTTCTGCGTGGCAACGAGCCGGATAGATTAAGCAAAATGCGAGCTGCCGTCGTTGGATACTTGAAACAGAGCTGTTCAGCCAACGGGCGAGTTGCCAATGAAGCTCGGCCGTTAGTCCCGTTACAGAAGAATAATTCCTGTTCTTCAAGGCTGCAGCTAACCGTGCCTGCATACCTAGGCTCTCACGGTAGAATCCGTGCGTTTGTGGCTTGCGAAAAGCCTTCTCTACACTAGATAGCTCCTGGCACGGATACCTATCCACTATCGACATTCGACACTATAGAAGGATGGGACGCGGTGAAACTAGACGGACCGCACAGAGTAGAGAGAGAGCGTGGGAGACAGGGGGTGGGACGTCGTTGAACGGATACGAGAGGATCGGCGAGATCGTTTCCCGAAGTCGACGCTGGATTTCTGCCCCTCCCTCTCACTCCAACACCTCTCTCCAATGCTGGCAACATTGGCAACACTCGTTGGTTGGTTACGCGGCTTCCTTCAAGTACGTGTAAGGCATTGGCCGGGGTGCGTGTTCAGAGCCTAAAATGTGATTCGGGGTCTCCCTACGAATAGGGACGGGCCAGCCGGCATGGACCTGCGGATTAAAGCTCTCCTCTCGATCTCTCTCCTCTTGAGGTCGTGTACGTCCGTACCCGTGCCGAGATGCCTGTACTATGGATAACAACGGACCTTGCTCAGCTCCATGGGTCCAATCCTAACATTTCTGTCTGCGTTTCCGTGCTTGATCCCCTCCTCGTTGGCTTGGCCTGGCTCCTTTGCTATCCTCCATAATTAATCCGGATGCAGTGCTATAATTACCTCCCCGTCCCTACTATGGCCGCATCCCACATGCGTTAGGTAGGTAGGTATAGAAGTGATCTTATGGGATGGGATGCGTGCCTGATTAGGTACGCGTGCAGGGACGATGGACAGGGACGGGGGACAGAGACGAGGACTGGGGGGCGGGAGACAGGGCCCATCGTCATTAACTTCCCGTGTCCAGCTTGAGCCGTCGATTGGATACCACCACGCTGGTCAAATTTGGAAAAGCCAATCGGTGCCTTAATCACCAGCCGCGTCGAGAGCTTGGACAAGTTACAATTCCCACGAGAGGGGAGGGGGAGAGAGAGCGAGAGTGTGTGAGAAAGATGGATTATTATGCGCAAGGTAACTGTTACTTTTATGCTAGACACGCCCTCACGACTAACAGGGAGGAGGGAGGAGAGAAAGAAGGAGGGGAGGAAAAAGGAGGAAGCCGAGGAGGAAGAGGGTGAGCAAGGGAATCGAGAACTTGAGGGATGCTTGTGGGGTTTTCTTGAGGAGGTATTCGTACCTCAGTGGTAGTTATCATGTATGATATGCACTCCTCGGTACCACCTACGCCTCCATGTGCATGCACTGTATGTACTTCGTCCCTGCTTCTCACTCCCTCTGGCCCTAAGTCAAGATTAACTAGATTAAAAAGAAAAACTTTCTGCCGCCTGCCGTCGCACATCGATCGAGGCCCTGCGATTACGCTTCAGATACTGTACTCCCTACATACATTGTGCATTTCGTGCCTGTGGCGTGCGGGTACCTCGACACCTGTACCTCCCCGTATCTCCCTACCTCTAATCCGTACCTTACCTGCCTGCCTTGCTTGGCTGCCCTGTACCTTACCTACCACCCGGTACTAGGTACCTACCTCCTGCACCTGAGTGGCCCCCAATGCCAGCTGCAATAACCGTCACGGTTCGACTCGCCTGCTAGCTTGGGCCTAAATGCAGGACGCTGCATCCGGGCTACTGGCATTTTGGCAAACTTCAACCGCCACTTATCGCTTTTTCCCAGTGTGGGAAAAAAAATAAAAATAAAAAGAAGGAAAGAAAGAAGAATGGTCCTCGACCCCCCGAAATAACTTTGGCCGTGAGACTGCCCTCTCGGCTTGACAAGCTGGTCCATACTCGTCTCAAGTGCTCTGCCGTTCTGCAGCCTCAACTTGATACGTCGTGGGTGGATAAGTAAGTCTACGTAAAAGGAGTCGGGCACTTAGGGTACCTACTCGTCCTTCCTCCCCCGTTTTCTCCACACTAGGGGAAGTTGAGTTGTCCCCCCTCCAACATCTTGGGCCACCAACCTGGCCGAGAGACAGCACAATCACAACCAAGCGAGCAACGGCACCCGGCCAAACCAACTGCAAACAGTCATAACTAATAACCATTGCCCGCCCATATAGGGACAGCGAGAGCAAAGTACGAAACTCGCACAATAAAGAGACCGGGGCCGGCCACTCTCTCACAGCGTTGAAGACGCCTCGGCCAATAACGCCCACCCCGCCCATCTCGAACAATCTTTTTTTGTCTCGGCCCGGCTTGATATGTCATGGATACTTCGTCGACACCTTTGGCGGAATACTTCTGGATTGCCGGTATAGAGAACATCTCCTACGACGACGGGACACAGACGGCCGCCGCCGCCCAATTCGACGACACCATCGCCGAAGATGGCGAGCCTGGGGTTGCCGACACCTCTATAGCTTCCTCCTCGCGGACCCCCGCCCGCCATTCTCGACAGAGTTCTGTCAACCGGCTCTCCAAATTGTCTGGCGATGGCAACTACCTCCAGGACGACCCCGACGGCAATACGCGGAGTAACCGCAGCAGCACCACCATACGGGCAAATCCCGCCGCTAATAGTGCCTCGAACCGCAACAGCGCCGCCACCGACGCCGCCTTCGTGCCGGACTTTGACTTTGATAAGGCATTGATCAAGTTCGCGGTCGAGCGGGAGAATTTCCTCGACGACCTGACCTTCAGTGCCGGAGCAAAGGTCCAGTCAAGACCTCCCATGGTCAACCCAAGGGCCGAGCGTGTCAAGGCCGAAGATGGCGATCCCGGCGGGAGGAAGAGCCCGTTGATGAGGAGCATACGCGGAAGCATTCGTGGCAGCATTCGGCGCAAGATGAGTTTTAGGGACATGAATAGCGTCAGAAGGCAGCCCACCGCTCCTAAACCAGGTAGGTGTACCCAACCCGAGGAGGGCACTGCTACCCCGTCCCAATTCCCCATTCCCCCTTTCCACCACACTCAAGCCCCCCAGGTCGTCTCCTGCCTAGATGCTTACGCGAAGACCACCCCAGCTTCCGTCCGAACTGCGAGACGCCTGAGCAACTATAACTCCGTCATCCCCCCGCCCGAGCCGCTCAATACTGATCCCGACATGCACCCCCTCAAGCGGAGGTTCGAACCCGTGCTCCTCGACAGATACCCCTCCAGAGATACTCCTGACGAAATCTCGAGGCGAGGCAAATTTCCCGACTACGTGCCCATGTTTGCCTTCCCAAACGATATCCAGATCGTATCGTCTGACGATCGCCCGCGCTCTACCTGGCATGGCTTTACCATGACCTCGGAAGACAACTCCAAGATATACGGCATCACCATCATCGTATGGACGGCGCTGAACGCGGATATTGCGCAAGAGATCGAGAAGAAATGCGAGCAGTGGAGACAGAGCCACATGTCTAACGAGGAGCGAGAGTTGGCTGCAAGCCTAGGCGTCCGACTGGCCGCAGACCGAGCTCATCTATCCCAGCTGCTAGCAAAGCTACCGACTGTCCCGTCGGGCTCGTCCGCCCGTGAGAACTTGGACGAACAGATCAGCGCCGTGGAGGAGAAAATCAGCCTAATGGCGGAAATGCTACGGCCCCTGAGACACGGCGCCGCTTCCAAGATAGACGGTCTCACGGCCGGCGAAACCGGCCTCTGGACACCCCGAGCCTACGGCATCCTCGGGAAGGACATCACGGCAATGGCTTTCTGGAAGGAGTGGCTTAGGGCGGTCATTGTACCCATGACTGATGGTGCCATTTTACGCGTGCCTGCGAGCTCGCCGAAAGTCGGCCGCTGGCAACCGCTGGAACGATACGTCGTCAACCTTTGCACGGAAGCCTTGAGCCCGCTAAGTTCCACGACGCAGGTCGAGCTCGGGGTCAGAGAGCTTCGACTCTATGCACGCAGAGAAGCCGAGAACGAGCTTCCCGGGTCCCGAAATATCGACATCTACGCCCTATTCAGGTGTCTTTCCCTTGAGAACATCATGGCGTTATTCGAGTACGCCATGTCGGAATCCCGCATCATATTCCTCTCCTCGCACACCGGGATGCTCCATCTTGCGTGTCACGCGCTGGCCAACCTACTGTACCCCCTGAAATGGGCCAGCATATTCATACCTGTCCTTCCCGCTAGGCTTCTGTCCGCGCTCGAGGCCCCCTGCCCCTATATAATTGGCATCGAGCGACGCTATGAAGGGGTCGACCTCCCTGAGGATGATTACGTCCTCGTGGATTTGGACAAGGACGTGATCGACGCGACGTCGCAACCCGTTCCGTTACCCAAGCAGCATCGGCGCAAGCTGGTCTCCTTACTCCAAGTCGCCGCCCCGCATAGCCTACGCTACGGTGTTGCGACCGGCGCTCCACCTTATGCTATGGAGGCTTTCCCTTACGACTCCTTTTCCGTCGAGAATGACTCACTCTTCACCCCAGTCACCCCCCCTAGCTCTCTCGGCAAATGGGTCTCGCAGAGCTCGACGACGTTTGCGGATCCGGACGCGCCCGAGACTCTTCGGGTACCTATCTTCAACGCATTCTGTAGTTCCAAGGTGGAGCATTCCAGGTCGGATCGACCACCCACGGGCAAATCTGGGAAGGGCAGCCCACCCTCCTCCGTGTCGCCCATCTCCATGAACTTCCCTCCCATGCCCACTACACCCATATCTAGGAGCGATTCTGGATTTGCCCTTACTTTGCGTGAGAAGCGATCGGGCCATTTTGACGAGAGGCCTAGGAGGAGCTCATCTTTTGGCGTCGACAAGCACCCGCCCCTTCATCGGCCCAGCTTGCCATTCCTGAATGGACATGGTACCAACCTCTCAATCTCGGGCATCTCTATCGACTCGCAGTCCTCTTATGGCGGGTACGCACCGTCGAGCTATGCACAGTCGACCATCGCAGCATCGACGGTTATGCCGAACATGACGGTGCATGCTGTGCGAAACACCGAGACGACCGTGTGGGTTGAAGGGCACTGCTTCGACTGGGATAGTGCCGAGGCGTCATCCGTGTGCACTGTCTGCGAAGACAAGTCCGAAGGGGATGGCCTCTACAAATGCAGGGGGTGCGGCTGTCTCAGCCACAACCGTTGCTTAGGTGTGGTGTCGATTGTCTGCCCAGAGGCGTTCCATGCCGAACGTGTACGAGCAGCCTTTGTTCGATGCCAAGCGAGTCTGCTGTATACCTACAGAAAGCATCTCGGGCGCCCGACGAAGGAGCAAAGGGCCAACGGCCAGGTTTACGCCTTCGACACGGAGGCATTCATCAGAGGTTCGCCCCATGACCAGCAAGACTATGCCACAATGATGAGGGATACCCAGCGTAAGTGACTCCAGTGAGTATGACCAGAGTTGACATTGACATACTTACCACTGTCTGCAGTTTTCAATGAGTTCATCCACGAGCGCGAGAGGCAACCCGCGTCCAATGCCGCAATACGTCTGTTTGACGAGATCATCCTCGCCAAGAAGTCGCGAAGGCGGCCGGCCCTCTCTGTAGGATTGTCTCGCCTGTCAACCATCAGGGCATCTCACGGGGCCTCTACGGGCTTCTCTGGGCCGGCTAAGCGAGCAAAGATCCCCGGGTACCTGAGCGATACCTCGGACCACATTTGGAGAACTGCCTCGGTTCCTGTGCCCAGTGCCAAATTCACCGGTGACTACAAGACTATAATTACCAGAGTTCCGGCGAAGCTTGACCCAACCTTGATGAAGGAACCTCGGGCAATTCAGGGTGTCCCGAGGCCAGAGCAAGGGAGGGTCCGCGGCCTGATTCGAAAGCAAGTACCAAGCATGGTGGGACCTCCGGGCCCTCCTGCATTTAATGGCGCTTGATGAATCTCCTCACGCGAAGCCTTGTCAGGCTGGCCCGATTAGCGTGACGGCATGGCCACAAGGTATTTGACTAGTGCCGACTAGGATGCCAGAGGTGTACGATATTGTAATAACATCGGAGCATTCGAACGACAACCTACATGTGTTCACTCGAAATGGCTTGTCGAACAAAACGACGAAGAACCCGATTGGGCATGCGGTTCTGGTGGTCGCTTTGTTACTTTACTGCTTCAGAAACCGTATCGGAACCCGAAAAGGTTCCTTGATATTGAACGGGGTGGCATACTGTGTTGGCATTTTGTGGACTCGTGCTGTTGCAGAGCCGTCGAGGAGGGCCATGTTTGAATACCGAAGTAGGTTGCATGTGCCTAACGACCCAGAGAGCAACTCGTGGGTATTATAGAACCGTACAATCCAACTTGGGGGTGGGAAGCCCAATACACTCTGTGCCAGAACCTCTCATCTATCTCCCACCATGCCATACAGTAACTGCATTGCTCGTCATGTGCTTAGCTGACCGGTTGTGCCGAGGCTCGTGAAACGACCATCCCTAACGGCCTACGCGCGTGTAATCCAATTTTAGGATGCCTCCGCTCGTTTACCTCCGCTGGTTCATCGCTCTAGTCCGGTCCCGTCGGCGGAGGGAACTTCGTATCGGCAATGGCG
>Ga0164242_10006385_pt1 | contig 12975 bp, 10 predicted proteins | sample OricomgcompostMG_FD_108783 | JGI IMG/M metagenome (GOLD analysis project Ga0164242, IMG submission 108783) | Miracle-Growth compost microbial communities from Emeryville, California, USA - Original compost - Miracle growth compost (MG) ... | reverse complement strand
GACCAGCGCGCGATCACCCGCGCCCAGACCGAGTTCGGTCGCGAGCAGGTGGTGCGTCTTCGCGACCCAGTTCGCCAGCGACTTCACCGACAGCTCGGAACGCTCACTGCTCGCCTCGTCGTAGTACGTGACGAAGGGTTGGCCGGGCGAGGTGGCGAGAAGGTCGGCGAAGAGCTGCTCCGGAGTGGTCATCAGTTGATCTCCGCTAGTTGATGCACTTGGAGTCGATCGGCTTCGTGGGTTTCGCGGTGCTGGACGACGTCGACGAGGACGCCGAGGCGGACGAGGAGGAGCCTGACGGCGCCTTGACCCGGACACCGTCGGGGCCGAGCTCGAGGGTCAGCACCTTGACGTTCGCCTTCACCAGCACAGCGCCCGGGACGTGCTGCGAGAGGGTCTTGGCGGCGGACTCCATGCCGGTGGCGTACTCGATGGTGGTCGCATTGACGGCGGCCGGGGCGTCGTCGACCGGCCCGAGCTGGAAGCCGAGCTGCTGCAGCAGCTTGCCGTTGGTGGTGGCGACGCCGTTCTCGCCGGTGCCGGCGTTGAGCACCGACACGGTGACCGTGGACGGGTCGACGGTCTTGGCGTTCGTCAGCGCACTGTCCTCGGTCCCCACCAGCTTGTTGACGAAGGTCTTCACTGCGGCCAGGTCGACGCCCACGGCGCTCCCGTCGGAGGGCGTCTGAAGGCTGAGTGTCGTGTACGGGATGGTCTTGGCGACGATGTTGTTGGCGGTGAGCGCCTGCATCTGCGCCCCGAGTTTGAGCGGGTCGAGCCCACCGTCGATGATGATCGACTTCTTCACCGCGTTGAAGATGCTGTTGAGCTTGGTGATGCCACCGATCGAGGCGATGCTGCGGAAGGCGGCGGTGAGGAAGTACTGCGCGCGGTGCGTCCGGTCGATGTCGCCGAGCGGCAGACCGTGCCGTTGCCGGACAAAACCCAAGGCGGACGCGCCGTAGATCTGCGACTTGCCCTTCGGGAGCTTCAGGGACGTGTACGAGTCATCGACCGCCTGGCACATGTTCACCGTGATCGGCCCGATCGCCTCGCTGATGCGGGCGAAGCCGAGGAAGTTGATCGAGACATAGTGGTCGATGGTCAGGCCGGTGAGATTCGAGATCGTTTGGATCAACAGGTTCGCGCCGGCGGCCTGCTTCTGCTTCTTCGAACCACCAGTGGCGTTGTACGCGTCCGCGTATGCCGAATTGAGTTTGTGCTGGCCGTAGCCGGGGATTGCGACATACGTGTCGCGCGGCAGCGAGATGATCGTCGCCTTCTTCCCGTCGGCGGGTACGTGCAGGATCATCATCACGTCGGTGTTGAGGCTGCCGCCGTCGCGGCCGACGTGCAGGTCCCGGACCTCCTTGTTGGTCATCCCGCTACGGTCGTCGTTGCCGACGAGCAGGATGTTCTGGTCCTTGCCGTCGATGTCGGTCTTGCCGATCTTGGAGCCCTGCGCGTCGCTGATGTTGACCGTGTCCAGGCCGCTGCGGAACTCGCGGTACTGCCACCAGTAGATTCCGGTGCCGATCAGCAGAGCCAGCGACAGCGCGGTGGCGATGCCCTTCGTGGCGTAGAGGGAGATCTGTTTGACCGCGGTGCCGCCTTGGCGATTGCGGCCGTGGTGCCGCGAGGACCGGCTGCCGGTCGTGGCTGCCGGCCCCGTTTGGGCCTGGGCCGCCTTGCGGGCTGCGCGCTTGCCGCGTGGGTCGAGGTGCGGCGGCAGCGGAGGCAGCTCGTCGGAGGGCATCTTGCGAGGTTACCGGCGTGCTGTGAGCCACCGTGGAAGCCCTCAAGAGATGTTCAAGCGGCCGTGCGGGTCAGCTGATGCACTTGGAGTCGATCGACTTGGCCTTGCCCGTGCTGCTCGGGCTTGCCGTCGAGGACGGAGAGGCGGCGGACGAGGAGGATGCGGACGACGACAACGACGAGGACGAGGACGCCGCTGGCTTGGTCGTCTGCACGCCGGCAGAACCGCGTTCGCTGCCGATCCACTTATTGATCTTGGCCTTGACCTGCGCCGGGTCGACGCCGACCGCGCTGCCGTCCGGCGTCGACAGGCCCGGAGTGGTGATCGGGATCGTATGGCTCACGATGTTGTTGGCGGTGAGCGCCTGCATCTGCGCGCCCAGCTTCAGCGGATCGAGCTTGTCGTCCAGGATGATCGAGCTCTTCACCGCGTTGAAGAGACTGTTCAAATGCAGCAGGCCGGTACCCGAGGCGATCTTGCGGAACGCCGCGGTGAGGAAGTACTGCGCACGCACCACCCGGTCGAGGTCGCCCATGCCGTCGGGATAGCCGTACCGCTGCCGGACGAAGGCCAGGGCCTGGGCGCCCTGGAGAACATTGAGGCCCTTGTGGGCGTGAAAGCCCGAGCCGTGGCCGTCCTCGAACGGATCGCTCACGTTCTCGCACATGTTCACGGTGATCGGGCCGACTGCTTCGCTGATCCGATAGAAGCCGAGGAACCCGACCAGGGCGAAGTGGTCGATCGACAGGCCGGTGAGGTTCTGGACCGTCTCGATGAGCAGGTTGACGCCCGCCGCCTGCCGCTGAGCGGCCGACCCGGAAGAGGAGTTGTACCCGTCGACATAGGCCGAATTCAGCTTGTGCTTTCCGTTGCCGGGGATAGCGACGTAGGAATCGCGCGGAAGCGAGATGACAGTGGCGTTCTTGCCGTCCGCCGGTACGTGCAAGATCATCATCACGTCGGTGGCCATGCTGCCGCCGTCGCGGCCGACGCCCAGTGCCTTGACCTCGGCGTTGGTCATGCCGGTGCGATTGTCGTTGCCGACGAGCAAGATGTTCTGGTCCTTGCCGTCGATGTCGGTCTTGCCGAGCTTGGAGCTCTGCGCCTGTTTGATGCTGACGGTCTCCAAGCCGCTGCGGAACTGCCGGTACTGCCACCAATAGACGCCCGTGCCGACGAGCAGGGCGAGCGACAGAAGCGTGGCGATGCCCTTGGTGGCGTAGAGCGAGAGCTGCTTGACGGCGAGATGCCCCTCGCGCCCGGTGCCCTTGTGCCGGGAGGCGCGGTTGCCGCGCGGCTCGAGCTGCGGCGGCAGCGGAGGGAGATCGGAGGCCACCGCGCGACGCTATCGGCGGACACTGTGGATCTGCGGTAGGAACTCAACGGCCACTCACACGAGGGGAACGGTTTGCCTGCTTTGCCAGCAGAGAACCGCTAGTTGATGCAGCCCAGGCCGTCGTTGACCGCGGTGGAGGTCGCCGGCTTGCTGCTCTTTGCCGCCACCGCACTCTTCGAAGCGCCGGTCGCGCTGGTCGCGGCGCCGGGATGCTGCGCGCCGCTGACCTTCTTGCCGTCGGCGCCCAGGATCACGGTGGCCCTCTTGACCTGGTTGCTGAGCACCAACTCCGCGCCCGGGACGACCTTGGTCAACGCCTTGGCGGCGGCCTGACCACCCGCGGGATAGAGGACCTGCGAGTTCTGCGCGGAGTTCTGTGTGGAGTCGACGGTCTGCACCTTGAACCCGAGCATCTTCAGCCGATCGGCGTTGGCCTTGGCCCACCCCGCCTCGTTCGTTCCGTTGAGGACGTCGACTGCGACCTTCGCCGGCGCTGCGGCCTTCGCTGCGGCGAGCAACGGGTCGGCCGGCCGGCCGGCGAGCTGGCGTACGAAGCCGGGCATCGCAGCGGTGTCGACCTCGACGATCGACGTCTCGACGCCGTCCGGGTAGATCAGCTGCGGCCCGTTGTTGGGGATGGTCTCGGTGCGGATCCCGCCGCCGGCGATCGAGTCGAACTGCTGGGCGAGTTCGAGCAGATCCAGGCTCGGGTCGGTCAGCAGCGACTTGCCCACCGCGTTCAGCAGGTCGTGCAGCTTGAACGGGTTGAGCAGGACACCGGCCGAGGTGACCTTGTGGAACGCGGAGGCGAGGAAGTACTGCTGGCGCCGGACCCGGTCGAGGTCGCCGCCCGGCAGCCCGTGCCGCTGGCGTACGAAGGCGAGCGCCTGCACGCCCTTGATCACCGAGATGCCCTTGGGCAGGTCGATGCCGGTGAAGCCGGTGCGGGTGCCGTCCGAATCGGTCTGCGCGTTCTGTGCCGCGTTGAGGCAGACGGTGACCCCGCCGATCGCGTTGCTGATCCGGTAGAAGCCGAGCAGGTTCACCTGCACGTAGTGGTCGATGTGCAGTCCCGTCAGCTGACTGATCGTCCTGGCCACCAGCAGCAGGCCGGCGCTCTCGGCCTGCAGCTCGCTCTTGTGGGCGCTGCGCGCGGTCGTGTACGCATCGCCGTACGCCGCGTTGAGCTTCGCCTTGCCGTAGCCGGGGATCTCGACCCACGAGTCGCGCGGGAACGAGACCAGGGTCGGACGCCGGCCGTCCGCGGGGATGTGCAGCACCATCATCGTGTCGGTGTTGACCGTGCCCTCGATGAAGCCGGTGTGCAGCGCGGCCAGTTCGGCCTTGGACGCCCCGGCGCGGCTGTCGTTGCCGACGAGCAGGATGTTCTCGTCCTTGCCGTCGGGGTCGCTGTTCGAGGTGGGCAGCGCTGCGCCGTGCGGCACGTTGTTGGTGAAGTTCTGGTAGGCCGCCCACGCCAGGCCGCTGCCGATCAGGATCGCGAACGACAGCAGGGCGACCCCCACGCGCAGACCGATCCGTGCCCGATTCATCCCCGCGAGGCTAGCCCGGCTTTCGGCGGTAGCTGGGCAGGGCACGCAGGCGGCCTGGAATCATGGCCGGTATGCGAGTCCTGGTCACCGGCGGCGCCGGGTTCATCGGCGCGAACTTCGTCCACCGCACGCTCGCGACCCGGCCCGCCGCCGAGGTCACGGTGCTCGACCTGATGACCTACGCGGCCAACGAGGCGAGCCTGCCGGCTGATCCGCGCGTACGCCTCGTGCGCGGCGACATCGCCGACGCCTCGGTGGTGGCCCCGCTCGTCGCGGCGTCCGACGTCGTGGTGCACTTCGCCGCCGAGTCGCACAACGACAACTCGCTGCGCGACCCGTCGCCGTTCGTGCACACGAATCTGCTCGGCACGTTCACCATCCTGGAAGCGATCCGCGCGCACGGCGTACGCCTGCACCACGTCTCGACCGACGAGGTCTACGGCGACCTCGAGCTGGACGACCCGGCGAAGTTCACCCCGGCGACGCCCTACAACCCGTCCTCGCCGTACTCCTCCACGAAGGCCGGGTCCGACCTGCTGGTGCGCGCGTGGGTGCGCAGTTTCGGCATCCACGCGACGATCTCGAACTGCTCCAACAACTACGGCCCGCGCCAGCACATCGAGAAGTTCATCCCGCGGCAGATCACCAACGTGCTCTCCGGCATCAGGCCGAAGCTCTACGGAGCCGGCGAGAACGTACGCGACTGGATTCACGTCGATGACCACAACGACGCCGTGTGGACGATCATCGACCGCGGTGCGGCCGGGCAGACCTACCTGATCGGCGCTGACGGCGAGCAGAACAACCGCACCGTGCTGCGGACGATCCTCGAATTGATGGGCAAGCCCGCGGACTGGTTCGAGCACGTCACCGACCGCGCCGGCCACGACCTGCGCTACGCGATCGACGCCACGAGGCTGCGCACCGAGCTGGGCTGGTCGCCGCGCTACACCGACCTGCGAGCCGGGCTGTCGCAGACCATCGAGTGGTACGCCGCGAACGAGGCGTGGTGGCGGCCGCTGAAACAGGCCGTCGAGGCGCGATACGCCGAGGCGGGTCAGTAGTGAAGGTCCTGGTGACCGGTGGCAAGGGCCAGCTCGGGTCGGACCTGAACGCGATCCTGCGCACGGTCGACGGCGTCGAGGTCCACGCTCCGGGCTCGACCGAGCTCGACATCACGGACTCGCTGTCGATCACGGCGGCGTTCCGGCAGTTCGCGCCTGACGTGGTGATCAACGCGGCGGCGTACACGGCGGTCGACGCGGCAGAGACCGAGGAGGAGGCGGCCTACCGGGTGAACGCCGCCGGCCCGGCGCTGCTGGCGACGGCGGCGGCCCGGAGCGGCACACGGTTGATCCACGTGTCCACCGACTACGTCTTCGCCGGCGACGCGTCGGCACCGTACGAGGTCGACGCACCCACGGCGCCGCGTTCGGCGTACGGGCGAACCAAGCTCGCCGGCGAGCAGGCGGTGCGGGAACTGCTGCCCGCACTCGGCTACGTGGTGCGCACGGCGTGGGTCTACGGCGCGTCCGGCAGCAACTTCGTCAAGACGATGGCGCGCCTGGAGAAGGAGCGCGAGACGGTCAGCGTCGTCGACGATCAGCGGGGTTCGCCCACCTGGTCGGCGGACCTCGCGATCGGCCTGGCCGAGCTCGCCCGGTCGGACGCCCCGGCCGGCATCTATCACGCGACCGGCGGCGGTGAGGTGAGCTGGTACGGCTTCGCGCGGGCGATCTTCGAAGAGCTGGGCGCGGACCCCGATCGAGTTCTTCCCACCACCACCGAGGCATTCCCGCGCCCAGCGCCGCGCCCGACGTATTCGGTGCTCTCGAACGCGGGCTGGGTCGCGGCCGGCCTGAGTCCGCTGGCTCCGTGGCGCGAGGCCCTCGCCTCGGCGATGGAGGCGATCCGAGCCGCGGAGGCGCTGGGGGCCTGACCCAAGGCAGCGACGTCCGCGGCCGGGCCGGCGTTCTCCGACGAGCGCGCCACGAGCACGGCTGCCCTGTCAAAGCAGATGGTTCAGGCCACCGCCCTTGAGCTGATCGACCATCTTCTTGACGTCCTGCGCGCGTTCGATCGTGGTGATCAGAAGCGCGTCGCCTGTGTCGACGACCACGACGTTCTCGATGCCGACGACGGCATAGGTCTTGCCGCCGTCCTTGGCCGCGAACACCAGACCGGTGGCGTCCAGGGAGTGCACGGCCTCCGCTTTGCCGAGCAGGACCGGCGCGTTGTCCTTGTGCGGCGTCACGGCCGCCAGCGAGGCGAAGTCACCGATGTCGTCCCACCCGAACGAACCCGGCACGACGGCGACCAGGCCGGCGTCGGCGGCGGGCTCGGCGACGGCGATGTCGATCGCGACCTTCTCGAGGGTCGGAAAGACCTCTTCGAGCGTCTCGGGACGCGCGGCGATCTGGCGCAGTCCTCGGGCCAACTCGGGGTGCCAGCGCTCGAGCAGGTCGAGCAGCAGGGAGGCGCGGACGACGAACATTCCCGCGTTCCATCGGTATCCGCCGGTCGCGAGATACTCTGCGGCGACCTCGGCCGTCGGCTTCTCGACGAACTGCTGCACGTCGTGCGCGGCCGTGCCCGGGATCGGTTCGCCGCAGCGGATGTAGCCGTACGCCGTCGAAGCCCCGGTCGGTTCGATGCCGATGGTGACGAGCTTGCCCGTGGCCGCGACGCGTACCGCCTCGCGCACCGTGCGCTGGAACGCCTCGTCGTCGTCGATCAACTGGTCCGCGGCGAACGAGCCGATGATGGCGTCCGGGTCGCGCCGCTCGACGAGGGCGGCGGCCAGCCCGATCGCGGCCATCGACTCGCGGCGGGCGGGCTCGCCGATCACATCGGCGGGTTCGAAGTCCGGCAGTTGCGCAAGGACCTTGGCCCGGTGGGCGGCACCTGTGACGACCAGCATCCGGCCGTCGCTCAGCGGCTGCAACCGGTCGATCGTGGCCTGCAGCAGCGAGCGCCCATCGCCGGTGAGGTCGAGCAGGAACTTCGGGAAGTTCTCTCGCGACAGCGGCCAGAGCCGCGTCCCTGCGCCTCCGGCGGGGATGACGGCCCAGAAGCCGGGGATCGTCGACATGGGTAGGCAGCCTAATGGTCGGTGCCTGAGCCTAGGGTTGCGTGCGTGGGACAGCAGCGTGAGTGGTCGGCCGGACGTCCGGTGGACCTGCTCGGCACGCTGGCTCCGTTGCGGCGCGGACAGGGTGATCCGGCGAATCGTGTGGACCTCGACGGCACGTTCTGGCGGGCCTGCGCCACACCGTCGGGCGACGGGACGTTGGCGCTGCGGGTCCGTGGCGCCACGGTCGAGGCGACGGCATGGGGGCCGGGCGCAACCTGGCTGCTCGAGTCGGTACCCGCACTGCTCGGCGGCGCGGCGGAGCAGCCGGCGCTGGACCTGTCACGGCAGCCACTGCTGGCCGAGGTCGCGCGGCGCTCGCCGGGCATACGCCTCTGCGCGACCGGGCTGGTCATGGACGAACTCGTGCCGACCATCCTGGAACAGCGGGTGACCGGAACGCAGGCGCACCGCGCGTGGCGGCAGTTGCTGCGCCGCTACGGCCGACGCGCGCCCGGTCCGCACCCGGACCTGTGGGTGCCGCCGTCCGCGGGCGCGCTGCTCGACGTACCGACCTGGGCGTGGCACCGCTTCGACGTCGACCACTCCCGGTCGCGCACCGTGCGGGCCGCGGCGACCGTGGCGCGCCGGCTCGAGGAGTGTGTCGCCATGCCGCTGGCCGACGCGGTGGCCCGACTGCGGCACGTACCCGGCGTCGGGGAGTGGACCGCGGCGGAGACCGCGCAGCGCGCGTTCGGTCACCCGGACGCGATCAGCGTCGGCGACTTCCACCTCGCCGACGTGATCGTGCATTTCTTCACCGGTCGCGCCCGGGGTACCGACGAGGAGATGGTCGAACTGCTCGAACCGTGGCGCGGGCAGCGGCAACGGGTCGTACGCCTGATCCTGCGTTCGGGCGTAGGCAAGCCCAAGTTCGGCCCGCGGTACGCCCCGCTCGACATGCGCGCCATGTAGCAGGCACCGAACCCCGCAGGCTGGGGCCGCCCTCGCCGCCCTCGCCGCCCCTCGCCGCCCGCGTCGCCCGGCTGGTGACGGCCGAGGGCATCCCCTGTTCGACGCAATCACCGCCGACTGACCGAGCCGTCCGCACGTTGCGTGCCGCAGTTCGCGGCGGACGGTATCGGGCCCTTCACTTCGCGCCTCCGTGTTGGCAGCTTCCCCGGGAAACGCTGACAGCTTCCCGGGGGAGCGCTGAGACGCGGAGGATGCCATGAGCAAACGAATCGTGCTGTGCTGCGACGGAACGTGGAACACCGCCGGACAGCGTTGCCCCACGAACGTGATCAAGTTCCATGACCTCGTCGCCCCGCGCGGTTCCGACGGCACCGAGCAGCTCGCGCTCTACCACCCGGGCGTCGGTACCACCGCATGGCAGCGACTCGCGGGCGGCGCCTTCGGCGTCGGCCTCTCCGCGGTCGTCCGTGCGGCGTACACGTTCCTGGTCGAGAGCTACGAGGTGGGAGACGAGCTGTTCCTGCTCGGTTTCAGCCGGGGCGCGTTCACCGCTCGCAGCACGGCGGGATTGATTCGCAACGCCGGCATCCTGCGCCGTGACCAGATCCAGCGGGTCGACGAGGCGTACGCCCTCTACCGCAACCACGAGCCTGCCGACGCCCCCGATGCGAAGCAGTTCCGGCACGACTACGCGGCCAGCGACTCCACGCCGATCAGGTTCATCGGTGTCTGGGACACCGTCGGCTCGCTCGGCGTGCCCGACGTGGGCATCCCGGGAGTCAATCTCCTCAACCGTCGGTGGCAATTCCACGACGTCAAGCTCAGTGGCACGGTCCGATCGGCGTATCAGGCGCTGGCCATCGACGAGAGCCGTCGGCCGTTCCTGCCCACGCTCTGGGAACCCGACGGCGACGTCCCTGGGCAGCACGTCGAACAGGTCTGGTTCGCCGGGGTCCACTGCGACGTCGGTGGCGGGTACCCCGAGCGTGAGCTCGCCGACATCACGCTGGCCTGGATGATCGAGAAGGCCGGCGAGTGCGGCCTCGCGTTCACTGCCGCGCCCACGTCGATCCCGGTGGCCGACGCTGTCGGCAAGCTGCACGACTCCCGGACCGGCCTTTACAAGCTGACGCCCGCCGCGCATCGCACACTCGGCAGGTCGGATCCGGATCACGAGGCCGTGGCATCGACCGCCGTCGTACGACATGAGCGAGGCAGCTACGAGCCCGGCTGCCTCACCGAATACCTCGGGCAGTCGGGCCATCACGAGTGCGCGATCGCCACTGCCCCGGCGTGAATCCTGCGCGCGCGACGGTCGGTCCGCGACGGGACACATGCAATTCCCCGCGGCCAAAGGACCGACCGCGGGCTATGCGAGCACGACGTCCGAGAGTCGCGGCCAGGCCTCGGCGGCCCAGGGGCCGAAGTCGCGGTCGGTGAGGGCGACGAGCCCCAGGTTCACCGCCGGATCGATCCAGAAGAACGTGCCGCTCTGACCGAAATGGCCGTAGGTCGACGAGGAATTCGCCGACCCGGTCCAGTGCGGCGACTTCTGTCCGCGGATCTCGAAGCCGAGCCCCCAGTCGTTCGGGTCCTGCGGGCCGAAGCCGGGCAACACGCCACGCAGCCCCGGGTACTGAACCGTGCGTAGCTCCGCGAGCGTGGGCTCCGACAGGAGGCCGGTACCTGCGAGCAGCTCCTGCACCACGCGCCCGATGTCACGTACCGACGACACCCCGTCCTTCGCCGGTGACCCCGGCAGTGAGGTCGACCCGAGACCCAGCGGTGTGAAGACCGCCTCCTCGAGGTACGCCGGGAACGTCATGCCGGTCGCCCGCGACACGAGCCATCCGGCGCGCTCGATGCCGACGTTCGAGTAGACACGACGTACGCCCGGCGCGAACGACCGAAGTGGCCGCTCCGGCGCGTACCCGGACGCATGCGCCAGCAAATGCCGCAAGCTCGCCCCCGGGATGACCTCGGGATCCGCGGCGTCCTCGAGTGAAACGGCCTGCTCCTCGACAGCGACGAGTACGCCCAGCGCGGCGAGCGGCTTGGTGACCGACGCGAGCCGGTACGTGCGGTCCAGATCCCCGATCGAGGCCACGATCCCCGACGGTCCGACCACCGCCGCCGCGGCGTTCGGCACCGGCCAGCCCTCGACCTGCGCGAGGCAGGAGGTAACGGCCATCACGCGCCTGCGTGCAGCGCGGGGAGCCCCGCGTGACGCGGATCTGCCCGCGTGACGCGGACCCGCTTGAAGGATGTCGCCACCCGGCTACAGCCCCATCCGCGATAGGGCGATCTCGATCAGCTGCGGAAGTTCGGGGGCGGCGTTCTCCGGCAGCGCGTCCCAGCCGAACCACTGCAGGTCCAGCGACTCGTCGCTGATCACGGGCTCGGCTCCCTCGGGCGCGACGGCCAGGAACTTCACGTCGAAGTGCCGCGTCGGTACGCCGAGCGAGCAGGTGATCGGGTGCACGTCCAGCGACAGCGGCACCGGATCGAACGACAGCGAGCCGATGCCGCTCTCTTCGCGGGCCTCGCGGGCGGCCGCGTCCAGCATCGTGTTGTCGCCCTCCTCGCAGTGCCCGCCGAGTTGCAGCCATAGCCCGACCCGCGGATGCAGCGTCAGCAGGATCGCCCGCCGCGACAGGTCGAGCACGAGCGCGCTCGCGGTCAGGTGGCCCGGCGCGCACTCGCGCCACATGGCGTCGGGTCGCGCGGCCAGGAAGCCGAGAAAGGCCTCGCGCAGCGCCGGCCCGGCGTGCAGCGCCCCCATCCCGCTGATCAGCGAGACCGCGTCGGCGTGCAGTTCGGAAGGCTGCTCCGCCGCCCAGCCGACGTCCTCGCGGCCGATCGCGATCGCCTCGGCGGTGCCCAGCCGGAACAGGTCGTCCTCGGCGCCGCGGAGCAGGCCGGTGGCTCCGAGGCCGTCGTCGGTGAGCTTGCCCTCCGGCGCCAGGCCGCGCACCACGGCCACCGGTACACCGCCGAGCTTGCCCTTCACCAAGTCCGCGGCGGCGGCGATCTCGTCGGCGACGGCCACCTGTGTCACTGCCAGCGTGTTGCCGTACGAGTCGAGCACGCCGCGCGGATCGGTCACCGCGGCGAGGCCGGCCACGCCGATCGCGTTGTCGACGATGCCGGCGCGCCAGGGCCGCCCCATCGAGTCGCTGATGATCACGCCGACCTCGACGCCCATGCGCTCGAGGATCGCCTCACGCAGCAACTGTGCGGACGCGTCGGGATCCAGTGGTAGCAGCGCGATCTCGTTGCGGGCGACGTTCGACAGGTCGACGCCGGCCGCAGCGAGCACCAGCCCGTTACGGTTCTCGACGATCTTGAGCGTGCCGCGGCTGGCCACGACCCGTACCGTCTCGGCGTCGATCGCCTCCTCGCGGGCGGCCTCGCGGGCCTGCTCGTCATCGGTGTCGAGCAGGATCAGGCGCCCCTCGGTCTTGCTGATCGCCTTGGACGTGACGACCAGCACGTCGCCGTCACGCAGCTCGGGGGAGCGGGCCGCGATCTCGGCGGCGAGGTCGTCACCGGGACGCAGGTCGCCGATGCCGAGTATCGGGAAGATCTCCAGGCGCTCGACGGCATGATCCGCGCCCTGCGCCGGGACTCGGTCGGCGTGGTCAGACATCGGCCACCTCCAGCGCGGCACGGACCATGGCCGCCGTCGCGGCGTCGTCGGTCATGTAGAGCGGCACGGCCCGCACGGTCACGCCCGGGACCTCTGCCCTGTCGGTCTCGTGGATCAGCCAGCCGTTCAGCAAGTCGGCGCCGTAATGCCGCCCCACGCCCTCGGCACTGACCTCGACACCGATCGCCGGCAGGCACGAGTCGGCCATGCCCCGCACGGGGCCGCCACCGATGATCGGCGAGAGGCCGACGACGGGTGCCTTCGTCGCGACAACGGCCTCTCGGATGCCCGGCACGCCGAGGATCGTCCCGATCGAGACGACCGGGTTGGACGGCGCGATCAGCACGACGTCGGCGTCCGCGATCGCGTCGAGGACGCCCGGCGCGGGCTTGGCCTCGTCGCGACCGACCTGCACGAAGGCCTGTGCGGGCAGGCCGGCCCGGTGCTTGATCCACCACTCCTGGAAGTGGATCGCTCTCCGGGCGGTATCGAGTTCCACGACCACGTGCGTCTCACAGCGCTCGTCGGTCATCGGCAGCAGGCGTACGCCCGGCTGCCAGCGATCACACAGCGCGGCCACCACGTCCGAGAGCGGGTAGCCGGCATCGAGCATGCGCGTGCGTACGAGGTGTGTGG
>Ga0164242_10006384_pt1 | contig 12977 bp, 10 predicted proteins | sample OricomgcompostMG_FD_108783 | JGI IMG/M metagenome (GOLD analysis project Ga0164242, IMG submission 108783) | Miracle-Growth compost microbial communities from Emeryville, California, USA - Original compost - Miracle growth compost (MG) ... | reverse complement strand
GAGCCGCCCGCGATCATCCGTCTCTGCTTCAGCGAGAGACCGCCGCCGCTGCGCGCCTGGGACATGAGAGCCTCCTTACTCCAAGCCCGATGTGAGCCGGAGGTCACGATAGCTGTGATTGAACACAATGTCTAGCAAGCATACTTTTCGTTCGAGCGATCTATGCTGGTGCCCGGACGGGAGGGCGTCATGGCCACATCCAGCACATTCGAGAGCGCGGCAGAGGTGCTCGCCACCTTCGGGCGGGCGATGAAGGCGATCGCGGCGGCAGGCGGCCCCTCGTGCGAGGTGGTGCTGCACAACCTCGACGGGACGGATGTCGACCTCGGGCACACGATCATGGCGATCGAGAACGGTCACGTCACGGGCCGTGAGGTGGGCGGTCCCTCGACGAGCATCGGCCTCGAGGTGCAGAAGGACCCGCACGGAGACCACGACGCGTACGGCTACCGCGGCTTCACGAGTGACGGCCGCGAACTGCGCTGCTCGAGCACCTACTACCGCAACGCCTCCGGCCGCATCATCGCTGCGCTGTGCATCAACGTCGACCTGAGCGCGGTGCAGCAGGCCAAGTTCCTGCTCGACGCCCTCCTGCCCGAGCAGCAGGCGGAGTCCGCGGTCCAGCCGGATGAGTACTTCGGCCGGGACCTCGTGTCGGTCATGGACACCATGATCACCGAGGCCATCCGCGAGGTCGGCAGGCCGGTCGCCCAGATGTCGCGGGACGAGAAGATCGCGGTGCTGCAACGCCTGGATGCCCGCGGTGCGACCCAGATGCGCAAGTCGGTCGAGACCATCGCCGTTCGGCTCGGCATCTCGCGAGTCACCGCGTACGCGTACCTCGAGGAGGCGCGTCGCGCGGCCGACGAGACCGCGTAGCGGCGCTGAAGCCCGTCGCTGAAACGAGGAAACCCTGCCCCACAACCGGTGGGACAGGGTCTCGGTGACACCTGGTGGTGGAGCTACGGGGATTCGAACCCCGGACCTTCTCATTGCGAACGAGACGCGCTACCAACTGCGCCATAGCCCCAAGTGCGTCTGAAACTTTAGCACGCCAGACGCCGCGGGTCGGAATCGGCGAGCCCGGTCGAGGGGCTCGGCGAGCAGTCAGGGCGCGCACCGTCGAGTCACGACGTGAACCGCTTGCGTCTGATGTCGGGACGCACCCGCCAGACGTCTTGCCTTCAGCGGAGGTCAGCCCGCGACGCGACGGCGGCGCAACGCCTCGTCGAGATCGATGTGCTCGGCTTGCACATGGTCGAGCACACCCATGCGGGCATACCGGCTCACGCGTGCTGTCTGCTGCCCTTCGGGGCGAGCCTCGGATGCTTGTCCCCCGACCTCGCCTCCGCCGGGCCCGCCGGCGGCGGCGGCCGGCTGCGCGACCTGGGGCTCTCGCGGCGCGATGGAGGACGCGATGGACGGCACGTCGGCGGCAACGAGCCGTGCAGCCCGCTCCTCCAGCTCGGCCCGTGCCGCTGCCCTGCGGAGCGCGACGGCGGCATCCAGTGAGGCCATCGCGGTCGCGGCGCGCGACCCTGGCGACTGGTACATGGGCTTGGGCAGCGGCTGCGGTGCCCATGAGGTGTCGTGTTGCTCGAGGTCCTCCTGCGGCGCCTCCAGCTCGACGTGCAGGGCATGGTCGTACAGCTCCGGGTCCTGGCGCACCACGTTCAGCCGGCTCTCCCTGGCCGTGCGGTGCGCGGCGACCTGCTGACTCAGGCGACGCAGCACGGCGACGGCGCAGACGAGCAGGGCGACGGAGGCCGCCAGCAGTCCCCAGGACGCGACGGCGATGAGCGAGTAGGCGCCGAACCCGATGCCGACCAGGGACGCCAGCAGCGCTCCGGTCGTCGCCAGGCGCGTGCGGCGCACGGCATGCGCGAACGTGCGCTCGCGCTCGGCACGGGACGGCGCAGCGGCGGAGCGCGGGGCGGACTGCGCGGCGGCGGAGACTTTCGTGGTGCGCAACGAAGTGGGCTCCGCTGCGGAAGGCTCCGTGCGAGTCGTCCGCGGCGGTTCCTGCGCGGCCGAGCTGGTCTGCGGCGCCGCGATGTCGTCGCTCTGGGCATTCGCCTTCGCCGCCAGCCGGGCAGCGGCACGCTCCTCGGACGCCAGGTGTGCGCGCGCAGCGGCATCCGCCTTCGCCCGCACCTTCCTGAGGATCTTCTGCTGCCTCGCCACCTCGCGCGCGGTCGCCTCGACGCGCACCTCCTCTGGCGCCTCTGCCGTCTCGGCGAGGATGCGCAGAGTCTGCTGCAGCCGCACGGCGTTGCGTTCGGCGTTCAGGTAGTCGCGTCTGCGCAGCCAGGTCGGGAGGAGGTAGGCGAGCCAGAGTGTCGCCGCGAGCGCGATGACGACGCCGCCGCTCAGCGTGCCCCCGTTCATCGGGCTCCCCCGTTCATCCGGGACGCCCCGGTCGTGCGATCCCCCGCCATGCCACTACGGTAGGCGGACCGGACCCACCCGCCTGGTCGGCCTCTCCGTGTGTCCGCGAACGCGCCGCGGATTGGGGGGTTCCGAAGGGCCGTTCCGTCGGCCCTCCGGTGGTCGACGCACTCAGCCGCCGCGCGAGACGAGCGGATGCGCCGCCGCCTCGATGTCGGCGTCCGGCACCGTTGCGGCATCCGGCGGCACGGCACCCGACTTCCACCTGCGCAGCACACCCTGCGGGATCTCCTCGACGACGAGCGCGAAGCAGAAGTGGTCGCGCCAGTCGCCGTTGATGTGGATGTACCTGCGACGCAGCCCCTCGTACCTGAAGCCGAGCTTCTGCACGACCCGCAGCGACGGCGCGTTCTCCGGCCGGATGCAGATCTCCATGCGGTGCAGCCCGAGCTGGAAGAAGCAGTAGTCCGTCGCCAGCGCGACGCTCGTCGGGGTGACGCCCTTGCCTGCGAAGCGCTTCGCGACCCAGTAGCCGATGGTCGCGGAGGCGAGAGAGCCGTACGTGATCGACGACACGTTCAGCTGCCCGGCCAGCTCGCCGTCGTACTCCATGACGAACGGCAGCCCGTGGCCAGCCCTCGACGACGCCTGCAGGGAGCGGATGCTCGCCCTCGTGTCGAACACGGCAGGCGCGTGCGGGCTCGTGGCCTCCCATTGCCGCAGCCATCCGCGGTTCTCGAGCAGCTCCTTCTCCAGCGGCCGCGAATCACGCAACCGGATCGGACGGATGCTCACAGCACCGTCGCTGAGGCTGGGCACGTACACGACGACCCGTCCGGTTCTCAGGCGCCGTGCGCGTCGTCCCCGACGCCGGGCTCATCGATGGTCTCGCCGTCGGCAGGCTCGTCGGAAAGACCGGACGCGAACTCGCGCAGCCACGGTCGCAGCTGCGGTCCGAGGTCTTCGCGGTCGACGGCCAGCTGAACGATCGACTTCAGGTAGTCGAGACGGTCGCCGGTGTCGTAGCGCCGGCCGCGGAAGACCACGCCGTACACGCCTGGGCCGTCGGGCTCCGCCGCCAGCTCCTGCAGCGCATCCGTCAGCTGGATCTCGCCGCCCTTGCCGGGCTCGGTGTGCTCCAGCACGTCGAACACCTCGGGCTGCAGCACGTAGCGACCGATGATGGCGAGGTTGGACGGCGCATCCTCCGCCGCGGGCTTCTCGACCAGCCCGCGCACTCTGACCACGTCGTCTTCGTCGGTGGCATCCACCGCGGCGGCGCCGTAGAGGTGGATCTGTGAAGGGTCCACCTCGAGCAGCGCGACGACCGTCGCTCCGCGCTTCTCCGCGACCTCGATCATGCGCGTGAGCAGCACGTCACGGCTGTCGATGATGTCGTCGCCCAGAAGCACGGCGAACGCCTGCCTCCCCACGTGCTTCTCGGCACGCAGCACGGCGTGGCCCAGCCCCTTAGGGTCGCCCTGGCGCACATAGTGCACGTCGGCCAGGTCGGTGGAGTACATCACCCGACGCAGCTTCTCGGTGTCGCCCTTCGCCTGCAGCGTCGACTCGATCTCGGTCGCGCGGTCGAAGTGGTTCTCCAGAGCCGACTTGTTCCTGCCCGTGATGAGCAGCACATCGTCGAGCCCGGCCTCGACGGCCTCTTCCACCACGTACTGGATGGCCGGCTTGTCCACGACCGGCAGCATCTCCTTGGGCATCGCCTTCGTCGCCGGCAGAAAACGCGTGCCGAGACCGGCAGCGGGGATGACAGCTTTGGTGATCGCCATGGTGCTCAGGCTATCTGCTGGCCAGGCGTCACCGACAATCGCCGGCGCCCCCTTCGCCACAAGCACGCGCTCTAGGATGCCTGGTATGGCCTCCGACCCGAGCAGCGCCAAACGCGCGCTCCGCGCCGACCTCCGCGAACGCCGGCAGAACTTCACGGCGACGGAACGCGAGAAGGCGACGGCCGGCTTCACGGCGAACCTGCAGAAGCTCGTCGAGGAGTACGACGCAGGCTCGCTGTCGTGCTACCTGTCCGGCTCGAACGAGCCCGATACGAGGCCATTCCTGAACTGGGCGTTCGCCGAGCACGTGCGCGTTCTGCTTCCGATCAGCCGCGCCGACGGCCTGCTCGACTGGACCGTCGACGACGGCGAATCGGAGACGCTCGGCATCCACGGCTGGCCAGAGGCGGTGGGCGAGCTGCTCGGGCCGATCGCCATCAACGACGTCGATCTCATCATCGTTCCGGCGGCCGCCGTCGACGAGAGCGGCATGCGCATGGGCTGGGGCAAGGGGTACTTCGACAAAACTCTGGGAAGCATGGAAAAATGTCCCCCGGTGTATGCCGTGGTGTTCGACGGCGAGGTGCTCGACCAGGTGCCTCGGGAACGACACGACGAACCGGTGAACGGTGCTGTGACCCCGACCCGCATCATCCGTTTCCGCTGACCCTGGCCGGCGTGCTCGTCGCCTCGCGAGCATCCGTCGCCGCGGCACACCGCGCCACCTCAGATCTTCGCGAGAGAGACCATGCCCACCTACTCATACAAGTGCTCCGAATGCGGGCACGCGTTCGACATCCACCAGTCCTTCAGCGATGACGCCCTCACCACGTGCCCCGAGTGCGGCGGAGAGCTGCGCAAGGTGTTCGGCTCTGTCGGCGTCACGTTCAAGGGCTCCGGCTTCTACCGCACCGACTCCCGCGCCGGCACCTCGTCGTCGTCGCCCGCCGCCAAGAAGGATGCCTCCAACGGCTCCGACTCCAAGCCGGCGAGCACCGAGAAGAAGAGCACGGAGAAGAAGGCGGCATCGACCGACTCGGCCAGTACCGCCGGTTCTGCGGCCTGATCGGCCGAACCCTCCGTACCATCTACCTGACGGCGTCAAGCCGTCCGGCGATCCGATGCCGGCCGCCCGGGCCGTGCACGCCGGCCACTCAGTGGGGGGTTCAGCATGATCAAGGGCTTCAGAGAGTTCATCATGCGCGGCAACGTCATCGACCTCGCCGTCGCTGTCGTGATCGGTGCAGCGTTCACGGCCGTGGTCAACGCCATCGTGGTGAACCTGATCAATCCGTTGATCAGCGCCATCTTCCAGGCGGGGATGCTCGACAAGGCGCTCGTCGTGCCCATTCCCACGATCGGCGGCGGTGAGTCGAAGCTGATGTTCGGCGCGATCATCGGCGCCGTCATCCAATTCCTCGCAGTCGCCGTCGTGGTGTACTTCGTGTTCGTCGTGCCGATGAACCACTTCCGCAAGCTCGCCGAGGCGCGCAGGGCCGTGAGCGAGGAGCCCGAGGCGAACCAGCTCCCCGCGGATGTCGAGCTGCTCACTCAGATCCGCGACCTGCTCGCGGCGCAGGCCGACGCCACCCTCACCACGCCGAAGCCCGAGGGCGCCGGCGGACGGCACGCGGACGGCCCGACCGAGTAGCACCCAGCGTCAGCCGCGCGAGGTTCCCGATCCCCAGTGCGGCGGCAGGTCGCGGCGCAGCCGGTCGTCGTTCGAGTCGACGCCGTCGCCCCACGCGCGATCGGTGTCTTCGGATGCGCGCGTCGCGGCGTCCGCTCCCGCGCCCTTCTGCGGGGTCGGGTCGGCACCCGGCGCGCCGGGTCTCGTCACGCGTCGTCCCGCTCTGCGCTCAGCCACGCCTCAAGGGTAGGCGCATCGCGGTGGGCGCATCGCGCTACTACGACGCGTCGGGCTTGATGGCGCCCAGCAGCTTGCCGATGCGCTCGGCGACGGCCTCCGGGTCGGCGAACAGCTCGAAGCTGTGCACCCGCACGTAGTGCCAGCCCAGCCTGCGGAGCACCTCTGGCCTCAGCCGCAGCGACTCACGCAGGCTGGCTCGGCCGAGCACGCGGTCGGTCTCGACCACGACGGCCTTTCCGCGGTACGACGCGGCCAGCGGCAACGCTCCGCGATGTCCGAGCTGCACGTTCATGCCGAGCTTCTCGAGCCGGTAGGCCAGATCGATCAGCAACGGCTCGGAGTCGTCGGGCACGTCGTCGCTCGACGCCTCGATCTCGGCCGCCTCCTCGAGCACCTGGGCGAGCGCGACGATGCCGTGCCGCATGCGCGAGGAGTCGATGTCTTCCGGTCGGAAGCACGAGACGATGTCCATGGCGCGGCGGGCTCTGGTCAGGCCGACCGCGAGCATCCGCTCCCCTCCGGGCTCGCCGAGCGCGCCGAACGACGACAGCAGCCGTCCGTGCGGGGTTCGGCCGTAGCCGATCGAGAAGATGACGCGGTCTCGGCTCTGCGCGACCGCCTCCTCGAGCGTGACGACCGTGAACGGCTCCGGCCGGTCGCCGAGGATGAAGTCCGCCAGCTCCTGCCGCTTCGTGGATGCCGTGAGCACGGCATGCTGCACCCGCACCGCGTGCTTCGGGCTCGCCGTGACGACCATGAGCGACTCACGAGGCCGGTTCACGGCGTGGTCGAGCACGAGCTCGACGACGCGGTTCACCTCGGCATCAACGCTCTCGACCGTGCCCGTGTCGCCGTCGGGCATGCCGTGGCCGCCCCGAACGTAGCTCAGCGTCAGGCTGGCGTGCCCGAGATAGCTTCCCGCCCAGGGCAGCGACTCGATCTGACCGCCGTAGAAGCGCCGGTTGACGAGCTCGGCGAGGTCGTCGCCCACGGAGCGGTAGCTCCGGGTGAGCGTGTAGACGGGCAGCAGGTCGGCGAGGCGGGCGAGTGCAGACGAGGCGTGCCAGGCATCCACGTCGTGGTGGTCGTCTGCGGAGCCGGGCTGAGACGCATCCGTCACGGCGATGTGGAACGGTGACGGAGTCTGGGTCACGGGGTCGCCGAACGCGACGACCTGCCGGCCGCGCCGGAGCGCACCGATGTTCTCGGCCAGGGTGCAGGCGCCGGCATCCACCAGCACGACGGTGTCGAACGCCATCGACGGCGGCAGGGATGCCACGTCGTACGGCGAGGCGAGCCACACCGGTGCCAGCACGCGACCGAGCTGCGGCGCGCGCTCGGCCAGCGTGGCCGGCGTGACCGAGCCGTTCTTCAGCATGCGGCGCAAGGCGTCGGCCTGCTCGGGATTGTCGGCGAGCGCGATCTTCCACTGCACGGCGAGCTGAGCGGCGAGCAGCTGGCCCGTTGCCGACGCGTGCGCCTGATCGACGAGCCGGAAGTCCGCCTCGAGGCGGTCGAGCACCCTGGTGTTCGCGCCCAGCAGCGCCTTGTCGTCGGAGAGCAGGGTCTCGAGCACCGACTGCCACCACGCCAGCTCGAGCTCGGCGGCAACGTTCTCGCTCGTCACGTGCCTGGCCGACAGGTCGGACAGCAGCGGGTCGAGCCGCAGCTCACGCAGTCTGGACAGCAGAGCCGTGCGCTCCTGCAGGTTGACCAGCACCTCGGATTCCACGGCGAGACCGCCCAGCATCTGGGTGAGCTCGTTGAGCGGCATCATCGTGAGGGAGTCCTGCGTGCGGGCCCTGCCGAGCGGCACGTCGAGGCTCATCAGGTCTTCGGCGACCTTCTGGTACGCGACCTGCACATCGGCGACGCCCACCGGAACACGCGGCGGTGCCCCGGCATCCGCGAACCGGTTCCACAGCTTGCGCTGCGACTGGATGCGCCGCAGCGCCTCGTTGAGGTCGGCGACGTGTCCGCCCGGCCGCACGTACTCGAGCGCGTGCTTGCGCAGCCGCCGCCTGGTCGCGCCCGACATCGAGGGCGTGTCGCGACGGTTGGACGTCGCGGTGATGAGCTCGTCGAGCGGCCGGTCGAAGACCGACGGGAGGAAGCGGTCGAGGGTCTCGCGCAGGTCGGCGAGCAGACGCAGGTAGATGCCGAGCTCGGCGATGTTCTCGAACGGACGCAGCCTGGTGCCCTCGATGAGCGTGGTCGAGCGGTCGATGAGGCGAGGCACCTCGATGCTGCTCAGGCGCTTCGCCAGCGCGTGCGCTGCCGTCGCCTCGGCCGTCGAGTGGAAGTCCGCGCCGTACCACGGCGAGTCGTTGGGCCCGTAGCGGAACTCGCCGAGGGATGCCGCCTTGCGCAGGATCGACGCTGCCTCAGTGCGGTCCTTCGCGAGACGTTCGATGGATGCCCGGTCGAGCCTGGCCTTCGTGCGCGGCGGAGACGGGAGCAGGGCGAGCCTCGCGAGCTCGCCGAGCGCGTCGGGCACGCTCACCCCGAACGACGGATCCGGCGACGTGAGCGCGCCCCGGTAGTCCAGCAGCACTCGCCGCAGGCGCACGAGGGCGTCGTCCACCTCGTCGACGTTCGGCTTGACGGTCTTCTCGTTGCGCGTGATCGACCGGATCAGATCGCGCCGCACGGAACGCGTGGCGGCCGCGACGCCGCTGAGGCCGACCTGATCGAGGCGGTGCGCGATGGCATCCAGGCTGGAGCGGCGCGGACCGACCACGAGCACGCGGCGGTTGCGGGAGACGAGCGCGCCGATCGCATTCACGATGGTCTGCGTCGCACCCGTGCCCGGCAGGGTCTTCACGACGATGGAGTTGCCGCTGGCCACCTGGGCGACGACGCTCTCCTGCTCGGGGTCGGCATCCAGCAGGAGCGTGTCGATCGACGGCGGGCGGTTGTCCTGCGGCACCACCTCGGCCGGGGAGAACGAGCTCTCGACCCTGTCCTTCGCCGCCGGATTACCCGATAGTGCCAGCAGCACGTCGTGCTCGAAGTCGCCGAGGTCTTCCGTCATGCTGTGCGCGACGTCGGCGAAGGAGGACACCACGAGCCGCGGCTGAACGGTGAACGACGCGACGTGACTGGTCAGGGAGCGCAGGCGGTCGATGACGGGCTGCGGCTTGAACACGCCGTTCGTCTCGGCGAGCGCCACGAACGCGTCGGCGTCGAGCTCGATGCTGAACTGCTCGCGCAGCGCGCGCTTCAGCTGCGGATTGAGGAACGTCTTGCCGCGCAGCTTGAGCTCGAAGTCGCGGCCGTAGCGTCGTATCGCCACCGGCCGCAGCAGCACGGGGGCGTTGTACTCCTCCATGCCGTCGTGCCAGCGGGCGAGGCCGATGCCGAGGTGCACGGCGTCGATGCCGCGCACGGCGCGCAGCTCGATGCCCTTGGCCGTGATGGCACCGGCCGCGGCCTTCGCCGTGCGCAGCGCTATGTCGTCGCGGATGAGGCTCGACAGCAGCGTGCGGTCCCCGGTGATGAACTGCGGGAGGCCGCCGGGATGCGTGGAGCTCAGCTCGATGCGCGTGCGCGGGGTGTCGAGGAAGTGCAGGAGTGGCGAGACGCCGCCGACGGCGGCCACCTCGTCGCGCCAGCGCGTCCACACCGGCTCGGAGATGTTGCCAGGCGTGAGGTTCGGATCGCCCAGCGTCACGGTGTACGGACCCGTTGCCGTGCGAGGGTCGAGAGCGTCGCCTTCCAACGCCTCGAGCGACGTATAGTCCACGTCGCGACGCTTCTCCGGTCTCCGCACACGGAAACCCTATGCGGAGCGCCGCCGGATGCCTGTCAGGCAAGGCCGTTTCGGCGGCATCCGAAACGCATCAGCGTAGCGCTGACGACCGACGCCGACGACGGACAGGTCACGACCGACAAGGTGCGGTGCCGTCTCCGTCAAGGGCCTGTCCGATGAATCCGTCGCGACGTAGGCTCCTGGCATCCGGCGGCGCGCTCCGGCGCCGCGACTTTCATCAACGGTGCGATGAGGAGAAGCCATGAGCAAGCGCAAAGAGATCCAGCTCGCGAGCAACAACCCGATCAAGATGCTGAACGGATGGGGCATCAGAAGCGAGCACGCCTATCTGGCCGCCGTCGTCTCGCTCGGCCTGGTCTTTCTGAGCTGGATCGTGTCGCGCATGAAGAAGGACGATCGCTCGCAGTCCGACCGCTGGGGCATCTTCATCGGCGAATGGGTCGCAGCGCTGCTCGCCCTGGGCGTCGCCCTCCGGCACGAAGAGGACGACTGAGCCCGTCGCCGACCCCGGTTCCGTTCCGACTGGGACGGGTGTCAGTCCAGGCGCAGTTCGACGCCCTGCTTCCATACCCTGCGCACGAGCGGCACGCCGGGCCGGTAGGCCAGGTAGACGTGGCTCGGGGCGTCCAGCAGCACGAGGTCGGCGCTCGCGCCCGGTGACAGGCGTCCGACGTCGTCACGGCGCAGCGCACGAGCGCCGCCCGCCGTCGCGGCCCACAGCGCCTCGTCCGGCGTCATGCCCAGCTCACGGACCGCGAGAGCGATCACGAACGGCATCGACGAGGTGAAGCACGACCCCGGGTTGCAGTCGCTGGCCAGCGCGAGCGTGACGCCTGCGGCGAGCAGGGCGCGGGCATCCGGGTAGGGATGCTTCGTCGAGAACTCGACGCCCGGCAGCAGCGTGCACACCGTGTCGGATCCGGCGAGCGCCGAGACGTCGGCGTCGGAGAGGTAGGTGCCGTGATCGACGCTCGCTGCGCCCAGCTCGACGGCGAGCAGCACACCGTCGCCCATTCGGAGCTGACCGGCGTGGATGCGCGCGCCGAGCCCTCGAGCCTGCCCGGCGGCCAGGATGCGCCTCGCCTCGTCGACCGTGAACGCGCCGTCCTCGCAGAACACGTCCATCCAGCGCGAGTGCGGCGAGCAGGCGTCCAGCATGGGACCGACGACGAGGTCGACGTAGGCGTCGCGATTGTCGGCGTACTCCGGCGGAACGACGTGGGCGCCGAGGAACGTCACCTCGTCGGTCACCTCGCGGGCGAGCCGCGCCAGCCGTTCCTCGTTCTCGACGTCGAGCCCGTATCCGGTCTTCACCTCGAACGTGGTCGTACCCTGCGACGCGAGCTCGCGTTCGAATCGCAGCAGGGTGCTCCTCAGCTGCTCATCGGACGCCGCCCGGGTCGCGGCCATGGTGCTCCGGATGCCGCCCGCCGCGTACCGCTCCCCCGCCATCCGGGCGACGAACTCGGCCGACCGGTCGCCGGCGAATGCGAGATGGGTGTGGCTGTCGACGAAACCGGGGATGACCGCGCGACCGCCGGCATCCACGCGCTCCACGTCGCCCTGCAGCAGGCGCGCGACCTGCGGTGCGGCATCCGCCTGCGGTCCCGCCCAGACGATCTCTCCGTCGCGTGCGATGAGAGCCGCCTCGGGCACGGCGCCCAGCGGATCGCCGTTCCGTGCGCCCCTCGTGTGCGGATCGTTCGTCACGAGCAGCCCGATGCCGTGCATGAACAGGGTGCTCACGGCGTCACCACGTGCTGGCCCGACCGACACCGAGTACTTCTCACTCCTCAAGCATGGGGACGCGGAGTCCTCGTTCGCGCGCAACCTCCGCGGCGCGTTCGTAACCGGCATCCACGTGGCGCATGACACCCGTTCCCGGATCGTTCGTCAGCACGCGCTCGATCTTCTGCGCCGCGAGCTCCGTGCCGTCGGCGACCGTGACCTGTCCGGCATGGATCGACCGGCCGATGCCCACGCCGCCTCCGTGATGGATCGACACCCAGGTCGCGCCGGATGCCGTGTTGAGCATGGCGTTCAGCAGCGGCCAGTCCGCAATGGCATCCGAGCCGTCCTTCATGCTCTCCGTCTCCCGGTAAGGGGACGCGACGGAACCGGAGTCGAGGTGGTCGCGGCCGATCACGATCGGCGCCGAGATCTCGCCGGAGGCCACGAGCTCGTTGAACCTCAGGCCCGCGAGGTGCCGTTCCTTGTAACCCAGCCAGCAGATGCGGGCGGGCAGGCCCTCGAAGTGCACCTTCTCGGAGGCCTTCGTGATCCACCTGCGCAGCTTCTCGTCGTTCGGGAACAGCTCGAGGATGGCGCGGTCCGTCACCTCGATGTCGTGCGGGTCGCCGGAGAGCGCCACCCAGCGGAACGGCCCCTTGCCCTCCTCGAACAGCGGGCGGATGTGCGCGGGAACGAATCCGGGGAACGCGAACGCCCTGTCGTAGCCGCCGAGCTCCGCCTCCGCGCGGATCGAGTTGCCGTAGTCGAAGACCTCGGCACCGGCATCCAGGAACCCGACCATCGCCTCGACCTGCGTCGCCATGGATGCCCTCGACTTCGCCGTGAACCCCTCGGGGTCGGCCTGCGCCGCCGCGTGCCACTCCTCGACGCTCACGCCCTCCGGCAGGTAGGTGAGCGGGTCGTGAGCGCTCGTCTGGTCCGTCACGATGTCGATGGGTGCCCCGCGGCGCAGCAGTTCGGGGAACACGGTCGCCGCGTTGCCCACCAGGCCGACAGAGAGCGGGCGCCGCTCGTTCTTGGCGGCCGTGACGCGTGCGAGCGCGTCGTCGAGGTCGTCGGTCAGCTCGTCGAGGTACCCGTGGTCGACCCGGCGCTGCAGCCGCGCGCGGTCGACATCGACGATGAGCACGGCGCCCTCGTTCATGGTGACCGCCAGCGGCTGGGCTCCGCCCATCCCTCCGCATCCGGCCGTGAGCGTGAGCGTGCCGGCGAGGCTTCCGCCGCTGTGGTTGTCTCCCCCGCCCTTGCGGGCGGCCATCTTCTCGGCGACGGCGGCGAACGTCTCGTACGTGCCTTGCAGGATGCCCTGGCTTCCGATGTAGATCCAGCTGCCCGCCGTCATCTGGCCGTACATCGTCAGTCCTACCGACTCGAGCCTGCGGAACTCGGGCCACGTCGCCCAGTC
>Ga0164242_10006383_pt1 | contig 12978 bp, 9 predicted proteins | sample OricomgcompostMG_FD_108783 | JGI IMG/M metagenome (GOLD analysis project Ga0164242, IMG submission 108783) | Miracle-Growth compost microbial communities from Emeryville, California, USA - Original compost - Miracle growth compost (MG) ... | reverse complement strand
GGCGAACGCCTGGACGATGCCGGCCTTCATGTCGAAGACGCCGGGCCCGGTCATGCGGTCGTCCGCCACTGAAAACGGCCACCGCGACAAGGTTCCCAACGGCCAGACGGTGTCGTAGTGCCCAAGCAGGACCACGCGCGGCTTGCCGCTCTGCCAGCGAAGATGCGTCCGGTCGCCAGTGGTGATCCGCTCCGCCGCATGCCCGATCCGACGGCGCGCGACCTCGTCGACCGCATCGGCGCATCGCGAAAGCGCGTCGCCGTCGACCGACGGCGACTCGCACGAGACCAGCGACTCGACGTCGGCGACGAAATCATCGAGGGCGACGGTCATCGCTTCACCGGCGTCGCGTCACGGGTGAACAGTCGCACCAGGAATATGCCGAGTGCGAGCAGCGCGATCGGGAACAGGAACGCCATCGGGTACTGAAAGTGCTTGACGAAGGCAACCGGCTGCGCAGTCGTCGGTGCGACCACCGGACCAGGCTCGACCGGCGGCGCAACACCGACGTCGGGAAGGGTCACGGGCGGTACGACGTCAGTGGGTGCCGGCTCCGGTGTCGAGGTCGCCACGCCGCCGCCGGGCTGGTCTGCCGGCGTCACGGTGAAGGTGACCTCCGTCTTGATGTGCCGTGTTCCGGGACGCTTGTGGCCGTCGAGCGCAACGTGCCACAGGTCCAGCGGCGAGGCATGTGAGACGTCAGGAAGGATCGCGATCCCGTTGTCGGTGCCACCCGTTGCCCAACCGGCGATGACCTTGGTGACGTCGACGGTGAACTCGCTGTGCGCCGCGTCGTACGCGAGCTTCGGGGCGCCGTGACAGTCAACCTTCGGGACACTGGTCAGACTGCCGGCCACCCCGTCCTTGAAGGGCTGCGTCGCGACACAAGCGATCAGGTCTGCCGACTCCGGTTGTAGAGAGCCATCCGTCGCCGCCGTCGCAACCGGAAGGGTCATGGTGGCCTCGACGATCTTCGAACCGGCGGGGACCGCTTTCAGGTCAGGCTTCAGATAGCTGCGCGCCGTCTCGGCGCCGAGCGTGACGCCAACGTGCAGGGTGTCGGCCGGATAGATCGACGGCAGCGGCACCGGGAGGGACAGGCAGCCGAGCGGCGTCGCACACAGGTCGACCGGCAGCGGGAGCGACGCGTACCAGGCCTCGGTCGTGTCGCCGACTGTGACGGTCTTCGGCCCGACCATGGCGGGGTCGATCCGAGGGACAGCACTCGCTGCTGCGGCTGCAACGAGCCAGGAGACTCCGAAGATGGCACCCAACGCGAGCAGCGTCGCACGCCGCAGCCGCGTCACTCTGGGTTGATTCGCCATCTCCGCACGTTCATCCTGCCCTCGATTCCCGCACCAGCGTGACCGGACGCGCTCACCGTGCGCATCGTCCGCGCGCACCAACCGGCATGAACGGTGTCGTAGCCAGGTATGACGACCAGCTCCGGACTCGCGACTACTGTCCTGCTTCGTGAAGCTGACCGCTGTCGAACTACGCCGCATCAGCCTTCCTCTCGTGTCGCCGTTCCGGACGTCGTTCGGCGCCCAGACGACCCGCGATGCGCTGCTCGTGCGCGCCGTGACGCCGGACATCGAGGGCTGGGGCGAGTGCGTCGCGATGCTCGAGCCGCTCTATTCCCACGAGTACGTCGACGCTGCGCAGGCCGTGATCGAGCGCTTCCTGCTCCCCCGGCTCTTCGCGGCGGGCAACATCACCGCCGGTCAGGTCAGTGGCCTGCTCGAACCCATCAAGGGCCACCCCATGGCAAAGGCGGCCGTCGAGATGGCGTTGCTCGATGCCGAGCTTCGGCTCGCAGATCAGCCGCTTGCGACATTCTTCGGGGCCACTCGTGACCGCGTTCCGTCGGGAGTCTCCGTCGGCATCATGAACTCCGTCGCCGAGCTGATCGACGCCGTCGGCGGCTACCTCGACGCCGGGTACGTCCGCATCAAGCTGAAGATCGAACCCGGCTGGGACTACGAGCCGGTGCGCGCCGTCCGCGAGCGGTTCGGCGACGACATGCTGCTGCAGGTCGACGCCAACACGGCGTACACCCTCGAGGACGCGCGACACCTGGCCAAGCTCGACCCCTTCGACCTGCTGCTGATCGAGCAGCCGCTGCCGGAGGACGACATACGAGGTCATGCCGAGCTCGCCCGTCGGATCACCACGCCGGTCTGCCTCGACGAGTCGATCACCTCGGCACGATCCGCGGCGGATGCGATCGCGCTGGGTGCCTGCCAGGTCATCAACATCAAGGCGGGTCGAGTTGGTGGATACCTCGAGGCGCGGAAGATCGCCGCGGTCGCTGCTGCCAACGGACTCGCCGTGTGGTGCGGCGGCATGTTGGAGACCGGCCTCGGCCGCGCCGCCAACGCCGCACTGGCCGCTGGTCCGGAGTTCACACTGCCCGGAGACGTCTCGGCGTCCGACCGCTTCTACAGCCAAGACATCACGCCTCCATTCGTGCTCGACGACGGACACATCCACGTGCCGTCGGGTCCGGGTATCGGGGTCGATGTCATTCCTGACGTGCTCGAGACGGTTACGACTTCCGTCGCGACCGTGCGGCCGTAGCGGTTTGCTTCTTCGCCGGCTTGGCAGCCGGTGCCGCGCCAGATCGCTCGATCGCCGTCACGCTGCCGCCGAGGTAGGCGTCGACGACCGACGGAGTGTTGCGGACGACGTCGGGTGAGCCGTCCGCGATGACCACGCCATCCGCCATCGCCACGATCCGGTCCGAGATGCCCATGATCAACGGGATGTCGTGCTCGATGATCACGAGCGTCAGGTCGAGCTGATTCTTGAGGTCGACGAGAAGGTGCCCGAGTGCTTCTGTCTCGCGCTGGGCGATGCCTGACGACGGCTCGTCGAGGAGCAGGCAGACCGGCTCCAGCGCGACCAGGCAGGCAATCTCGGTGATGCGCCGGGTACCGGTCGACAGCTCCTGGATCTGCTTGTCGCGGTAGCGATCGAGCCCCATCGCGGACACCAGCGCCCGGGCCCGCCGCTCCTTGCTCTTCTCGCCAAGCGTGACGCCGACGGTGGAGCTCAGGAACCGGGTCGGCTGCACCCGCTCGAAGGCGAGCATGACGGTCTCCTTGACGGTCATCGTCGGGAACAGCGCGGCGTCCTGGAAGGAACGGATCAGGCCTAGCTTCGCTCGCTCCTCCGGGCCCAGGTGGGAGATGTCGCGGCGGTTGAACGACACCTGGCCGGCGTCCGGCCGGGTGAATCCGCCGAGCAACTCGAAGGTCGTCGTCTTGCCGGCGCCGTTCGGGCCGATCAGACCCATCGTCTCGCCGGCGCGTACGGCGATCGACACGTCGCGAACCGCGTGCACACCGCCGAAGCTCTTCCGCAGATGCTTCGCCTCGAGCAGCGTCGTGCCCGTTGTGGGGCGTCGCTGCGGCGGAACGTGGGTACGGTCGCGCGCCTGCAGCCGGGCCATGGTGCCGCCGGCCGATTCCGTTGCAGATGGCGGGCTGTCGTCGCCCGCGAACAGCGGCTCCGGGTCGATGCCGTGCGCGCGCGCGATCACCTTGACGAGACGGTCACGGATCGGTTCGACGACCAGCTGCACCAGGCCGCCCGGCTTCCAGAGGATCACGAGCAGGGTGCCGAAAGTGGTGGCGGCCAGGCCGATGTTGCCGAGATTGACCAGCGGCAGCATGATCACCCAGAGCGCGCCGATGATCGGTCCCGAGAGCATGAAGACGCCGCCGAAGACGGTCATGACGACGACGTCGATGCTGGCCGAGGTCTGGAAGGTCGTCGGCCCGATGCTCGACAGGGAGTGCCCGTAGACCGCACCCCCGATGCCCGCGACGAAGCCGGCGATCAGGTAGCCCTGCAGCTTCACCGTGCTCGCCCGGATCGTGAACGCGCGGGCGTTGTCTTCGTTGTCACGAATCGCGACAAGAAGCCGGCCGAAGCCGCTGCGTCTGAGGTTGTAGACCATCACGAATGTGAGCACGAAGATGACCAACGCGAAGTAGTAGTACTCGTGGCCGGTTTCGAGCGCGCGCCCGAACACGATCGGCTGGCCGGGGTCATGCCCCGCGCCGAGCATCCAGTCCTGCGCGAGCAACCAACTGGGTGTCGCGAGGGCGAAGCCCAGCGTCGTGAGCGTGAGCATCAACCCGCGGATCCGCAGTGCGGGAAGGCCGATCAGCACGGACGCCAGTCCGGCAGCCAAGCCCGCGTAGAGCAATGCGAGCGGGAAGTCGCCGATGCGCGCCGACACCTTGTACGAGACGACCGCACCGACCGCTGCGACCGCGAACTGGCCCAGTGTCAACTGGCCGGCGAGGCCGGTCAGCACGCAAATCGACAGACCGACGATCGAGAAGGCGAGAAACTCGGTGAAGTGCACGGACACGCTGTTGCTGATGAACAGCGGCAGCACCGCGAGGATCGCAAGACCAGCGACTGCCGACACCGGTCCGAGAGCGCGGACCATCCAGAGCTCCTGCAACCGCTGCGGGATCGGCCGCAGGCCCTGCACCGCGGCCCAGCTCCCTTTCTCCTCGTCGCGGCCGCCACGTTGCCGCTGGAACAGCAGCGCGACGAGGATGACCGCGAAGAGCATGACCTCGACGAGACCCGACTCCGGGTAGTTCCAGAGCAAGATCTGCTCGAGGATTCCCAGCCCGATGCCGCCGGCGAGGGCAAGTGGGAGGTTTTGCATCCGGCCGACGACAGCAGCCGTCATTGCGCGAAGCAACAGCTCCGGGCCGAAGCTGTCGCCGCTGGTGAAGCCCTGGGTCGGCGCGGTGAGGATCGCGGTCATGGCGCTGAGCGCACCCGCGATCCCCCAGGCCAGCGTCGACATGCGTGACGCGAAGATGCCCGACATCCGCGCCGCCTCGGGGTTGGCGGCGGCCGCACGGATACCGAGACCGAAGCGGCTCCGCTTCAAGAAGATCGCAAGCGCGATGACGACGATCGGGGAGAGGATGAGCATTCCCGAGTACGCCTGCGTGACGCGCAAGGCGCCGATGTTGAAAGCGGGCAGGAACGACGGTTGGGGATACAGCGAGCCCGCCGAGGCAGTCGAGTTGATGACGAGCGCGAAGACCACCAGGAACTGCCCGACACCCAGCGTCGCTACCACGCTCATCAGTCGCGGGGCGTTGCGCAGTCGCCGTACGACGCCCGTCTCGGCCGCGGCACCGGTTGCCGCGGACACGACGAGCGCCATCGGGAACGCAACCCAGTACGGGATGTGCCACTTGACCGCAGCGACCCCGAAGAAGGCCGAACCGAAGGCGCCGATCTGCCCGTGCGCGAAGTTGACGATTCGGTTGGTTCGGTAGATGAGCACTAGCCCGACACCGAGCAGCCCGTAGGTGAGACCGATGATCGTGCCGAGCACGATCACCGGAAACGGCGTCGAGGCCTTGATCACGCCGTGCTGGTCCAGCAGTGCCGAAAGCATCTTCGCGGCGACGACGGCCACCACGAACACCACAAAGGTCAGCAGTGCCTTGCGGGACGGCGTCGGGAGCCGTCGACCACGGCCGTCGGAGTCAAAGGCCGTCATCACCCCGCTCATTTGGCGGCCCCAGCGCCTTGCAGGAAGACCGCACGAAGCAGATCCTCGCGGGCGAGCAGCTCTTCCGCGCGCCCGTCGAAACGCATCTCGCCCTTCTCCATGAAGTAGGCGTGCTCGACGAGGTTGAGCGCGATGTTGACCGACTGCTCGACGAGGACGATCGCCGTGCCGTCGGCGTTGATCTGGCGGACCATGTCGAGCAGCTGCCCGACGATGACCGGCGCGAGGCCGAGCGACAGCTCGTCGATCAGCAGCAACCGGGGTCGAAGGATCAGCGCCTTGGACAGGCCGAGCATCTGCTGCTCGCCGCCGGACAGGGTCGCGGCGAGCGAGTTCCGACGCTCATACAGACGCGGGAACGCGGCGAATGTCGTCTCGATCGCTCGGTCGACGCCGGTCCGATCTCGCCCCATCGTGTAGCCGTAGCTCCGAAGGTTCTCGACGATCGTCATCGGGCCGAACACTGCGCGGCCACCGGGGATCTGGGTGATGCCCAGGCCGACTCGCCGCTCCGGATCCAGGTAGGTGATCTCCTGACCGCGGAAGCGCACGCTGCCCCGGGAGGGCAGCCCGATGCCGGAGATGACCTTGAGCAGCGTCGACTTGCCCGCGCCGTTCACACCGAGGAGTGCGACCATCTCGCCGTCGTCGACGGTGAAGTCGACGTCGAACAGCACTTGCAGCTGGCCGTAGGAGAAGTCGATCCCGCGGACCGAGAGCATCGGCAGATGAGCACCGCTGGCCTGCAGCCGCCGGATCTCTTCCCCTTCGAGGACGCTGTCGATCATCTGGTCGAGATCGGACTGGATGAGCTTGCCGGCACTACCGATGACGAACGCCGCGATCACGCCGGGGATCGCGATCGAGATCATCGCGCCGGCGACGCCGTACTGCGTCTGGACGCCACTGAGGAGAAGCGCTCCGGCGGTACCGCCGATCGCTGCAAACATCTGCGCCAGAGACTGGGCGTGCGCCCGCATGTTCGACGGCACGATCGACAGCAATGAGATGCCCAATGCGGGAGTCAGCACAGCGATGCAACCACCAGCGAGGCCGAAGCACACGACCATCGGCCAGAACCACGGCATGACACCGCCGATCGCGATGAACACGACGCCCATCCCGAGCAGATAGCCGCCGACTCGAAGCAGCCTCGCCGGGTCGGCGCTGAACTGCTTCTCGCCGCGTCGGCCGTACAACAGCAGTGCGATGACACCGGCACCGGCGTAGTACGCGAAGAACAGCCCTCGCTTGCCCGGACCGAGGTTCCACCGTTCGTCGAGGAAGAAGGAGACGAACGTCAGCAGCGGCACCACGAGGATTCCCAGCACCGCGAAACCGGCGCAGATCCGACGGTTTGTCGGGACCAGCATCACCCGACGGCAGATCTCCCAGAACCCGAGAGTGACATCGTCCGCAGCAAGGTCCGGTGTGCCGCCTTCTTCACGATGCGCCTCGCGAACGCTCGCGCGCAGCTGCTCGGTGTCCCACTTGCCGAAGCCGGGATCGCGGAGTCCGAGCGACACCATGGTCATCGCGATCGAGGTGAGCCCGAGCAGCAGGAACACGCCGCGCCAGGTGAACCCCGCGACGCTGGCCAGCAGGCCGACGAGCGCGGGCGCGAGGATGTTGCCGAAGGTGCCGACCGCCTGGTAGAGCGAGACGGCCCGAACCCGGGCGGCGGGCGGGTAGCTGTCCACCACGAGCGGCGTGTGTAGCGACTGCGCGCTACCGGTGCTCATCCCGTCGAAGACCAGGATGGCGATCAAGCCGAGCAACGACGTGACGAAGCCCGTGAACAGCGTCAGAACGCTCCAGAGGAACCCGGTGACGATGCACAGCAGCGCGCGCCGCGCTCGACCCTGGGTCAACGCGGCCACCGGAAGCGGAGCGGCCGCGACGGCCAACGCGCGCAGCCCGATCGCGGCACTGATGGCCCCGATCGAGATGCCGAGTGTTCGGCTGATCTCCGGCGTTAGCACCCCGAACGCGAACGCCTGGAAGTTGTCCGAGATGTAGAGCAGGCCGAGCGCGACGATCGGGTAGACCGACAACTGGTTGTCGCGAAGGACGGTGCGAAATCCGGTCGTCTCAGCGTCACCGGTGACGCCAAGCTTGACGCGCGCGGACTCATGAAGCTCTTCACGCGTCTGCTCGAGGTCGACCACACCCTCGATGCCCGAAGGGACCGTCACGACTGCCGAGCCATCCCGGCGCGCCATCAAAGGCTCGCCTTCGGGATCCGCACATCGAGCTCCCATGCGCTCTCGCCGATCCGATGCCCCGAGGTGTCCATCAGGACGACCGTGATCCGATGTAGTTGGTACTTCTCTTTGCTGTTCGCAAGATCCGGAATCAACGGAAGCTTGATGGACGTCGCTGTCGTCGTGAACACGAGGTGCTGGCGCAGGTAGGACTTGTCCGGGCAGCTCGGGTCGCTCTGGCAGGCCGGATCGCCACCGGCGACGCTCTTCATCGTCGCGTCAGGCTTGATCGGCGCGCGATCGACGAAGACCGCGAAGTACCCGGCATCACGACTCGGCGGCTCACCGCTTTTCGGCCCAGCGACCCGAAAGTCCTTCATCGACCAGGACACGGTCACCGGCTGATGCACCTTGGCCCGGCTCTGCGGACTGATGAAGTCCAGGCGTTTGTCCACCCGGAAGCTCAGGTCGTGGATGTGGGTGATCCCGCACCCGGACAGGACGAGCACCCCGGCCACGACGGTAGCGGCGAGGCGCCGAGTTGCGGTCGGGGCGGTACGCAACGGCCGACTCCTGGCTCGATCGTCGGGACAAGACCTACATCGTGGTGCGTGGTTGGCCCGGAGTCGTCGTGTCGCCCTACCAACTGGCGCCGGATTCACTGTGCGGCCCACCCACGTGGCAAGGCATTCGACGTACGGTACCGATTCTCCTCGTCAGGTACCGTAGCCGGACGGCCGCCGGTCGTCGAGGAACCTCAGCTGAAGCTCCGCCACCAAGCGGCCATCCGGATCGTTCAGGTCCAGCCCGAAGAGCTCAGTGATCCGTCGCACCCGGTACCGGAACGTGTTGGGGTGGACGTTCACCGCGGCCGCCGCGGAGGCCATGTCCCCGTAGGCATCGAAATAGGCCCGCAGCGTCTGCACCCAGGCCGTGCCCTTCGCCGCATCCTGCTCGGCGAGCGCCACGACCTGACCGACGAGCAGATCCGGCGTTCTGGACGCGATCTCTCGCAATCGCCGCAGGAAGACCTGTGGACGTACAGCGTCGATGGTCGCCGTACGCCGACCGCCGCCGACACCGATCACCTCGAGCACCTGCTCGGCCTCCCGCCGAGACGCAGCGACGCCACCCAACCCCGTCACCGTGCTCCCGATGCCCGCTCGCAGCTGCACTTGTAGGGCGTTGCCGGCCCGGTCGACGATCGCGGTGGCGAGTGCCTCGCCGGAACGCGCGTCGTCGTCGGCGTCCACGACCACGAGCGCGAATACGCGCGCGCCGGTCGCGGCGCAGTAGGCCTCGCGCCGATAGGACTCGCAATACACGGCGACGAGATCCGCAACCCGGGCCGCCGCGATCGTGCTGGAAGCATCTAGCTGATCGCCGACCTCGAAGGCCACCACGGCCATCGACCGCCCCGCGTCAAGCCCCAGCACGTCCTCCGCGAGCCCGACGTCATCGGTGCCGTCCAGCACCGCAAGCAGGACGCGGGCCCGCTGGTGCCGCTCGACATCGGCGGCGCTGCGGTGGCGAAGCAGGTGCAAGGCAGCAATGCGAGAGGCGTCGCGCAAGATCCGTTCCGCCTCGGGTCCGAGCGGCTCCCGTCCTTCAATCACCCAGATGCTGCCCAGCAGCTCGCCGCCGACGCGCACAGCGACTGCAAGGCGCGGCAGATACTCCACCTTGTCGCCCACGAAGTCGGCGATCCGCACCACCTCATCGGTCTGCCAGAGACGCCGGAACACCCCCGCGTCCTGCAGCCGCCGGATCCACTCGGTAGGGACCTGACGACCGAGGATCGTCCGCTGACGCGCGGCGTCGATCGGATGCTCGAGGTTGGAGTAAGCCACCACATGGTTGCCAGGGTCCTCGATCGTGGTGGCGCCGCCGACCACCGCGGCTACGGCGTTCGCCAACGCGAACAGGTCGCCGAGCGGCGCCTCGGACAGCCCGGCGGACTCGGGCGCCGGGCGCACCGCGGCCGTCAGCAACAGCGTGTAGAGGTGCCCCCAGGCGAGCTCCTGCGGCACCGCGAGCAGAGCGACGCCGGCATCCTCCGCGGCGGCGCGCAAGTCGTCCCCCGCCGCGCCCGGCAGCTTGACCACCACCGCCACGGCGCCGGCGTCCGCCGCCTGGCGGACCACCGACACCCGGCCCCGGTCACTGTCGACGCCTAAGGCGAGGACGACCACGCCGTCGGCCGGTGGCAGCGGCTCCGACACGTCGAGGAGCAGCGGATCCGACACCGGCACGTCGAGTCCCCGGGGTGCCGACACGACCTCGAGCAGGGCGGGCTGCAGACGTTCGATGAGCGCGCGCAACGTCGGTGCGGGCGGCGGCTCTCCGCTCGGCTGCGATGGTGGCTCGATGTCGCCGGCAGGCGCACCTGATGCTCGGCCCACGTACGCACCTCCTAGGCCGCCTCCGTCGGTCACCCTTTCATTGTCGCGAGGTAAGACACAGCCGGTTCGGTGCTAGCCCGTCGACTCGACGATGTCGGCGGCGGCGAGGACGTACCAGAGGTCGCGCGTGACTCCCACGACCTCGAGCCCATCCGCGAAGGCCGCCGTCAGCGCCTGGCGCATCGCCACCCGCCAGGCATGTGCGAGCGCCGGGTCGGTCTGTCGCAGCCCGACGATGTCCTTCGGCGTCTGGATCAGCCGGATCGCGGCGTCAGTAGCGGCGAGCTCCGGCCCACCGTCGGAACGACGGCACAGCGCCTCGACCGCACCGTCCGCTCGCGCCTGACCGAGATCAGCCGGTGAGAAGCATCCCGCCGCGGCCGAGACCACACCGCTGCTCGACAGCCGCCACGTCGCGAGACAGCGGTCTGTCTCGTCACCACTGTTGATGCCATCGCGCATCGCGCCGTAGAAGTTGACGTAGTACGTCGTGAGCGCAGCACCAAGCTTGACGACGTTGAAGTACGTGTTGCGCCCGACGAGCGGGTCGAACGTCCAGACCACCCGCTCCAACCCCTGCTGCAACGCCCAGGAGCGCTGGTGCTGCTTCAGCGCGTAGCCGAGGCCGGATCCTCGGTACTGCGGCAGGATCCCGGCGATGTGGCTGTGCAGGTGTGGGCCGTCGACGTCCGCGCCACGAAAGCCGATGGCGGCACCCACGACCTCACCCTGCTTACGAACGACCACGACATAGTTGCCGGAGTGTGCGAATGCCAAGGCGAGCTCGGGCTTGACCGGCTCGTCAGACCCTCGCAACCAGACCGCCGCGAGCACGCCGACCGCGGCCCTCGCCTGCGGTTCGGTTCGCACGAACTCGAAGTCGACACCGGTGGGCATGCGCACGCCCAGATCGTTCGACACAACGGCACGGTAATCGGCAACCGGTGATCACTACCTCGTGCCGACGACCCAATCGGCGGGCCCGGATTGGGCTAGGTGGCCAAATCCACATCGCCGTCCGGGTTACGCGACGAGACCGACCCTTCGCAGCTCAACGGTGAGGTCGTGCGGGTTGGTCGAGGCGGTCATCGCTGCGTCCAGAGTGATGACCCCGTCGCGGATGAGCGCGACCAGGTGCTGGTCGAACGTCTGCATGCCGTAGTACGAGCCCTCTGCGATCAACGACATGATCGATCCTGACTTTTCCGCGTCCGTGATCGCGTCGGCAACACGACCGGTGTTGACGCAGACCTCCATGGCGACGCAACGGCCCTCACCGTCGGCGCGGGGTACGAGCCGCTGGCAGATGATTCCGCGCAGCGCACTCGCCAGCGAGATCCGGACCTGCTTCTGCTCGTGCGGTGGGAAGAAGTCGACGACACGCGTGATCGTCTCCTGCGCATCAGTGGTGTGAAGCGTCGACATGACGAAGTGGCCGGTCTCGGCGGCGGCCAGTGCCGCGCGCACCGTCTCCTGGTCACGCATCTCACCGACGAGGATGACGTCGGGGTCTTGGCGCAGAGCCGCACGCAGTGCGACGTGGAAGTCGTCCGTATCGACGCGCACCTCGCGCTGGTTGATCATCGCCAGCTTGTCGAAGTGCAGGATCTCGATCGGGTCTTCGATGGTGACGACGTGCACTTCGCGGTTGATGTTGATGTGGTCGATCATTCCGGCGAGCGTCGTCGTCTTTCCCGATCCCGTCGGGCCGGTGACAAGCACGAGACCCCGCGGCTCGAGCGCCAGGGTTTCGAGTACGGTCGGCAGACCGAGATCGCCGAGCGGGATGGCGCCGACGGAGACGCGCCGGAACACCAGACCGGCCGAGCCGCGGGAGCGGAATGCGTTGACCCGGAACCGGCCGACGTCGGGCAGCGAATAGGCGAAGTCAGCCTCGTTAGTGCGTTCGAACTCCTCGATCAGGTCGTCGCGCAGGACCTCACGCACCATCTGATCGGTGTCGGCGGGGGTGAGGTCACGGGTCTCCAGCTTGCGGAGCCGTCCGTCGATTCGGACGCGGGGCGGCGACCCGACCTTGCAGTGCAAGTCGGAGCCCCCACAGTCGACGAGCGCGCGTAAGAACGGCTCGATCATCAAGGCGGACACGTCTTCTCCTTCGGCGTGATGTCCGGGCACCTTGACCGCATAACGCAGACCCCCCGGCCGCTTGCCTGTTTCACGCTGGGTTGATCGTGCACCGAGCCGGGGCGTTACGCCACTACGGCGATCAGATCGCCCTCCTGGACGACCTGGCCTTCGGCGACGAGCAGCTGGCTGACGCTCCCGGCCCCCTCGGCCAGCACGGGGATCTCCATCTTCATGGACTCGAGAATCACGAGGGTGTCACCATCCTCGACCCGGTCGCCTTCCGAAACTAGGACTTTCCAGACGTTCGCGACCATTTCGGCCCTTATCTCGGCCACACCGCCTCCGCTCTCTGATGCGGCCCAGAGCCTAACTGCACGCCGATCCAGGGCTCGAAGGCGCACTCAGCCCCTGCCGTCGACCTCCCGCTGGAGCCGCTCGGCGGCCGCCTTCCAGTGCGCGGCTTCGGCCTGCGCCTTCCGGAGTTCGGCCATCAGGCCTGAGACGACTTCCCCGGTCACCCGATCGGGCCGGCCCGGGACGATCTCGGCCGCACGGCGGCGAGACAGGACATAGCCGGCCGCCAGCAGACCCGCCAGGCCCGCCAGGATCGCGACGCCGACCAGTACCCCTGCGGTCATCGCAAGGGAGCCGGCCGGCGAGAGCCGGCTCGGCGGGTGGGTGGGGAAAGGACAGCCGGCCGGCGAGAGCCGGCTCGGCGGGTGGG
>Ga0164242_10006382_pt1 | contig 12978 bp, 13 predicted proteins | sample OricomgcompostMG_FD_108783 | JGI IMG/M metagenome (GOLD analysis project Ga0164242, IMG submission 108783) | Miracle-Growth compost microbial communities from Emeryville, California, USA - Original compost - Miracle growth compost (MG) ... | reverse complement strand
GCCCCGGCAGCGATCCCATCGTACGCCGTTGGATACCGCTGTGCTAGGAGCAGGCCCTGCCGGCCGCCTTGCGAGCAACCGTTCCAATAGGAAAAGGTCGGGTCCTTGCCGTAGAAGCTTCGAATGAGGGACTTCCCAATAGTTGCCTGTTTTGTCCGGTGAGCTGAGGCAACCGGAATTCCAGGCAGCGAATTTTGGCACTTACCTCGTCATCCAGAGACCTTGATCCGAGGTTATCCAGGTTGTACAGATTGACGTTTCCGGGACTTAGCAGAGCCCAAGGGCTTGCATCCGCGGCACTCCCGAGCCCTGCGTCAGTGGTGATTGTTGCGTAGCCGTCGGCAATGGCGCCGGCCATTGCGCTGTACGACAGGAAGAACCGTCCGGCGACCCAACCACCACCGCCAACGGCCTGAAATCGGCCGTTCCATTTGTCGACTGGGAGCCAAGCCTCGACGAAAATGTTGTCATCCTGCCCGGGGTGTGTGTAAGACACCGTCACGTTGCAGATTGTGGCGTTCGTTACTTCTGTCGATGGCTGGGTGAACCTATACGCATCTGGAACAGACGCAGTATAGTTGGTCACAATGTTGGCCGTGAGGGAGAGGATCTCGGCGCCGAAGATAGATGGGAGGCCAAAGGTTGCCGGTATACAGGCATTGGACAGTGATGGAGTCATGTTAGCCGAGCTTCTGTTTGGGAATCAAGATTTCATGGATGATAAGATAAAAAGATGTGTGCAGCGGACCTGGTATGCCCCTATGAACTTATATAAAAATGCGAAATTGGCCGCTATGGATATAAGCACAGAATAAGGACAGTGAACCATGTTGATCCCAACAGGTTCTTCAATTCTGGATACGGACGTGTTTATGGCCACGAGAGTGGATGGAGGATGATCTGGCGACGAGGCACTGCCGTCTTGAAGCGCAGAGCGGGTTGTGGGAACATGGTATAGTTCCGTATTCAAGTGGATACGATTGGCCGGTCCCACTCCACTCCGTACCGGGATTGCACACGCGGTTCCTGCGGGTGTAGCTCCATAGCACGGGAGTCAGGGAGTGGGCCGGCCTGGAATTGCCCCTTCGTGTCCCTGCGAGCGACGCGGCCCATTAGAGGAACCGTGGGAACGGTGAGATATCTGCGGAAATTCCGAAGATGACGTAAAAGGGAGAAGACGTTGAACCCCCAATCATACCGCTGCTAAGGGGTTTTGAGATGGCGCCTAAGTGCGGCAACACCTAGCGCCATAACTTCGCGAATGCCTATTGTAAACAAAGTTATCGAGTTAGAAATATACCTACAAAAGTTACATAAAATTCCGAAGCTAGAGCTACTGAGAAAGGTACACGAATATCTCAAGTCCCAGTCATGGTGGGCCTGCAAAGCGAATATGTCTTCCGGCAATGAAAGATCTGCATTATTTAATATACCCTAAAATTAGGACGAATAGCGGATTCCATATCAGTCAGGTTATCAAGAATTCGAAGGAACGCATGATAGCCCGACACGCCCAGGGGCTGCGAGAAGCGCACCAAGAACCAAGCCTTGAATACCACACTGTCGAATTTCCGCGCCGAGGGGGTGTTTCGCCAAGAGTGCGTTGTCTCGGGCCATCTCGCCGTTTCCTGCACGATGCCCACTACCTTCACCTAGCTCTCGCATCGCCTCGACCACGCAAGTTGGTTGAGGCTGAGTAAGTGCCCTGAAGGAGATACCCACCACAGGACCATATCCAGACACAGGGACTGTGCATGAGAGCTCAACCTTCGTTTGAATCCTACAAACGAAAAACTAAAAGTAGAGACATTTATAGCTTGGAGGCCTTTGCTCCTCTTTTCTCTGTAATCATCTCTGCGAGCTTCCGTCGCACAAGCTTGCCGGTTGACGTCTTGGGGAGTTCTTCCACATGGAATAGACCACCCCTCAACCGCTTATATGGCGCCACTCTTTCCTCGACAAACGCCTTAATCTCCGCTAGAACCTGCTCAATATCCCTAGCCTCAACCGAACTAGCCAGGGTGACACACCCAAGTGGCACCTCGGAGTCCTTATCTGTGGCAATCCCACAAACCCCGGCGTCAGCTACTAAGGGATGTGAGAGAAGGATTGCCTCCAGCTCAGCAGGCGCAATCTGGTTCCCTTTAAACTTGATCAACTCCTTCTTCCTCCCTGTAATCCAAAGGAAGCCATCCTCGTCGGCCCTCACGATGTCGCCGGTGCATAACCAGCCATCATGGAAGGTTTCGGCTGTAGCGGTGGGATTGTCTTTATACTCCATGAAGACTGTCGGCCCCTTGAGGATACACTGTCCATCCGTTCCCTCAGGAACGTCTTTGAAATTATCATCCACGATCCGAACCGAGACTCCGGAAGTAGGCTTGCCAACACTCCCCGCTCTGCGAGCCTGTTCCTCGCGTAACATGGCGATCGTGGCCTCTGTCATCCCGTAGCCATTAAGCACTTTGACCTCTGGGCTAAGGATATTTTGTAGATCCTTCACCGTCTCCGATGCCAGCGAGGCACCCGCGCACATGAGCGTGTGCACTGACTTTAAATCCAGCTTCCGCACGTTCGGGTCCTTCGTTATGCGCACCGCGGTTGCAGGAACAACCCTAAGAACCGTGGCGCGAATTTCCGCACACCGCGTCAAGTAGGCCATGAAGTCGAACTGACCCATGGCAACCGTGTGGCAGCCCACGAAGGCAGGGAGCAGAATCCCGGAAACAAGGCCGTAAATGTGTGCATATGACGGGAAGAACACCTCTTTCGTTCTCGAGCTGTGGAGGAACGGGCTCGTGGTCCGCACCGTCAGGAGGTGTGCGATGAGGTTATAGTGAGAGAGAGCAACCCCCTTTGGTACCCCCGACGTGCCGGAACTGAAACACATAGCCGCTGGCACTTTCGTGTTGTCTTTACCGGTCAAATCGAACGGAGCCATTGGCTTACGCACATCGGATATGAAGTCCCGCGGAAACTGTTCCCTGGATTAGTTTTTTCTCATCAAATATATCTGGTGCCCGCGCTTACATGAGGCAACTTAGTCGTTACTGGTGTCAAAGGGTCATGAATAACGATCACTGCTGGGGCTGTACGCAGTTTCGTACTTTTCAAAGCCTCCTCAACTTTCGATAGAAGTACGGCATCCACAGCGATCACCTTAGGTTTGGCGGTTTCAAAATAATGAACAAGCTCATAGCTCGTTGCCAAAGGGTTTAGCCCGCTATCGATACTTCAATTAGTCACATCGTTACATTGTCCACCTCAACTATTCATCACCTTACCAACTACAGGCACCAGCCCACATCACAGAGTGAGATAGCAGACTCCAGTTCACGGAGTTTTGCCCATATATACAGACAACATCACCCTCGCCGAGGCCGACTACATCACGTAAGCCGGCGGCTCCCTGAGCGGCAAGCTTCCGGATGCCACCGAAGGTGAGGCCATGGGAGGGGTTGTTAAAATCGCTTGAGATGGGCGTTTCGTGGGAGACGTCATCCGGGTTGCTCGCGAGGAGAAACTGAGAGATCGAAAGATCGCGAGGCGTGCTGAACGGCGGAAAAGGTGATCGGTATACTCGTTGCGCCGACATCGTGCGGATCATTGACCGTTGACTCCTCAAGTTAGCCAATGATTTCAACCGCTGAGTTGCGCTGATGAAGTCCCTGTGGGTAAGTTCAACTTCATGGGCACAACTGAAGGGGAATTAGCACGCCCACCAGCCTGAGCTAATTATTCATTAGCCCCTCCCTTGACTGAAAACTTCACCCACCCCGGGAACTATAATCCGGGGCTTTGAACATTGCACCATGCATTCCCCACGGGGCCCCGAGGGTCTAAGACCCGAGTGCATAAGTATTCCCAGCTGTATCGTTAGGGTGGCAGGGTAGCCTTCCACTTAGGGGTCTAGTTTAGGGGCTCAAAGTTCGTCTATCCGGTTGCTACTTGCTCAAGCACGTTCTTGATTATGTCAGCGTTCTGACGACAATTGAAGCTCGAGGAAGAGACTGGTGATCAACAAGTTCACAAAGCCATTATTGTGAAGGCTATCGTGGTGAGGACCAGACTCAGATCTACATGAGAACCAAGTCGAATTATTGTTGATATGCAAAATTCGGCGGTGTCGTATGAGTTTGCCGACTCGCGTGGCGCGTGGCTCCGGGGTTGAGGGTAATGCGAAGAGCTTGGGAAACCGCCATAGTTCGACTGTAGTGGAAGAGGTCTGAGAAAATCAAGGCGAATTGGGAAGGAAGCCGTCTCTCTGATTAGACGACAGACAGACCGATGTGTCTGTCCGACCACTATCATCAATATTTCACCCAACCAACCGAACCCGTTCGGCCTGGTCCTCATCATCCTCCTCCTCGCTTTCCTCCTCGCTTTCCTCATCCTCTTCCTCGTCCTCATCGTCATCCTCTTCAGATTCTTCCTCTTCACTCTCCTCTTCTTCCTCAGCCTCCTCCCCCTCGGCCAGCCAGTCATCGAGCGACTTCTCACCAATACCACTCCCGCCCCCATTACCGTTCGAGGCCTTGGTCGACGGCTTAGCTGCGCTGTCAAGAGCTTCAGCGGCCGGGACGGTCCTCTTCTCCCCATACGCGGCAGCTAAGGTATCAGAGTCCCTCAGTCTTGGATCGGGCTCCTTTCCATCCTCAACCCAGTCGGGGAGCGCCTCGTAACCCCTTAAACCATGCACGCCACCCCCACCTGCTAGCACAAGTGCCGCCGACCCAAGCATGTAGCCTTTTCTTGATTCTGAGGGGCTTGGGGCTTGCGGTGCTGGTTTGGGGGCGAGGAGCATTAGCGTCGCCAGCTGGGGCACGTTCAGAAGGGATTTGTAAAGTCGCGTCCGGTCACGTAAGTCGTATGAGGTATCGTAGCGGACTAGCTGGAGGACATAAGCCCAGAGTCTTGCTGTCGGGTGGTCGTCGTCTTCGAGGAGCGGGGGTGGCGGTGCGGCGTCGTCGCCCGAGGCCTGGGCGGCCTCGATTTCGCGGTTCAAATGGTGCAGATACACCTTTGCCCCAAGCAACACAATCTGCCGCTTCGCCACTTCAGATTCAGAGGCGAATTCCTTCAGAAGGATGCGTAGTACGTCGGGTGCAATGTTGTCCTCGCCGTGGAGTGCCGAGAACTCGCCCACAAGCCAGACGATGGTTGCCCTCGCCTGTGGATCGGTTGCACTATCAAGGTTCTTCGCCAGCCGCACCACTGTCGCAACATGTGCCGTAGGGTCTTGTTGGATCAAGTGGCGGATTACGGTCAAGCTCTCAGCGGCTAGGATTCCATCTAGACTGGTGATCTGTCCAAGTAGGAGACGAAGACATCGGGGCGCAGTTGCGGGATCGGTTTGCGCGCATCTGCCAATCGCCCTGACGGCTTCTCGGACGAGGAGCTTGTCACTGCCACGGCTGAAGTGTTCCAGCTCGTTTAGTATGAGGCTCTTTACATGAACGGGTGCGTGGGGGAAAATGAGGGTTAAAAACTCTAATTTCAGCTCCCAAACCGGTTGAGTGTCGGTAGCGCGAACCAGTAGATGCGATGCATATTTGACGAAGTCGGTTGGCCTATCAAGACAGATCGAGACGATATCGAAGAGTGCGACCTGTTGGATATCCTGGGGGCCACGGAGGAGAGCGATGAGCGGGCCAATGACAGTCTGAACGTACGCCGGTGTACCAACAGAGGCGTAGCATCGAGCAACAGCGATGACAACCCCCGAGTTACGGGATTGAAGAAGCGGCTTAATGCTGTTGAGTAGATATTCCAGGTCTGGATCGAGGACGACGGTCTGTTCTCCCTCGGAGCTAGCGTCGCCACCTTCGCCATAGAAATCCTGCAGGTCAACTGCTTGGTTCTTTCTCTTAACTGTTTTTGTGCGCCTCGGGAAGCATTTACGCGAGTAGATCGTCAGTAACCTGAGCGTTGAAAGCTGGCTCCATTCATCCATATCCACAACCTTCTTGATTAGGCCTCGGTAGTGCTTGTGTATGAGGTCGATCCGCTCCGGGCAGATTTCCATGAATGCGGTGACGGCAGCTCCAGCAACATAGTATTGTTTGTCTCCGAGTAGAGTAGACAGGTACTCTAACAGCTGTGGCCGCTGGCTAGGATCAAGGCGGTAGCATTTCGGTATAGCTAACGCAGCCGCACGCCGAACATACGGGCTCATGTCCCCCGCACCCTTCTTTATTGCCAAGGAAACGATCTGGCTGATAACCGGGACTCGAATGTTCGACATAGTCCGCAATGCGAGTGCCCGGACTTGCGGGTTAGCATCGGAGAGCGACTTCTGAATGGTATTGATGGAGAGGAGGGCGACATCCGGGTCTTGTTCGGCATGGTGTACGACGTAGATATACACAAGCTTCTTGATCTCGATATTAGGCGAGGCTATGTTCTTGACAACGGAGGAGAAGAACGGCAAGGTCTTTTGCGATCGGTACATCATCTAGAGGAACGGCGTCAGTGGCAACCGCGAAGCAAGGGGAAGCTGACCGGAGCACCGTACCGAGATGACGCGCCGCAATCCGTCAAGCACTTCCCTCTCACTACGACTGTCAATAAGCTTCTTGATCTGGTTCCGATCAAGCGGCTTAGACGAGCCCCGCGCACTTCTCGCCGCTGAGGCGGCATCGAGCGTTAGGTCCCGAGCTACAAAAGCGCTCGCTCCGTCAGTTTTGGTTGTAGTAGACTGCGCCAAATGGACTCACCGCTTTCCAGCAACGTCGATATTCGGGATATGGTCTCCATGGCTAGAGGTTTTGGTGCTGGGACACAGCGCTCCTGCCTCTCGTTGCTCTACCGCAGTGGCGTTTGGGCGAGTTTGCGTTGCTTAAACAGACCGGTGACGTTACGCTGCGGTTGGGATTTTGGTGGGGGTGGCATGACCCGATATGCAATTAGGCGGATACGGCGGCTTAATGCCTCCCTCTCACACATGTTGAAGGGTCTCATCACTTCATTGTAGGATGTTGAGCTCTCGCTAAGAAGAAATGGCAGCGCATGGCCGGTCTATCATGAGGGATATTGGGACACTTCCTAGATACAAGTGGCCGCATCTTACGCCGTAACCCCCTCGCGACAAGTTGACTCCGAAAACTTTAAGATGTCGTTGGCGCCCGTCTTCCTGTCACCAGCACTACCGTCAGAGCTGCTCACATACATTATTTCCAAATGCGCCTACCCAACTACGCTCATCGTATGCTCGACGCGGACTGACTTTCTCGCGTCACTTACCAACGACGTCCTTCACCAAATCCAACCCGAAGATCCCGAGGAGAAGCGAGGAGAACCAGAGGACCTCGAGGAAGGTGGCCCCCCGTCGACGATCATCGTCCAGAATACGCCTGGGGCTCACCTCCTAGCCGCTCCGCTCTTTCAGGTCGCCGTGGCGAAACACATTCGCATAGTCTTCGTCCCCACCGTCTCTCATCTTCGGGTATTCCTCTCACTCTTCGGCGTAACCAGGACAAATGTGACTGCTCCACCCCAACTCCCACACGCACAAGTCAGGGACACCCAGAACACACCACTCCTCTTCGTGTTCGGCTTTCTGGACCTTCACCGCGACACAAGCGAATGGAGTGCTCAGGGGTTGAGCAATACCGCCGCAGCACTAGTCGACGCCGCGAGGGAGGCACGTCTACGAGCCGTCATTCTCGAGCCTACCCGGCACGGCGGCGAGCGAAACAGTCTCGAGTCCGTCGTTGAGGAATCGGTGCCCGTACTAAGTAGCAGCGCACGGAGAGCAGCCGCGGACTTGGAAGAGGGCGGGTGGACTGGGCGAACAGTCCCAGTGCGAAGGGTGCTGGGAAGGTGGTTCCGGTTCCGTGAAGGGGATTGGGCGAAACCTGTTTAGCAAACATAACACGATAGCAGGGGGACTATTGAATGCAAGCAAGTCTTGGGCCACGAAGCCGGACCTCGACGATCCCGACCATTGGATGGTCTCTATCATTGCGGCGTAAAAACCCACTGCACATAAAACTTCTCATTATCCCGGTTTCAAGCCAAACCGAACGCCTTCCCAATGGTATCATAACCTCCCTCGCCCCCATTTCTAAGCAAAATCCAGCCCTCACAATAGACGTCAACCCGTGGCGGTAACCTAAATGGCCTGTTCCATCTCGGTGATGTACAGCTTGATGTGGGACTCCATCTTCAGGTACTCGTCGTATGCCGCATGAACCTCATTCTCAACATTCTCCTTCAAGTCAAGCATCTAAATCCAAGTCAGCAGGGCAGTCCTCCAAAATACCACCAGGTGGTGAGGACCGGCGGGAGTGATCCATACCTTCTTCTCCGTCTGCTCGATGCGTACCCTCCTCCTCTCGATATCCTGGCCCTTCTCCGAACGCTCCGCCGTTAAAGTCTTGTGCACCGCGCGAAGCTCCTCCATCTTCTCCTTCGCCCTCATCGCCTTCTCCTTGCTCTGCTCACGGAGCGTCTCCGTCCGCTCGGCCCACTTTGAGAGCTGCCGCTGGAGCAATGCTTCCGTCCGCTCGACCTCGCGGACATTTGCGCCGCGCTCCGTAAGGGCGTCGCGTTGCTTCGCATTCTTGGCATTCTCCTCCTCCTCCTTGGAAAGCTCAGTGGATATCTCGTCGAGTAGCTTGATGCACGACGCAACATCCGTGGAGATGACGGTGAAAGAGTCTGTTGATGTTTGCAGCGCCCTTCCCCTCCGGTCTAGGGAGTCGATGTGAGCCTTGTCGTTGTTCAGAGTGTTGCTCAGTTCAGTCAGGCTTTCCTGAAGCGACTGGGGACTCTGGAGCACGTATGGCCGGAGTTTAGCGCTCTCTTGCTTGAGCGACAGTTTGGCAGCCGTCTTCTCCTCGAGCTGTGTCGCCAGCTCGCCTTTCCTTGCCTTCGCCTCCTCCAGCCGAGCAGCCACCTTCTCTTGGTTGCGCCGTAGCTCCAGCAGTCTCTTCTTCAGGTCCTCGTTCCGTCTTGTCTTCTCGGCCGCGAGCGCTTCCATCGCCTTTCTGTTCCCCCTCAGCTCGTCTAGCCGGGCCTCCATGTCCTGGTTCTCGCCGTAGAGCGTCTCGATGCGCGATTTGGTTGTCTCGGATCGGTTGAAATGCTCGTCGATCACGCCCGTCTGGCTCTCCCGGAAGCGCACAAAGTTGATGAGATAGCTGAAGATCTTGACGAGCCGCTCGTGCGTTGGTTTGTACAAGTCCATGAAGCTGAGGTCGTTAATTCCGCACTCTAGGAGCAGCCGGCGTAGGGAGACGTAGAAGCCCATCAAGTTTCGCGTGTCGGGCGGCATCAGCATGTCGCCGAGGTCTCCGCAGACGTCGTCGGCCGCTGCGCGCATCGCGGGGTTGACGGTTTCGCGGGTCGCATTGAGGAGGAGTTCGGCGAACCATTCGAAAACCATCTGAACTTGGACGGGGTTGGGCTTTTGAAGATCCCCAAGGGCGAAGGGAATGCCGATGTCAGTGATGCATCCCACGATCTCTTTGTCGGGCAGGCGCATAAACGCGTCGGCTTCCTCCTCCTTCTTGCGCGTTCGAGATTGCTGTTGCGCCGGAGGGAGGATGGACATCCTTGGATTGTAAGCCATTTCGATATGCCGCGAAAGTTTCGTATTGTAGATGACTTTCGTTACGCAGTATTTAGCAAAATATTAGTTGCGACCGGTCTGTTGTGGATTGTCAAGCTCCAATGGCGCGTAGATGGGTGACGAAGATAGAAAACAGAAGATTGGTTGCTGGGGGGACGGAGACTAAGCCGAATCCGTCGCACTACTCCAGGCGTGCACGACCCGCCCCACCACGTGTTCAATACCACGTGATCACACACCTGGCCGACGGACTCTCGGCCTCTCATAGGCTGTACCTACCTACGAGGTACCTACTTTCCTAGCTCTTTCATGACCACATTTCATCATGGGCTACGCAAACACCACCGTCTTCTCAGTCTCCATAGCATGTCGAGCGTTGAGGAAGAGCAGAACACATTAACATTCCATCAGAAAATGAAGGCATAAATAAAGGCCAACTTCGGGCATTAGACCAGGTTTCGGATACCCACACGATTTAATCTCTCTTTCACGTTTCACGACAGCAATAGGACCTTGTGCATATCGTCAGCCTTAGTTCAAGGTAGCAACTAGCAATTTTAAGCAGGCAAATGGGTTAGCTATTGTACACCTACCAACTAACATCCATCTTATTTAGGGTGTCTTGCCCTCGGCACCAACTCCAAATCACTCATATCAGCCAGATCCTTAACAGTGACAAACCTCGCCCGAAAGCTACTCAACCAGCACTCAGCACCGTCTTGGATGATGTCCGCGCCATCATCGCCCTTCGAAGAAGGTTCTGCAACCAAAAGAAGAAGAAAAAACTCCGGGACTAGACAATGGCTGCCTACCCACCTGTCAAACAGTCCTCCGGGGTCGATGTTTAGAAGTCCTAGTCCATGAACCTGTAATACTCGAAGGCATGGTTATTCTCGCCGCACTTGACGCACTTCGGGATTTTGTCCTCGTCGAGGTCCAGGTAGTCGCCTTCCCCCATTGCCATAACCAAGTCGGCAGGCATACCACAGATGTAACCAAACTCGATCCACTCACGCTCGTCCGAATCCCGGGTAACAGGCACCCGCTTCCACGTGGTCGGCTCCTCGGTCTCGTGCGTGGATTCTGGGTGTCCGATCTCCTCGGGGCAAATTGGCTTAGGTGGATGGGCGTGATGTTCATGTCCAATATCAGCATTGCCGTGCCCACCACCCACTAGATCCGCCTGTGTGAGGCAGTCCCATGCTCGCATGACTTTGGCATCGAAGCCACCACCCAAGGGTTGCAGGTTTGAACTCCCCTGGCGAAAAGCTGGGATTCCGTCCATGAATAATCCATCTTGCTTGACCATACCAGAAAGCTCTAAACCAGCTTTCATGCCACTTTCGCAGCAGGAAATACCTGTGATCATGAGCTCGTTGAGTGTGGCTGCGAGATGGTGGGACGCTGCTACGTGGAATTCGTGGCCGGGAGCAGGCATGAAGTACCCGGGGAAGTTGACAAAATCAATTCGCATCGCCTCAAGGTTGGGGAGAAGTCGGGGGGCCAGCTTCTTGCTGTCTTGGTCAGGATCGTAAGGGGGCCGTAAGGCATTGAAGAAGTCCACAGCCTGAGTCCAGGCATAGCAGTGGAAACCCCTTCGGGTGAAATCGTCCTCCTTGGGTCGCTGCTGGACCCTAAGCTGGAGGTCTTTTTTCATCTCAGGGTGGTACTCCTGGGAAAGTATATGATTTCGCTTCTGGTCGTCATAGAACTGGGCAATAATTCTGAGAGTGACGCGCTTGATGCCTTGTCGGTACTTGAGGGACAGGTTGGAGAAGTTTCGTAGCGCTACATGTGTAGTAAAGACGAAAGTGTTGTTCGCCCAGAGAATACGGGAGCCTTCAAAGTTGAAGGCTTTGCAGGTTGCCAGGAAACCAATGGCGATCTGGCTGCTCTTCTTCCGCTTTGCCTCCAACCTTGTCATGTTGAACGGTGAGGTCTTCTTTGATAGGGGGTCGATGATGGGGTACTCGCTTATCATCGCGTACCGGAGAATGCGCAACTGCACTTCAGTAGGCAGATATGGCATCATAGGTCTCTCGCCGGGATCGGTGTTGATGGTAGGCGAAGTAACATGGCCCGTAATCCCGCATTGTCCTTCTTGGGAAGAGACAGGCGAAGACCAAGAAATGCCGTTCTCATGGAGGAGGCGCTTCAGGTGCATATTCTCCTCGATGAGGTTCCGGTTCTGAACTCGGATGGGATGCGCATAATATTCCTCCGCCTGATCTCGCTGATCGCGCTCCTCGCGAGGGTACGCAAGCTGTGCCGAGTTAGCATATGATACTTGCCAAAGTTACTAGACTGTAATGAGAAGGGAAACATACGGGAAAGGCCATCATGGCGCCTATGGAAGAGCGGAGGTCCGTTCCAGACCCTTGTCCCCGTACTCGTGAAGTCGGGCAGTGTCGGGATTGGGAACTAAACTGCCGACCTGCCCCGGCGCCTTGGTTGAGGATGTAGGCAGTGAGGCAAGTCGCCTCAAATGTATGAAATTGATGGGGGGTTGCGGGAAGGGAGAGAAAAGACCGAGTGGTTGAAAGGGTGGAGGGTTTAAATATGAAGGCGAGGTGAATCGGGTGTCAACGGTTACCGATGTGGTTCACCAGTAGATTTTGAAAGAACCCGAATGATGATGCGGGTATGTCGTGCTCTACAAACTGTATCCCCAGGCAGTTTGATGTAGATTCCTCGATCGCTGTGGCTAGTAATCGTGATGACAATAATCAAGTAAATATGGAAAACAGGTCAAGCATCGCTGACCTGCGCGATGTGGTGCCCTCGAGTGTGCCGGCGGCAGGTTGTTAAGGGCCGAAAAATATATCTCTGCAGAGAAGTCCTTGTGGCGCCTGATATGGGTGAATTGTAAACTCTCCAACCTGAACTGGTACAGGGAAGATGACCGACGCGCTGCGGGTTGCCAGGAAGTGGAAGGCAGCAACCCAAAGTAGGTGACGGGTAGGGATGTATCGAGAGGAATGGCGATGAAGTAGAGGGTGGAATGGACCTCGGGCAGATTCCCTCTGCGGTTTTAAGGTGGTGGAGAAATAGGACAAAATGAGAGTTGGGAAGATTCGTGGAGTTGGACTTTTCATGGATGGAAAGAAGCAGGAGCCCGAGCTGGATCGAACCTTCCTCGCGGGCTGGTGGTCGAAGTTGACATGTGGGGCTGGTCGACGCTTGAACGTGTCTGTGGTTGAGGTGACGGACCCGATATGGGCTGAATACGGTACCTATCTGTAGGTGCCTACTTACTTAGACAGGTGCATGAAGTACCAGGGAGGTAGGGGTATATAATTCTGTATTTTGGCTAGAGATTTTCCAGTGATGTCGTGCTTTTATTCAGGTAGTATGGTTTATCAAATAGTTCATGTAAACCATGCTTTATATCACCCCAACCCCCT
>Ga0164242_10006381_pt1 | contig 12979 bp, 13 predicted proteins | sample OricomgcompostMG_FD_108783 | JGI IMG/M metagenome (GOLD analysis project Ga0164242, IMG submission 108783) | Miracle-Growth compost microbial communities from Emeryville, California, USA - Original compost - Miracle growth compost (MG) ... | reverse complement strand
TCTGGTTGGATTGGATGTCTGAAAGTCGAGCTCAACTCGAGCGAGTCGGGTCCACGGTCTTATGTATACCCCCAGTTCGGTGTCGAGGCCCTTTTGTACACTGTTTCAGCTATTTTCTCCGGTGACTACGAATTGTATGGCGTCTATATTATATATGTGCTGTTGGTGGGGAGGTTATTATACACAGTAGAAGGGGCGTGATCTTGTTTCCCGCAATCGCGAACCACAAAACCACAACCTCAACCCTCAACCCTGGCTGAGGTAAGACAAAGCAATTCCAGTTTGCACAACATACACACACACACTCACACACACTCTCTCACACAAAAACAATACAATCCCACCGATTCCCGAGACGTTAAGTAAAACATCTTGCCCCAGACTCGACTCTGCGGTTAGGTTGTCAGCTCCCTACGCCGCCCCAACTAGAAACCGTCCAAGTGCCAGGATTTCTATCCCTTGGTGTCTTTTCTCAAATTCTTGTTCCGGCCCAGAGCACCCATGACGCGCCGGGATATCCCTATTTCCATGGCATCCTCGGCCCACACTTGGCCGTGCAGGGGTTTGCCGAGAAACTGATCACACCCAGAGTTCCGACCCATAGGACCTATTGGTCCGCGGTTGTTGAGCTTTCTCGTCTGACAGGAACATGGTCCCTGGCAATCAGGCCGGCTTGAGGTCATGTGTACTACCGTAAGGTAGTCCAGGCTTTAGGGGGCGAAGGAAAGGAGCTGAAATGTGACGGGAAGTGGAACTGTGCTTGGGCTGCTGTTGCAAACAGAGCAAGCCTCGACTCGAAACCCGAAGCTACTCCCCCCACTCAAGTTTGGGAGGGGTGTTCCCAGATATGGATATTGTTTCTTTGCCAGTTTCGTAACAGCCGGCCTTGAACAAAGGAATACCAAACACGGAAATGGGCACACACATGCACAAACACACACACACACACACAGACACACACACATAATGAGGGAATTACATAGGACAGTTCATCACGGACAGGTTCAGAAAGGGTCAAGATTTGTTGAATTGGTAGGTACAGGACTCCACAAATCTCTCTAGATGCGGGGGATTCCCCCGGGATCCTAGCGCCAAAAGAGCCGTCAAGGCTACTACGTAGTAGACGGTGCTATTGACGGCGTCATCCCCCTCACTGGCACCTCCAACGAGAGTGATCCCCGCTACGATCATCTTCCGCCTTATTATTCCTTGCTTATTGGCCTTGTAGGCTTCTTGATAGGCTAGTCTAGCTGCCAATGGCCTAATTCAGCTCTTGCAAAACCGCAGCTCGATTAATGCCCGCGCACGCCGTCTCTCGGAGTGCCCGTCTGCCCCTGGTTCCGGTCCTTGCCGGTACCCAAACACACGCTTCTTGCTCTCACGCCTTTACTCCCAAGTGCTTCCCAAAACAAAGGCTCGTCGGAAGGCTATATTCTAGTATGGCTGCATGGACCTCCCCCACATAAGGGCCTTTCCTATGGGTAGCCCCTCTGTGTCTGCTGATACGTATCAGGGCGGGAGGGCGGGTCCAGGTAGACAATCTCTTCCCCGCCTCGCACCAACGGCCGGTCGTAGTACGACGCTGAGGGGCGAAGCCGATACTCCTGGTGCGCAATCGGCGGGCCAGCCTCAACCAGGCGCCCACCGAACTGAGGCCCCTCGGTCGACGGCTGGATGATCTCGCGTCGAGCCTCTGGGTGGACGCTCGGGGCGTACTCGCGGCCGCCGTGCTCCGGGCGAACGCTCCCAACCCTTTCGCCGTAACCCCCCGCGTACTCATATCGCACGGGCTCGGCCGGCCGGACGCTTGCAGCTCGTAGATACTGTGGCTCCACCACCCGCCGCTCGTATCCCTGCGGCGGCGCTTCGTAGCGGGGGGCTTCTGTTGGTATAGCGCTTGCAGCTCTAATGCCCAGGTTGCGATCCGGCTCACCACCGACTCGCCTATCGTAGGCCCCGGCAACCTCATAGCGGATGCCCTCGCCAACAGGCCGCACTGTGGCTGCTCGTGCAATATACTGCGGCTCTGTAACCAGTCGGCTCTCTGGGTGGGGGCGGGATGGCGCATAACTAGTCCCGGGGGGCACCATGGGCCGGACTGAATACTCACGCTCCCTATAAGCACGATAATCGGGTCCGGCAGGTTCCGGCTGTGTGACAACCCGTCTCTGGGGCACATAGGGCGGCGACTGCCTCCGGTACAAAATGCCGTTCTCTTCGAAAGAATCGGGCCGGCGTGAACCTGCATGGAGGGGCGCGGGTCTCTCGTAGATGACCTCTGGCTCACCAGCTCGGGCAGCCGGAGCGACCGATTGACGGATCGCGGCGGGCCGAGGGGGCTCCATGTATTCTCGCCCAGACTCGTCGAGGAGGATGCGCGCTGGGGGTGCTCGGGGAGGAGGCATGGCTGACATGGGCCTCTCGTAGATAACAGGAGACCTAGATCGCTCCCCGTCCATGCCTGGTCGAACGCTCATCCGCAAACCCTCACGCGGGTCGCGATATTGTACCGGAGCGTCGCGGTAAGGACGTTCGAAGCTGCCGTGGGAGGCGGGATGTACCACTCGCACCTCCTCTACGGCGCCATACTCAACTGGATAGGCGACCGGGGATGCCGGGTGATGAAATTGAGTGCCGGGTGCCGGGCGCTCCGCATAGTAGTCCCTGCCGTACCTTGGCGCTGCAACGACGACGGGTTGAGATTCATGGCGGCGCTGCAGGTTGCCCTGCATGTCGTTTCGCACCGGGGCTCGCTCATCCCTGTAGCTTCGTAGCTGATAATGTTCTCGGAACCCATCGTCTACTACTCGTACGGGCTGCTCATACCTTATCTCGTCATAAGTGGGTCCATCCTGTTGTCGCTGAGGCTCAGGGTGAGTCTGTCTCTGCCGCTTAGCCGGTCTCACCTCGGCAGGACCTAAGAAGGGGGATGGCGAGCGCGGCTCAGTCTTGATGAACGGTGAAGCGGCGGCTGCTTCGCCGGCCTGCTTGTCGGCCTTTCTCTTCTTCTTTTTACCCTTCTTCCTCTCGCCCGGCCTATTTCCTTGTGGGGAGCTCTCCGGGCTAGTAGCCGCGGACGGTCCCTTCCGTAATGCCGCAACTTGGGGAGGAGTCGCTCGGCGCACTTGAGGTTCGTGTTCTTGAGCCGCGGGCGGCTGGCGGGCAACGGCTAGAGGCGATACGTGAGCTGGCTGTGGAGCTATGGGGGAGAGGTTGTGCGCTCGGATAACAGGAGGGGTTTGCTGGGCGAAGGCTTCATCTAGACGCTGTCGATTGGCTGCTCGCTCGCGAATCTGGTTCATCTCCTGCCTTTCCAAGTCCCGAGACTCCTCAGATTGGATAGCTTCGCCACCGCCCCGCGAGCCAGGAACATCCGCGTCTCGTATCGTCTGTAAGCCCGGGATTCTGAAACTATTATTCTGCCCGTTCTGAATGCTCGGTTGGAGACTAGCCCCTGGGTAGGAGCTCTGAGAGTGGATGGGGGTTGGGTTTTGATGGATAAGTGAGTAGGAACGGGGTTCCGTTGGAATGCTAGGCTGGGGTGCCGGGACGGCTTGGGGTTGCACGGTAGTTGGGGGATCAAGCTCGGGCTCGTAGGGCGAACTGTCTCTCATCTGCTCATCCTCAGATCCATTAGGGAGGTTGGATGCGTCGAGGGAGTTGGATGCGCCAGGGAGGTTGGATGCGGGAGTTGGCTCCGGCGTGTCATGCTGGCTGGAATAAAAGGTGTTGTCATCAAATGAATCGCTCGAAGCTGAGGCATTAGCAGCTGTTTCGTCAGTGGACTGAGTAGCAGTCGATTGAACCAGTGCCAAAGCTTTCGACAACACATCAGCAAGGCCGAAGTCGGCAAGCGGCTCTGGTGCCTGCAGAGCGGCCTTTGTAGCGGCGCGTCGCTGGTCGACTTGTTCTCTAAGGCTGCGTTCGAGCCTGACTCTCTGCAGCCGGATCTCAGCCTTAATCAGATCATCGGACTTCTCTAGTAGAATCGGGTTGATTTCAGCCTTGGACGAGCCAAACTGGTAGCCCACAGTAGCAGCAGGGGCCGCGAGATTTGCACCGCTAGGCAAGCTGCTGGCCCCCTGCGAAGAGGCCGTAACAGGCGGTCGCTGTAGATTTGCTTGGAAAGAGCGCATATTGTCTACAACATGGCCATTCCCATTTACGATATCTGGGGCGGGCTGTGTAGTGGCAGGTGCCATAGGAGTAGGTGTCGCGAGGTTGGATGTGGAAGGTGTGTTCTGTTTTGCGGCTAGGTGAGGTGGCTTGATTCGAGGATGGTTACCCGAGAGCACCTCATCACGAAGGCGAACAAGCTTCTCGCATTGCTGGATCTGGTAGAGTTCCTCATCCGTGAGGGCGTTGCCTGGCCCTGTGCCAGGCGTTGGCGGCAGCTGCCCTGGAGCTAGCTGGCCTTGAGCCATCGTGCAAACCTTGGATCGAGGCTATTTTCCTGTTCATCGGCAAAGGTCGGTAGTACCGCTCTTTTAGATTAGTGGCATAACCAGAACACGGAAAATGGTATGGCGAACGATAAATCGCCGCGCAGAGGGAGGAGGGCTGAACGTGGCGCGAGTTGGCAGACAGGTTGTTCGCAAACAATGTTTTTTTTTTTTATTTGCAAGGAGAGTCGTCGCGCCCAAGGGAAGCTTTCTGAAGCACAGGCCAGCCTTGCTCTTCCCAGAAATCCACAGACCCAAGCAAGTGCACCGAGACAATCGCATTATGTCATCGTCGAGTGGGTACAGAGGTACAACTGCCACAGTCAAAGACCGAACATCGGCGCCAACGGCGAACTCCTCTGACAGACGGGGAGTCATAATGAGTTTAGATGCCTCAAAATGGTTGCATCCTATCCTTATGTGTGCTCAGACTAGGTACATGATAAACAAAGCCTTTCATAGACAACACAACAAGTCAAGGCCAGCCATTGTCCATCGGTGTCATTGCAAGTAATGGTATCCATCCTGTTCCAGCCAGGACAACTGTTTCGATCAACATCCCAACTCCTTCGATATCCGAAACTCCCTTTGCCCGGAAGGCGCCGCGCCACTCGATTTCTGCGGCCCTACGTTACCAATATGGAAACGAGTGCCACTCCTAAAACGGCGGGGCCTCCGAAGCAGGTCTTTTTCTTGTACGTTCTCAGGCTCCGCTGACAGATAGCGCGGAGACGTGGCCGTGAACCTGACTTCTAACTTGACCCTGGTTGCAGCGATGTAGATAACTGCCTTTATCCGATGAGTAACAATGACCTAGAGATTGTACAATATGTGTGGCGGTAGCTAACTACGCCCTCTCTCAGGCACAAAAGTGCATGATCTCATGGCAGAGATGATCGATCGCTATTTCGCGACTCATTTGAACCTCTCGTGGGATGATGCAGTGAGGCTTCACAAGGAGTACTATATGAACTACGGTCTTGCCCTCGAGGGCTTGGTTCGGCACCACCAGATCGATCCGCTGGAGTATAACTCGAAAGTCGACGATGCCCTCCCTTTAGAAGGCGTTATCAAGCCAAACCAGCAGCTCAAAGACTTTCTGGCGAGCATCGACCGGAGCAAGGTCAAGTTGTGGCTGTTGACCAATGCTTACATCAACCACGCGGAGCGGGTGATTCGTCTTCTCGAACTCGAGGACGTCTTCGAGGGTATCACATACTGTGACTACACCAGCATACCTCTAGTGTGCAAGCCGCACGAAGATATGTTTGCTAAGGCGATGAAGCAAGCCGGCGTCGAGAAGGTTGAGGATTGTTACTTTGTTGGTGGGTGTTCCCCTCCATCCTTAACCTCGAATGGAGTAAGAGCGCTGATGCCCCGGTTAGACGACTCTTATATCAACTGCCAAAAAGCCCAAGAGATTGGCTGGACAACCGCTCATCTAGTCGAAGAGACGAACCGTCTACCTAGGACTCAGGCATCCAAGTACCAGATACGGCACTTGGAAGAGTTACGAATTATATTCCCCCAATTCTTCAAGTCTACGTCGACCTAGAAGAGGCTTGAGCAAGATTAGAGCCGATGTAAACACTTGCATGTGCATTGGAGAAGCACGCCGATGCCCGGGTTCGTTAGAAATCAAGTCCGATAGAGTCTTAGAAGTGAAAATCAGCGTTTAATTGAATATTACCTTGGCTAAAAAATGCAAAAACCAAACTCGGGCACCGTAGCGGCTGGATAGAGGGTGCGATTTGGCGTACGTCCCTGTATGGAGTGGGTGATTGAGTTGGTGGAAGATAACGATGCTGATAAGGCAGCGGGCCAACAAAAAAAGAATCCACCTGTGTGGCCTGGTCGCGGCGCGCCTCGCCTCGCCTCGCCTTGTTCACCCTCTCCAAACCCCCCACAGCTATTGACTATCCCAAGAACAAACCGGGGGCAGCGCAAGATGGGTGACCGATTGACGCAGCTGCAAGACGCAGTCGACCAAGTGAGCGCTTCTCCTTTCTTGCCTGCTCTTTCTCAATTGGCCGGGCATGGGTGCACTAACTTGGGTCTCTCCAACCACAGCTGGCGCAACAATTCGTCGCATGCTTCTTCTACGTCGAAAGGCACCACGATCTCGAGACCCTGGGGCCGAAAGACGAAGTTAGAGATATCAAACAACCCGTCAACGAAGGTGCGGACAACCTGTCAATTCCCAGCCAGGCCCGGTTTATCAGAGGCAGCCGCTGACCCTTTCTCCAGTCGAGACACTCCCCGCGGATGTCTTCCAAGCAGGACAGCTCGAGCTCGCGCGCGATCTCATTATCAAGGAGCAGCAGATCGAATACCTTATATCGAGCCTCCCGGGCCTCGATAACAGCGAGAGAGAGCAGGTGCAGTCTATCAAGGACCTAGAGGAAGAACTTCGGGTAGCGGAGACACAGCGCCTCGACGCCGTGAAGGAGAAGGACGAGGTGCTCGCCAAGCTGGACCAGGTGCTTCGCAACATTCGAAGGCCCTGACAGACACCGGCCATGGCTAGGACCGGTTTGGTAATGAGGGGATGACACGGCGCTTTTGTTTACGGTGTTTGGGTGCTGGCGCAGTGACTTTACGATACCACTCGAGGTCGGAAGGGTTGAAGGGGCGGGGGCATCGAGGTAGCTCTGTTTTGACTAGGATACCTACTTTCGATCTCCTCGATTTTTTTTTGTCATGTTTGAAGGTACGACAAAGTCAAATAGTCGTGTAAGAGACAGTTGACCGAACCTCGATAGTTAAGAGGCATTACAACTGAAAACAGATTTGCTCCTTGGTATCTCTAGCATCCCTGTCTGCCAATTCCTCGCGCTGGAACAACCAACCCCACGTGCCGAGGCCGCGACGATTTCTCCCGCCACTAGGTGCTGCGGGACAGGCGAGGGTATTTGAGCCGCCCAAGCCACAGGACCAATCCCCCCATTTGTAGCGCCTCAAATTGATGATGGGAGCAAGTGCCTCTTGTCAACCTCCAGCTCATCACCAAAGCTCCTCGTCTCACCCCTAATCAAGGTCTACACCATATCCAGTCCCCAAACGGTGCAGCTCTCTTTCCCTTTTGCAATACCACTTCTATGCCGGGCAACATATTTTGTGGCTTAACCTTCCTCGCCTCCCGGTTATGAGCGCTCTTGGCAGAAGCTTAGTCCGCAGAGCCAGCCCTCGCGCCTCATCCAAGTTACAGGCTCGACTTCACCGAAGCTTTCAGTCCGATGCCTCAGTAGAAGGAAGCTCTAGTCGCAGGTCGGCTACAGAGGAGCTGATTTATCCCGAGTCGCCAACGTCAAACCATAATGATCTCCCAACCTTCCTCCAGTATGCTGAACGCTCAGGGCTAGACCCAAAATCGACCACTTTTGTCGGGACGCACTTCGAGTATGTCGTAGCAAACAGTCTCTCCCAGCTCGGATTTTCCCTGCGGAGGATAGGCGGAAGCTCCGACTTCGGAATCGACCTTCTCGGTGAGTGGTCGGTTCCATCATCGGACAGGCCTCTCCGGGTGCTCGTGCAGTGCAAATCCATACAAAGGCCGGGTCCGCACCTCATCCGAGAGCTTGAGGGGGCCTTTGCGGGAGCACCGCCGGGCTGGAGGGGATCTGGGGTCCTGGGACTTCTAGCAACCGAAAAGCCGGCTACGAAGGGCATTCGGGATGCCTTGGGGAGAAGTCGCTGGCCTATGGGCTTCATATCGTGTTCTAGGGCTGGCTATCTGCATCAGATGCTGTGGAATCACCGTGCGGAGCAGGAAGGCCTTGAGGGTATGGGGGTTGGGCTGAAGTATCCTGGCGACGGCGGTGAGAGACAACTGAGTCTGACGTGGAAGGGCAAGCACCTGCCGAGCGTTGAAGAAACACCCGGAGGGTGAACTGCGAGCTTGTTTTCCGTCGAATCAACTCCCTAGATTTCGATGGACCATTATACCTATTCTCCGGTCGTCGACCACACACCGAGCCCTCGGAACACGCAGGCCAACAACCAACCTCTAGCTGGCCCGTCGCAAATCGGCATAACCCCTATATTCCGTTGCCTGCCTCCATGGGCCAACGCTTGTCACCCCTATGTGGTAGGCATTCCCGACAACAGGGAGTGACTTCTCCAAGATTCCAACTCTCATGACGCCACTTTGAGACACAACCTACGAAGATTGATCGCGCCGAGACTGTTATCGGAGGTATCTTACATCACAACGATAATTTGGGATGCGAATATACTGTCAAGGTTTATAGCACTCGCATGGGTAATAGGTTGGCGTTGGAGTGTAGATAAAACCCGACCAAATGGTCTACTTTGTTATATGATTGAAGATGTATCAACTGGCACGCCTCGGCGTGAGCCCCTTTTCTTATTTCCCCTTGGAAGGAGATCGTTCTGTCGCCGGTGTAAGCCCGCCATTTCCTCTCTGTCGGTATATATCGTTGCACCCGGAGAAGAATATAAAGCACGCTCTAATCATGCACTCATGTCTATCGTCAATAAAACAAAACTCAGATCCAAAAAAAAAAAAAAAAAAAAAAACAACCGCGATCCAAAAATAGCTGCGAACATGTCTTGGTGGAGATGGTGTCGCTCGAACGAAACGTGCCTCCAGGTCGCGAGGCAACGGCCCTTAGTTATGCCAGGGCGAGAAATGTGTCAGTCGTCCCACACGGACTGCTTCGCCTTTTCGGCCTCAGCCTGCCTCCGGCGCTCTTGCTCGCGCTCCTCCTCTCGTCGCTTGCGTTCTTTCTCTCGCAGTGCCTTGTCATACGCCCGTTGTTCCTCCGTCTGCTTCGGCGCCCGCATACCTAGCGCGCCAGCAATCATGCGGCGGGCCACGGCGTCCGTCTTCTCGGGCCGCTTGATAGGCCCGGAGCCAGGGGCGTCATCCTCGTCGAAACCTGGAGGATAGGTGGGAGATGCGCCGGTGATGGGGGGGAACGGGCGGCTGCCCGAAGTATTGTAGTTAGGGGAGATGGGGGTTGGAGGTGGCGCTTGGGTGCCAGCGTTCATCTCGTCAACACCACGATCGCGGCCGGAGGGTGACTCCGTGTCTGAACCAGAATCATCCTCCCAGCTGTCGGCAACTGGGTCGGGCTTCTTGGGAGTACCAGCCTTGGCCCCTTTATTGCCCGCAGGCGCTGACGGTTTGAGGGTCAGCCCGGAGAGACTGGAGGTAATTCGGCGAGAAGCATCGGTCGAAGCCATAGTGGTACAGGAGAGAGTGTCACAGGAGACAGTGTTAGGTGTCGAAGGAAGTAAAGATAAGGACAGCAGGCAGAAGTGAGGTCAAACTATCATATGAGCCGGAGGGGATGAAGGGGTTGTGGTCAGTCGGTTCGGAGGGGTCGGGCGGCTCGATCTTTTAAAGCAACTTTTAAGTGAGGAGAAGAGAATAAAAGCGGAGGAGAGAGAATGCGCAAGAATAGGAAAGGCGGGGACTGTCTATAAGCCTCATTAGCAACAAACACGAACTGTGCATGTCCTGCACAAGCTCAGATGATCTGGCCTCGCTCTCGGCGCGAGCTGCAAGAGCTGAAATCACCGGAACTCCTGAACCTCCACCCCCCGCCTTACTCTGCAGCATCTAACAAAGCGCGAGCGAGCGCAAGTTCGCTTCTGGAGGTTCCCCCCCGCATAATGAACTTGCAGGGGTTTGCCATTGGACGCCGAGGGCCATAACGGTTCATCTTCGACATGTGGCTGAAGCTCCAAAAAAGATCGCCCCCCTCACCCTTGTCCCCAAGTGTGGCTAGTGCAGCTCATCCTTTTTTTTTCCTCGTGTGATATCGCGTCCGACTCCAGTCCAAGCTCACTGCGCATTATTGAATTATTAAGCCGTCATGGACAGTCTCGAGAGCTGATCTTCTTCCCTCCTCATCCTTTTTAGAAGCCCAAATAGACTAATTGCCGAGACAAGGGTCCAGCTCTCCTTTTAACGCCGCCTTTTACGAACTTTCCTTCCCCCATTCTCCTTGCGCCGGCTCCTACCTCGGCCTTGCCGACTCTGTCGACTCACCGGCTCCGCTCCCGTACCTTCCGCACCAACTTCACAAAATGCTCCTTCGGCAGCGTGTTGCCCGGCCTATTGGCTTGGGTAACGCCACTGTTCGTCGTGCGAACACAACGGGTCGGGTACCAGCTCTCAGATCATCATACTCGGCGAATGCGCCCGGCCGGCCCCGAATTGCCCACACTCTGTACCCGCGGATCCCCGGGGCGTTGCCTTACATAGCACTATCTAGGTCCAATTTCTCAACCTCGAGCACGCTAGGGAAGCAAAAGGACAAAGGTTTCTTCGACGGACAAACGGAGCCGTTATCGGAAGAGGAAGCGAAGGAGAACCTGAAGAGGAAAAAAGAGACCGAGGCAAACGAACTCGACGACGCGAAAACCTCCACCTCCGATTCTACTCCTCCTGCTGGAAACCAAGGGAATAGCGAATCCCCGGATACAAAGGGTAGCAGTGCCTCTGGAGGGTCCAGTGGAGGATCCTCCTCTGGCACCGGCGACGGATCCGGCGATGGCGGTAGCAGACGGGGACGGAGATCTGGAGATCGCGCTCTCCAGAAACCCGTAGTGCCCGAAATATACCCTCAGGTGATGGCGATCCCAATAGCAAAGAGGCCGCTTTTCCCCGGGTTTTATAAGGCTATTACCATCAGGGATCCCAACGTTGCCGCCGCCATCACCGATATGATCAAGCGTGGCCAGCCGTACATCGGCGCCTTCCTTTTCAAGGACGAGAACGCGGACGCCGATGTTATACAGAACGCTGAAGATGTCTACGATGTCGGTGTCTTTGCTCAGATTACAAGCGCGTTCCCAGTCTCTGGAGGGGACGGGAACAGCCTTACAGCAATCCTATACCCCCACCGAAGAATTCGACTGTCGACATTGATACCCCCCGGTTCCGAGAATGCGAAGAAGACGGACTCTGATGCGAAACCCGCGTTGGAGTCCACCCCAGAGTCTTCGGAACCTGTGCCGGAGCCCATCCCATCTAAGGCATCCGATGAGGAGGCGCAGATGCAGAAGAAAGGAGACGTGGTGGCCAGTTTCGAAGAAAGCGCCGTCACACCGAAGCCTGGCCGGGAACAGCAACCCTACGAACCTACGGCGTTCTTACGGAAATACCCCGTCAGCCTCGTAAATGTTGAGAACCTTACCGAGGAGCCCCACGACCCCAAAAGCCCTATGATCCGTGCCGTAACCAACGAAATCGTCAACGTCTTTAAGGAGGTGGCTGCCACAAACACGCTATTTAGGGACCAGGTTTCGACGTTCTCTATCAGTCAGTCGGCTGGAAACGTTATGGCTGATCCAGGAAAACTGAGCGACTTCGCCGCCGCCGTGTCCGTTGGGGAGCCGGACGAACTCCAGGGCGTCCTCGAGTGCCTGAACGTGGAGGAGCGCATGCAAAAGTCTCTGGTCGTGTTGAAGAAGGAGCTCATGAATGCGCAGCTACAAACCAAAATCACGAAGGACGTGGAAACCAAAATTACCAAACGGCAGAGGGAGTACTGGCTTACGGAGCAGATGAAGGGAATCCGCCGGGAACTCGGTATCGAATCGGACGGCAAAGAAAAGCTCGTGGAGAAATTCAAGGAGAAGGCGGACAAGTTGGCGATGCCGGAGGCTGTTCGCAAGGTTTTCGACGACGAGATTAACAAACTCGACCACCTTGAGTCCGCCGCCTCCGAGTTTAACGTCACCAGAAACTACCTCGACTGGCTCACGCAGATCCCCTGGGGCTTGCGGAGCGCGGAGAACTTCGGCATCCAGAACGCCGTGAAGGTCTTGGACGAGGACCACTACGGCCTGCAGGACGTCAAGGACCGTATCTTGGAGTTCATTGCGGTCGGCAAGCTTCGGGGCACTGTCGAAGGCAAGATCCTCTGCTTCGTCGGGCCACCGGGAGTCGGCAAGACTAGTATCGGCAAGTCGATTGCCCGAGCCCTCAACCGCCAATACTATAGATTCAGCGTCGGCGGCCTCACCGACGTCGCGGAGATCAAGGGCCATAGGAGAACATACGTCGGCGCCTTACCGGGCCGTGTTATCCAAGCGCTGAAGAAGTGCCAAACCGAGAACCCCTTGATCTTGATTGACGAGATCGACAAGATTGGCAAGGGTTACCAAGGGGACCCCTCCTCGGCGCTTCTTGAGCTCCTGGATCCGGAGCAGAACAACTCTTTCTTGGATCACTACATGGACGTACCTGTCGACCTGTCCAAGGTCCTGTTCGTCTGCACGGCAAACATGACGGATACAATCCCAAGACCGCTCCTTGATAGGATGGAAGTCATCCGTCTATCCGGATACGTCTCGGACGAAAAGAAGGCGATTGCAGATCGATACCTTGCCCCCGCGGCGAAAGAGCTCGCGGGACTGAAAGATGCAGATGTTACGCTGACAGAGGCCGCGATCGAGGAACTCATCAAATCTTACTGCCGCGAATCGGGCGTCCGGAACCTGAAGAAGCAGATCGAGAAGGTATACCGCAAATCGGCATTGAAGATTGTGCAGGACCTGGG
>Ga0164242_10006380_pt1 | contig 12979 bp, 8 predicted proteins | sample OricomgcompostMG_FD_108783 | JGI IMG/M metagenome (GOLD analysis project Ga0164242, IMG submission 108783) | Miracle-Growth compost microbial communities from Emeryville, California, USA - Original compost - Miracle growth compost (MG) ... | reverse complement strand
GCTGGCGATGAATGATTCATCCGGCACCTTCGATCAATCGCCGGAATCGCTGGCGCGGCGCAACGGCAGGAAAAATTCGCAGGGCAAGGAAGACGCCTCCGATGATTATTATCTGTGGGCCAACGCCGTGGCGTCAAAAGTACTTTTGCGATATCCCGATAAATGGTTTGGCACGCTGGCCTATCATGAATTAACCGATCCGCCCAAGCCGGAAATCGGCGTTAACGATCATATCATTCCTTTCATGACGCTGGGACGAATGCGCTGGATTGATCCGAAGATTCGCGAGGTTGATCAGAAAAATACCGAGGACTGGGCGGCCGTTGCCAAGCATCTGGGTTGGTATGATTACATCTACGGCATGACTTATTGCATCCCGCGTGAATTTCCGCATCTGGCGCAGGAATACCTGAGTTGGGGCGCGGCGCATCATGTGAAATTTTATACATCGGAATTGTATCCCAATTGGGGCGAAGGACCGAAAGGATGGATATTCGCCAAGCTATTGTGGAATCCCAATCAAGATGTTGACGCCTTGTTAGACGATTGGTATCAGCACGCCGCCGGGCCAGCTGCCGCGCCAAAATTAAAAGCCTATTATGCCATCTGGGAAAAGTTCTGGACGCAGGATATTTTGAAATCGAAATGGTGGACGAATGCCGGGCCGTATTTGCCTTTTACCAGCACCGCATATTTGGCGGACGTGCCGCAATCGTATGTGGAGCAATCCGATGCGTTGCTAGACGAAGCATATAAATTAGCCGACACGCCCGAACGCAAAGTGCGCGTGGGGAAATTGCGCGATGTGTGGCAGCGTTATTATAAGCCTTCGATTCTGGTATTTCAGGCAGAACAAAATTCCACCAAACCTATCGCGACCGAAGCGCAAGCTCTGCAAACGGTGGATCAAGCAGTGCAGGAAATCACTGCGTCGCATGCGCGCCAGGAATTTTTTCATCAATTACCCACGTATAAAGACGACGCGTTTTATCATTACATGGCGCGCCGCGCCGCGACATCCAAAGGAATTGGTTGGATGCATGGCGATTGGGGCGTCAGCAATTCGCTGTTGTGGAATTTGTTGCCATGGATTGAAAAAAGCCCCGCAGTCAAAGCGCGCGTGGAACAACTAACTAAAAGTGATGATAGCATCGTGCAGCATAATGCGCATATTTTGCTGAGCGCCGCGACGGGCACGGGAAAACCGTTACTGGCAAATCCGTCGTTTAAGGAAGGGTTGGCAAATTGGGACGTGCAGCAAATCACCTTTGATTTTCCTTCGACCTATAATTTCAATGATGCCAATAACGCTCAGAAAAGTACTTTGGCTGCGGCTATTCAGGTGAAACCAGAGAATGCTCATTCCGGCAAATCCAGCTTGATGGTGGCCGCGGGACACGACGGAACGAAAGTATTGCAATTCGCCCGTATCTCGCAGAACATTCCTTATCAGGCAGGAAACTATTATTTGGAAGCACATCTCTATCAACCTAAAAACAGCCCGATGGCATACGTCATTCAAGAAGCACAAGTGCTGGATGCCGATGGCAAAGAAATCAAAAATGCGCCTTACATCACCTCTGGAAAAAAGATAAATTTAACTCCAGGAGAATGGAGCACCATCCGCGCGCCAATTATTGTGCCGGAAATAAAAACGCCGGGAGCGAAACTGAAAATCACCCTGGTGGTGCGCACTTTAACTGTGGTGCCGCTTGGCAACTGGCGGGCGAACCAAAAGACGTATGTGGATGATGTGAATTTGTACCGGTTGGATTAAAAGTACTTTTGAGGATGAAGTTAACATGGCACGTCACGTAAAAATCAGTTCATTGGGAAAACAGCCACCGCGCTTTCCTATCGAAGAGAAAACCAATTATGAAGGTCTGGTGCAAGACATGATTCAATTCTGGAAAGGCCAGATTGACATTGTGTTACCCGACAAGCCGGATTTGATTATCTTGCCGGAAAATTGTGACCGTTATTGGGGCACGCCTGGCGAAATGGTGGTGCCTTTCCGCAAAGCGATGGGTACGCGCATGCTGGACGAACTGCGTCAGATCGCGCGCGAGAACAACAGCTACATCGTGCATTCCAGCACGTTGGAAAAACCGGACGGCACCTGGCGCAACGCGGCTGTGATGATTGATCGCAACGGCGAGGTGATCGGGCAATACAACAAAAATCACACTGTGGTCACCGAGATTGATAAAGGCATTTTGTGCGGCGCAGAGGCGCCGATTATCAAAACAGACTTTGGGACAGTGGGATTCGCGATTTGCTTTGATTTGAACTTCGATGAATTGCGATTGAAGTATAAAGAGCTGGCGCCGGATCTTATCGTCTTTCCATCGATGTATCACGGCGGTTTGATGGAAGCCTACTGGGCCTATTCCTGCCGTGCGCATTTTGTGGGTTGTACCGGCGTGGATACGTTGCCTAATGAGTTTTATTCGCCCGTGGGAAACAAGCTGGCGACCAGCACCAACTACTATCAGCCGATTACGCATACTGTAAATCTGGATTGCAAAGTGGCGCATATCGATTTTAATGGCGCAAAGTTTATTGCGATGAAAAAGAAATACGGTCCCGATGTCACTATTTTCGATCCCGGTTTATTAGGCTGCGTACTCATCACCAGCGAAAGCGATACGGTGACTATTGATGAAATGGTGGCGGAGTTTGAAATTGAATTATTAGACGATTATTTCGAGCGTTCGCTGGCACATCATCACGCTGCGGCGAACCGGGAATAACAAATTTTTGTAGCGTAATTTCCCCTTGTAAAGGGGGGCAAAGGGGGATTTTTGAGCGTAACAAATTCCGCAAAAGTTTGCATGAATTCATACGTTTAGAATCCCCCTAACCCCCTTTACAAGGGAGAATTGTCCCCTATCAAAAGTACTTTCATATGTCTTCACTTTCCCCTCTACAAGCCGTTTTTGAAAACGGTCACCAAGAACTGCGCCCGCCATCCGGCGATACTACCACGTTTAGTTTCACGGGAGACATTTGTCTCATCCGCGAAGTCGAAGAACGGCTGCGCGAAAATCCCGAAGACGCGATAGTGGGAATACGCGAAGCGCTGGCGGCGGATTATGTCATCGGCAACCTGGAAACTCCCTTATCGAAAGCGCCGCTGGATCCGCAACGCGGCGCGTTGCAAAGTGATCCCGCTCTGGCGCAAGTGCTGATCGCGTTGGGTTTTGATGCGTTTACGATTGCTAATAATCACACCATGGATTGCGGTGCTGACGGTCTGCGCGACACGCTTTCATTCCTGTCACAAAATAACATCGCGCATTTTGGCGCCAGCGATAATTTGGAACTGGCGCGCCGGCCGCTGATCGTGGAACGCAATAATATCAAAATCGGTTTGCTCGGATATTCCCAACCCGAATTGGACGCCGCGGGAATTTCTCAAGCCGGCGTTACGCCGTTGCGGAAAGAGATTATCCTGGAAGATATTGCGAAATTACGGCCGCAAGTCGATGTCATCGCGCTGACGCTGCACGAAGGATATGAGTTCCAGCATTACCCGCGCCTCGAATTCATGCAGCTTTGCCGCGAGTTGACCCAAAACGGGGTGGATGTGATTTGCGGGCATCATCCGCATGTGTTGCAAGGTTTGGAAACCTGTGGAAACAGCCTGATTATGTATAGTCTGGGTAACTTCTGGTTTGACATGACTTATCAGCGGTGCATCCCGCAAACTCGGCAGGGGCTTATCGCGCATATATCTTTTGATAAAAACGGACCGGTGAAGTTGGTACTGACGCCGACCGTCATGACAGAAAATTCCAAGTTGCGCATTGCCGATCAAGATCAGCGCTGCGAGATACTGCAACATTTGAAAGACATATCTTTCTTATTGCAGAACACGGAAGCCATCCGCGAGCAGAACGCACTTTCTGTTTCCAAAGTTATGCGCTCTATTTTAGGAGCCGTCTATAATTTGGGATCAAAAGACGATAAAGCGGGCTTTGAAAAATACGTGGAACATCAGATTCGCCGTGATCCCTATTTGAAATCTTTTCGTGATTATGCGGAGTTTATCGGTGGATATAAGTAAATAATGCAAGTTGCCACCTACGCAAATAAGCATTGCCTTCCAGTCGTCATTCCCGCGGACGCGGGAATCCAGAATCGTGGCCACAGCCTCCGTGCCGTGGAAAGTACTTTTTTTCTCCGGCAGGGACGCCGGAGCCACGAAGCCGGAGACATCGCGCTGGATCCCCGCGTGCGCGGGAATGACGTCCGCGGAAATTTAATAGGTGGCAACTTGGATTAAATATTCCGTGAGTAATACCTTGCCATAAAAGTACTTTTACTGTGGACTTTAAGCCATGTCACTTCTGCTAAAGTCCCTCGACTCCAAACTTATTTCCCTGTTTCAAAAAAACATGCGGGAGCATTTTATCGTAGCTCGGCCTAAAATGAGCGTTGCCTCAATGCCCGATGGTGTTGTTTTGGAGAGGCGTAAGATTGTAGGCCCACGCGTCATCATTAAGAACCGGCGTCACTATGGAAATGTGCGTAATCTGATTGCGCGTTGGCCCGAAGCCGGATTAGGTGAGTCGGAGAATTTTAAGTTAGTCTGTGTTTTGGAGGGCACCTGCGACTTCCCTATCGGTAATTACGGATTGAAGTTCGGCGAGGGAATTTTTTTGATCATCCCACCGCGCACTCCCCACCCGGAAGGAGTTTTGTTACCGTATCACGGCAATAATGGTTTCTGTGATATGTTAAATATTTTGCTGCATCCTCAGGCTGTGCAGTGTTATATCACCCGTTCGCGGCAGGAGGATGACCGTGTGCGATTTATCGAGAATTATCTGTTTAAGAATGTACGTTTAACAACGACATTTGCGTTGTTGATGGAAGAGATGGTTGAAGATGGAGATAACTCGAACAGTATTGGTGCGGATTTATTGGGTGCATTTTTAAAGAGCTTACGCCGGGAAATAGCCGAAAAACACTATATAAATCCCGGTCCCGTGGGACGTCCAATGCCACAACGAAAAGAATCGGGTGATTTTAAAGCCGAGTTGTTACGTTATATTCAAGCGCACGTCAATCAGCAACTCACATTAGAAGGTGTAGCTCGCGGTATGCATCTGTCGCGCAGCCAATTCACGTGCCGCGTGCGGGAAGAAACCGGCCAATCATTCATCGAGCTTCTCACAGATTACCGTATCTCTGAAGCAAAAGTACTTTTACGCGATTCCGACTGGACCATCACTGCCATCGCCGGTTTTCTGGGATTCAAGACGCCTGCCTATTTTTATAACGTCTTTAAACATGTGACAGGTGAGACTCCCGGCGAATTTCGAAAAACAAAAAATAAATAATCCGATATTACAAATGGTGGTTCGATATTGGATTTTAAGAACGGCACAAAGTGGGTATAGTGAAGTACGTTGATGATTTGACGCATCAACAAAATTAACTTAGAGGAGATTGTGATGTTGAAAAACAGCAGGGCAAAAGGATTTACATTGATAGAACTTCTTGTTGTCGTGGCCATTATCGCTATCTTGGCGGCGATTCTGTTTCCGGTGTTCGCGCGAGCGCGGGAGAATGCGCGACGTGCAAGTTGCATGAGTAACATGAAGCAGATTGGTTTGGGAATAATGATGTATTCACAGGATTTTGATGAACACCTTCCGTCAGGCTTTATCACATTTCCAACAGATTCCTATACGTTTCCAAATGGTACAACCGGCACATTCGCAGCATGGTATGATGTGCTTTATCCATACGTGAAGAGTATGCAGGTCTTTAATTGCCCAAGCTGGACGGATGCGGCTTATACAGGAAACTATCGGATTAGGTTTTTTCCTTACAGTTATAACTATATGGCACCGGCTTTATCATGCAGTACCACATATAACTGTGGAGTATCCTTGGGGTATCCCAATGGGGGAAGTGCAAGCCTAGCGGCGGTGGAAGACACTGCGGGAACAATTCTCGTTACTGAAGGCAGTTTGGGCCTGACCCGTTTCATACCTTCCAGAATGCCTAGCGAAGCCGATTTACATTCTAGTGGGCAATGTCTCACTACACAGAACGGTACTGTGGGTAACTGGTATGCACCGGAATGCTTGAGAGCGCGTCACCTGGAGACAATGTCCACTCTCTTTGTTGATGGGCATGTAAAATCGATGCCTTGGAAAACTATTCTCGGCAGCACTACCGATCCAAACGTTCTCCGTTACTGGACGACTGCATCGGATCCTCTTCAGTAAAAGTACTTATTTCTGACAAATTGGAAGGATAGAATTTATGACAAGAGTACCTCACAATCAATTCATCAGGAAAAATTTAAAGCAGTTGATATTAGTCTGGACATGCTTACTTGTATGCAGTTATCCGTTTCATTTATTCGCGCAAGAAGTCACGCTGCAAGACTGGCAATATTCGCCAGGACAATCTGTTGTAGAGTCTCGCGAAAAATGGACAAAATTAACCGCTGGAGAAGAATTGGCGCGTGGCAAACGAGTGCAGTTTTTCCCCTCGCCCAATTATGGCTTAACTTCAAACGAAAATGATCCATACGATCTCACTGATGGGACATTATCGACAAGCGGTAGCGATCGTATATGGTTTGACAAAAACGCAGTCGGTTGGATGGCAAGCGCACGCGGCAAGGGCGCTTTAATGGTAATCGATTTAGGAACGGAGCAACCCATTGGACAAATCGCCATTCGTTTGCTGGGAGGAAAAGAGCAACCCGTTTTAGCATTGCCAGATTCTATTGAATTTTTAGCAAGTTTGGATGGGGAAAAGTATTACAGCTTACAAAAGATGATCAAGCTTGGTCCTGGCGAAAAGGAACAATCTGACTTTCGCAATAGTTTCTATATTCCAGAAGACGGTAAATCATTCATGGCGCCGTTTATTTGCACGGAAGCTGTGCGGGCACGTTATATTGCCCTGAGAATAGTTTCGCCATTTGGCCTTTTTACAGATCAGGTTTCGGTATTGAAAGCGACAGATTCGACTTCCCTAAAAACCCTGGAGTCGTTTCCTGCAGCGCAGATTTACCCAGATGGATTTCAAGTATTTTTTGATGGCCTTGCTGTAGTACCTCGTCAAGTGCCATTTGTGGTGACAACTAACATCACCACGCCAAATTGGCTGCTTGCGCAAGACAATAGTGGATTGAACTTATCGAAAAAGAAAGCAGGGTTTCGCATAGAATTACCAAAAGGTTTACGGATCTTGTCAATTTCTGAACCTCCGTTTAAAAAAGTTCCCTCTCAAAATGGTTCCAACATTTATTTATTCAACTACAGTGGAGAAAATAGGATTGGGCCGTTGTGGATTGAAGAAGAAAAAAATGTCAGCTTACCTACCAACGCGAAAATCACAATAACAGGAATTTTGGAAGGAAAAGATTCTCATACGGTAAGCTATCCCATTCATTTGGTGAAGATTCCCGAAGTGCCCAAGATTAAAAACCTGGATATTAGTTTGGCGTGGTTGCATGATAAAACCCAACAAGAATGGCCTCATTTTTTACGGGATTTTCATAAGATGGGATTTGGTTATGTCTCTACTTTCCCCCGTAACTACGATGCCGGTAAGGACGATTTTGGTGCATCGGGGGGAAAATGGAGTATTCATAAGCAAGAAAGCATCGACTTTTTGAGACGTGCCCGACAGCAAGGATATGGCATCGTTTATAACGAGTCTCCATTTCATGTGATGTGGCATAAAATCGAAGTGGATCAAAAAGCAGGAAAAATTGATGACGCTGAGGCGCAAAAGCTATTTACCCTGATCGACGGCAAACGTGGGTCCACGATGAATATTCTTTACCGGGGAAAGTACTTTCAGGATGAGATCAAGCGTATTGCCAACTCAGCTGCGCTGATACAACCGGATCAGGTATATCTGGATATCGAATTGTGGGCGGGTCATGTTCGCGAATCTAAAAAGGATCCTCGCGTAATTTCAGCATGGAAGAAGAGCGGAAAAACTTGGGAAGATTTCGCAACCGACGTTGGTGCTGAAATATTAGATACCTTAGTAAAAGCCATACGACAAGCTGTGCCCGATAAAAAAATTACCGTCGGATTATATAGCAATGACCCTAAGAATGCCATTTACACTAATTTTTTTGAATGGAAAAAACTATATCCGAATATTATCGATATTGCTCAGCCATCATTATATATTCAGGGGCGGCCGCAAGTTGTCGCTGAGCGCATTAGATATGATTATGACGCAATGAAACAGCGGCAAATTATCCCCTGGCTCTCCACAGGAACTTATGGCGAATTTGATCCGGTAAACACAAAAGCGATGGTTTTAGAATCCATTCTCAATGGCGCAAGGGGAGTCACCTATTATTGGTTTGGTGATTTCGATCCAATGGATTTTTATTATCATTCCGAGGCGCTTGCTGAACTGGCTCCTTACCAGGAACTGATAAAAGATGGCAAACCTATACCTTATAAGGGCGATAATCCTGAATTACATTACACGGCGTTTGCTTCTAACAAAGAAGGGATGCTTTTGGTAGGTAATTATAAAAATGCAGTGAATGGTAAAGTAAATTTGCAATTGCCATTAACGCCTGTCAAAAAAGTACTTTTGGATGGGAAGCCGCTCGTGGCGAAAAACAATACCGTATCACTTGATTTATCGCCGGGCAAATTCTGTTTGATCTATTTTTCCAAATAAAAGGTTAACGACGTTAGTTTCACACAAGTAAGAAGAGAATAAATATGGCACGTAACGTAAAGATCAGTTCGTTGGGAAAACAGCCGCCGCGTTTTCCCCTTGAAGAGAAGACCAATTATGAAGGATTGGTTGAAGAGATGATTCAATTCTGGAAAGGCCAGATTGAGATAGTCTTGCCCGACCGGCCCGACTTGATTATCTTACCGGAAAATTGTGATCGTTATTGGAGAACTCCCGGTGACCTCGTGGTGCCGTTTCGCCGAGCGATGGGCACACGAATGTTAGACGAATTGCGTCAGATTGCGCGCGAGAACAATTGCTATATCGTGCATTCCAGTACCATGCAAAAGCCAGACGGCACCTGGCGCAACGCCGCGAGGATGATTGATCGCAGCGGTGAAGTAATTGGTCAATATAATAAGAATCACACGGTGGTCACGGAAATTAACAAAGGCATTCTATGTGGTGCGGAAGCGCCGATCGTGAAAACCGATTTTGGCACGGTAGGTTTTGCCATTTGTTTCGATTTAAATTTTGATGAATTGCGATTGAAGTATAAAGAACTGCATCCTGATCTTATCCTCTTTCCATCGATGTATCACGGCGGTTTGATGGAAGCCTATTGGGCCTATTCCTGCCGCGCACATTTTGTGGGTTGCACCGGAGTAGATACATTGCCAAATGAATTCTATTCACCCGTTGGTCATAAGTTGGCGGCCAGCACTAATTATTATCAGCCTGTTACACATACCGTGAACCTGGATTGCAAAGTGGCGCATATTGATTTTAATGGCGGCAAGTTCACTGCGATGAAAAAGAAATATGGCCCTGATGTGACAATTTTCGATCCCGGTTTATTAGGTTGCGTTCTCATCACCAGCGAAAGCGAAACGGTGAGTATTGAGGAGATGGTGGCGGAATTTGAAATTGAATTGCTGGATGATTATATGGAACGGTCATTGACACATCACCGCGACGCGGCAAATCGAGAATAGAGCTCTATATCGAATATTCTGAGTAGGCAGACTTCCGTGCTTGTTCTATGACTTGTCAGCTTTGCTGATTCCTCATATTCGAAATTATTTTGTGATTAATAGCGATAAAACCCCGCGCCAGATTTGAGACCCAATTTGCCTTCTTCCACCATTGTGCGTAAAAGACCGCACGGTTCGTATTTCGCATTGTGATTATATTGTTCCCATAATGCAGTTTGACAATCAAGCACGACATCAACGCCAATTAAATCTGTTAGCGCGAGCGGCCCCATTGGAAAATTGCAACCGAGTTTCATTGCTTCGTCCACATGTTCGGGCGCGTTGCCTTCTTCCACCAAAAATGTTGCTTCATTCAGCAACATTAATAGCGCGCGATTGACGATAAATCCTGGCGTGTCGGGTGCGGGAATAGGTGTTTTTCCCCAATTGGAAACAAGTGCGGCGACTGCTTCAATAGTACTTTGGGATGTTTTCTCACCTGCGATAATTTCCACTAGCGCCATGCGCGGCACCGGATTAAAGAAATGACAGCCCGCCACACGTTCGGGATGAAAAGTACTTTTAGCGATATTAGTAATAGAAATCATTGACGTGTTGGAAAGCAATAATGTTTCCGGTTTTGTGATGGAATCTAGTTTTTTGAATAGCTCTTGTTTATCTTCCAATCGTTCACGGATCGCTTCAATGACGACATCAGCATTGGCAGCTTCGTTGATTGATGTTGCGATGTGCAATCGCGCCAACGCCGCTGTTGCGGCTTCGGGTGTGATGCGTTTCTTTTCGATATCGCGTTCCAGAAAATGCGCAATGTGCTCTTTGGCTTTCTGCGCCGCGCCATCGAAAGCATCGAACAGCGCGACTTCGCAACCAGCAACAACAGCAGTTTGCGCAATGCCGCTACCCATTGTGCCGCAGCCGATGATGGAGATTTTTTTGTGTGTTGGAGAAGTATTCATAGAAATCGTAAAGTACTTTTATTGATGTGGATGCATGATATTTGCAAGGATTACTTCCAGAATATCTGCGCTGTCCAAATTTTATTATTACTGCCAAATTGCTCGCAGGCACCGCAGAAATATGGCGTTTCGGCGAGCGCGGCAATTTCTTTTTCGGAATGTGTTTGACGCAGTTTGTCCAGCATCACTTGCGTCCATTGTCCACTGTTTTGCATCCATTCCGCTGCAACGATCCATGTCTCATCGGGATGAATTTGCGTGACTCCAAAATTGCCTAATCGCGCGCCTCTATTGGGAATAAGTACTTTTTCTGTATCACGCAAAACACGCATTTTATCGGTATCCACTTTTGCCATGACGATGGGCGCGCGATTGCGAAATACATGATCATTGTTTAATCCGCGCCGCGTGTAAACCAGATATAATCCGCTTTTGTGTGTCACCCAATGCTGTTGTGTATTGTAATTTCCCAATTCTTCGCCATTATCAAAACGCCAAATTTGTGGCTCGTTGAAATGCAATCCGTCGTCGCTGGCGGCGACAAAACCAGCATTGTCGTTGCGCATTGTCAAAAAAAATCGTCCTTCAAATTGCGCGAGCGAAGGTTCTCCGAGGCCGCGTGGAATATCAACGGAAAGTTCGTCGCCGTGTTCGATATATTCCAGTTTTTCGCCATCGAAAGAACAGCGCACCACAGTGGAACTCAATAAATACGGATTGCCGCCACCAAAATAAATCGGTAATAAGATTTCGCCGTTTTCCAAATCCACACGCTGCGTGCATCCCGCGCCGGAGCGGAAAAACTGCGGCACATCCGGCATTTTGAGTTCGCGCCATTCATTCCATGTTTGCGTTTTAGGATCATAAGTGGAGTAGGGCGTGACGCGCGGATATTTGCTGGAGACGATGCCGCCGGAATATTGCGCGCTGTGACCGGTTCCCAACAAAACCCCGCTGGCAGCGTGCCATTGCGGTGAAAAATCGCAAACGGCGCGTTCCACATCACCATTCTCATCGTGATCGATGATTTGACGTTGAAATGCTTTTTGAGAAATTGGCTCGGACCATGTTTGTCCCAAATCTTCCGAATGCATACTATGAATCGCTTCATAATCATCCGAACCAGCCAGCCGCAATTTTTGCGAGGTGAGAATCACCGCAGGATTTTCGTTTGGCGATGACGCCGGAACAATTCCCGCGCGCGCCTGCGTCCAACATGTTTGACGATCGTAGCCCTGGCTTGCAAAACGTAAATCGAGTTTATATTTCATGAATCTTACTCTTATTTTAATTTGTGGTGCGTATAAAAGTACTTTTGGTGCGTCGTTTACGAAAGTACTTTATGCAGCATTTCATAACTTATCATGAAATAAGTTGTCGTGATTGTATTCAGGCCAGAACGAGACTTTCGTTATATAATTTTAGACAGGTTTATTTTTAGGATGAAATTATGCCGTGGTTTTATGAAGAAGGACAATCGCTTTCCCGAGAAACAATCGAAGCATTATGTGCTCGATTGATTGAAGAAGCGAGAGAACGCATCAACACAGATTTAAAACGCGTGCTATTATTGCCGCCGGATTTAACCCGCGCCCACAGCGGCGCTGGCTGGATTACGGAAACGCTCTACAAATTACTTCCATCTGATTGCGATATTCAAGTCATTCCCACATTAGGCCAGCATATTCCGCACACGCCGGAAGAAAACGCCTGGATGTTTGGCTCTATTCCTAACGAGCGCATCCACGCGCACGATTGGCGCAATGGCGTTTCACGCGTCGGCATTATCCCGGCGGAACGGGTGAAAGAAAGCACCGGCGGCGCGGCGGATTGGGAGATTCCCGTCGATCTCAACAGCATGTTGATGGATGAACAATGGGATTTAATTATCAATGTCGGTCACGTGGTGCCGCATGAAGTGTTGGGATTCGCCAATCACAACAAGAATTATTTTATCGGTCTTGGCGGCAAGGAAACCATTTGTAATTCACACATGGCGGCGGCGGTTTACGGCATTGAAAATAATCTGGGAAATCTGATTACGCCGTTGCGCGCTTGCTATAACTGGGCGGAAGATAATTTTCTGGGACGCCTGTCGGATGTGTATCTGCAAATTGTAATGCGCCGCGACGAAAAGGATAATTTGGTGCATAGTGGCATTTACGTGGGCGATGATTTGGAAACATATTTGATGGCGGCAAAAGCCAGCCGCGCGCAAAACATTACTACGTTTGAAAAACCGGTGAAGAAAATTGTCGCGGTGATGCAGGCCGATGAATTTCGCGGCACCTGGGTTGCCAACAAAGCCGTTTATCGCACGCGGATGGCGATTGCTGACGG
>Ga0164242_10006379_pt1 | contig 12979 bp, 12 predicted proteins | sample OricomgcompostMG_FD_108783 | JGI IMG/M metagenome (GOLD analysis project Ga0164242, IMG submission 108783) | Miracle-Growth compost microbial communities from Emeryville, California, USA - Original compost - Miracle growth compost (MG) ... | reverse complement strand
TACACGAGCACGCCCACTAACTGATAACGCGGGTTTTCAATAAGCTCCTGCAGTGCGGCCCGGCCGACGGCGCCGGTCGCCCATTGCACGACTCGAATAACCAATCGAACGCTCCAGGTTGCTCTTTCGGACTTCCCCGAGTTCTGGTTGGTTCAACCTACATGATGTAGGTTTGCAACCGACAAGGTGTAGGTTGAACGGTCGTACGGGAGGTGGGCACGTGACGGAGCCTGCGGTTGCTGGCGACATCGAGCAGCGCATCCGTGATGCGCAGGAGAAGTTCAACGCCGGAATGGGCGCCGACGGCGCCGCGACCCCCTACCCGCTGCTGCGCGAGTTGCGGCGGAAGGCGGCCGTTCACCCCGGCTGGCCGGAGATGGGCGTCCCCGAGAACGGACCGGACGGCACGAAGACATTCACGGCGTACTCGTTCGACGCGGTCAAGGCCGTCTTCACCGACAACATCACGTTCAGCACCCGGATCTACGAGGACATGGTGCGACCGCTGCAAGGCCCGACGATCCTGGAAATGCAGGAACCCGAACACGCGACGTATCGCAGATTGCACGAATTCGCGTTCGCCAGGTCCTCGATGAAACGCTGGGACACCGAACTCGTTGGGCCCCTCGTGGACCGCACGATCGCGAAGTTCCGCGACAACAAGCGCGCCGACTTGGTCAAAGCGGTGTTCATGCCGATCCCGGTCCGGATCATCGCCGCCCTGCTCGGCTTGCCCGAATCCGATGTCGGCGAGTTTCACCGGCTGGCCATCGACCTGCTGGGCTTTCGTGCCGACATGGAAACGGCGATGAAGGCCTCGGCTCAGATGAAGGAGTATTTCGTCGGGGTCCTCGCCGACCGGCGCAAGTCGCCGAAGGACGACATGGTGACCATCCTGTCTCGGGCCGAGATCGACGGCGTCAAAATGTCCGATGAACAAATCTACGGATTCATGCGCAACCTCCTGCCCGCGGGAGCAGAGACCACGTCGCGCTCGACGGCCAGCCTCGCGTTGGGTCTGTTGACCCACACCGACCAGCTCGATGCGCTGCTCGCCGATCGCAGCCTGTTGCCGCAGGCGATCGAGGAGGGCATCCGGTGGGAGACGCCGCTGCTCAACTTCATCCGAGAGGTCACTGCCGACATCGACTTTTTCGGGCTCCATATCCCGAAGGGTTCGACGATGATGGTCAACCTCGGCAGTGCCAACCATGACGAGACGCGATGGGAGGACGCCGAGTCCTTCGACATTTTCCGGGAGCGCAAGCCGCACATCGGGTTCGGTCATGGCGCGCACGTGTGCCTGGGAATGCACCTGGCGCGGTTGGAGAGCACCAAGATCTTCGACGCCTTGCTCGACGAACTCCCGGGGCTGCGGCTGGACCCCGACGCCCCGCCGCCCTACGTGACCGGCACCATGTTTCGATCACCGCCGCGCCTCGACGTGGTATGGGACTAGAGGAAGCCGCCTGACATGACTCGCGTGATCCAGTGGGCCACCGGGGTGACCGGAACGATGTCCTTGCGTCACGTCTTGAGCCGGCCGGACCTGGAACTGGTCGGTGTGCGGGTCTACGACGCGGGCAAAGCCGGGGTCGACGCGGGCGCGCTGTGCGGGGTCCCCGAAGCGGGAGTGTTGACGACCGCCGATCGCGACACCATCATCGGAACCGACGCCGACGTGGTGCTCTACATGGGAAAAGTCGAGACCGACACGCCGGGCTGCTTCGCCGATGTCTGTGATCTCTTGGCGTCGGGCAAAAATGTCGTAGCCACCGGCAGTCGGTTTGTTCATCCCCGCTCACTGCACGAATCGCTGGCCGACGCCATCGAAAAAGCTTGCCGCACCGGCGGTTCGTCGTTTCTGGGGCTAGGCCTGTATCCGGGCTTCGTCGGTGAGTCGCTCGCGCCGATCCTGTCCCGGCTGACCGAGCGCACCAACCGGATCAGTGTGCGGGAGGTGCTGAACTACTCGACCTATGCCAGCCACGACCTGATCTTCAATGCGATGGGCTTCGGTCATGCGCCGGATGATCCCGCCCCGTTGCTGACCAACACCGACTATGCCGCGAGCGCATGGATCGGCAGCGCGACGGTCCTTGCGCAGGCGCTCGGACTCCATATCCGGTCCGTCGAGGGGTTCCGCGAGGTCGTGACGACGCCGAGGGCGCTGACGGTGGCCGCCGGGGAGATTCCGGCAGGAACCGTGGGCGCCATGCGCTTCGGAGTGGTGGTCGACTGCGGCGAGACCACCCTCGCCGTCGAACACCTCACCAGGATGGCCGACGACCTGGCCCCCGACTGGCCGACGGAGATCGGTTATGCGGTGACCTTCGAGGGCAAGCCCAACATGACTTTTCAACTCGTGATCGGCTCCCACGGGGAGGATCATGCCGAGCAGGGCTGTCTGGCCACCGCCATGCACGCCATCAACGCCATCCCCGCCGTGATCGCGGCTGAGCCGGGGCTCTACGACTTGTCGACGATCACCCCGTTCGTCGCGCACTGGACTGAGCGCGGCGTCGTGCGCGCGACGTAGGCGCCCACACCTACAACCATGCGAGGAGAGTTGAGTGCTCAAATCGATTGATTTCCAGGTCCTTCGCGAGGCACCGTCCCTGGCCCATTACCGGCGCGAATGGGTCCCGAGTCCCGGCATGGGACTGTCGGGAATCTGGCTCGGCGCAGTCGTCGCCGACGCATCCGGTCAGAACTACTGGGGGGTGCGGGGATGCGACGACTTCCTCACCGGAATGACCCACGTCGTGTCTCCGGTGTGCGGATTTCGCTCGCTTCCGAAAGACCTTGGCGCCGAGGCGCCCCACCTCTATCCGGAGTACTCGACGCTCGACTGGTTCGAGCCGCTGCAGTACGTCGACGATGGTAAGGCGGTGCGGCTATCGTATCCGAGCGGGCGAATCGAACGCGACGCCAACGAGTTTCACTGGTATGACGCCAGCAATCGATGGGAGATCCACGGTCGGACGGTCAGCGACATCGTCCTCACCCACGTGCCCGCCCAGGACGGCATCGACGACGATGTCTATTACCGCCATGAGCTGATGTACGCCACCGGCAGGGTCGACGGTGTCGAGGTGTCCGGCTACGCACACCAGGACTTCGCGTACGGTCCGCCGAAAAAGGTGTACACCGAACTCCCGATCGCCCGTCACCTGCAAGGCATGTGGGTGTCTTGGCTGCATGAGTTCGACGATGGGCAGTTGGGCGGCGGCAGCTTCTGGCAGGGGCGCGACGGCGTGGCTTTCGGGCCGGGCTATCAGCTTAAAGGCGGTGTCACCACGGTGCATACGGACATCGTTGCGAAGCCGACTTTCAACCAGGCCGGAAGGATGTCCGCACTCGAGGCGACCATCGGCGCCGATTCTTACACCTTCACCTTCGAATCCAGCGGTAGCCCGCTGCACGTCTTCGGTTCCGTGACCGCAATCTCGTCGGGTACGCGGCCGGCGCGAAGCTGGTGCTGGGTCGAGTACGCCGGAAACATGCTGACACCGGAACTTCTCGACGCGGCCACCGCCGTGTTCGCGCTGGCGCGCGGACTCGGCTGACCACGGATCAGATGAAGTCCGACCCGCCGTCGACGTTGACGGTGGCCCCCGTCACGTAGCCGTTTCGCCGTGACGCCAGATATGCGGTGACGGATGCGACCTCTTCGGGCAAACCGGCACGACCGACGTCGCAGGGATGGCCGTACGTCCGCTCGACCCATGTCATCACATGCTTGGGATCCGATGAGTCCAACCCCTCTGCGGCAAGCACTTCCCTCAGCGTCTCGGTGAAACTAGCAGTCACAATGGTTCCGGGACAGACGCAGTTGACCAGGATACCCTCGGCGCCAAGGCTTTTAGACAAATTCTTGGTGAAACTGGACAGGGCTGATTTGGTGGCCGTGTAAGCCACCAGGCGCGGGCTCTGGCGCTGGATCGAGTGCGCCGAGAGGGTGACGATGCGGGCCCACCCGGCGGCTCGCAACATCGGCAGTGCGGCCCGCACCGAGCGCACAGCGGAGAGCGTTCCCAGTTCGAACGCGGCGTGCCAGTCGTCGTCATCGAGATCCTCGAATGCGCCGGCGTTCGGTCCGACGGTGTGCACCAGGACGTTCAGGCTGTCCCAGGCATGACCAACGGACGCGAACGCCGATGCGATGGATTCGGTGTCGGACATGTCGACGCTGATCGTCAGCACTTCGGGAGCTCCCGCACTGCGGATTTGCCTCGCAGCCGAGTCCAAGGCGGCCTGGCCGCGCGCCATGATCGCCACGGAAGCGCCCTCGGCGGCGAGCCCCTCGGCGATCGCCAGCCCCATTCCCTTGCTGCCTCCGGTGACAACCGCGGTGGCGCCGTCGAAACCCAGGTCCATTGAGCCGTCCTCTGAGGTGCTGTGAAGGGCTACTGGCCCTTGATGATTCGGGGCGCCAGGTGAACGATCTCGCTGACGACTGTCGGGTTGGCGCGCGACATCGCGATCAGGGAAAGCATTGCGTTGGCCACGTCCTCCACCGTAGACATCTCGTCCGGGATCTGACCCCCGTGCGCCCAGGCGCGGTATAGATCGGCCAGCAGGTCCCGGTCGGCTCCGCGTAGGATCTCGGTGTCACAAGTGGGGCCGACGCTGACCCGGATCACGGCGATCTCGGGATGTTCGGCCCGCCAGGAGCGCAAGATCTCGTCGAGCGCGGCCTTGCTCGCGTGATACGCGGCCACACCCGCGCGGGGGCGGCCTACATCGTGGCTCGACGCGATGACGACCGTCGCGCTGTCGGTCAAGTGGGGGAGGGCCGTCCGCAGTACGTGGGAGGCCCCTACGGCGTTGACGGCGTACGCGTGCAGCCAGGTCTCCACATCGGTCTCTTCGATCAGCGCGAACGGCACCACGGCACTGGTGAAAACCACTGCGTCGAGCTTCCCGAAGTTGGCGGCAACGGCGCTGATGACGGATTCGATGGCGCGCGGATCGGACACGTCGAGTTCGTGGGCCGTTCCACCGAGCCGATCAGCTAGTTCCGAAAGGCGGTCTACCCGCCGTGCGGCGAGGGCCACCGCAGCACCCCTGGAGTGGGCGGCAAGGGCCAACGCCTGCCCGATGCCGGACGATGCCCCGATGATCAACATCCGCGTCCCCGCGATGCTGGAGTGCCGGTCGCTCATTGCCTGCTTCCTTCGGATGTTTTCATGATTGACGGCTGCGCCGACACTACCTTGATTCTCGCATATGAGAATCATTATTCTCAGGCGGGCCGGATCGGCCGCGCTCGACTCGGGCAAAACGGCCGGTTCCAGGGCAGCTGTGCTGCCTTTCGTCGATCGGCGCTGACATGGGCGGTGCGACGAACGGGACGCGTGTCCGTCAGCAAAAGAAACCGCCGGCAAACCCGCGGAGGTCACGGGCAAAGTCTGACCAAACTGGGCGGAAGGCTTGTTTGCGATTTGCGATAGCGAATACTCTCGACGAGACGACCTGCTCGGCGGGTAAGGAAGGACGACCGCGTGACGCAAACCGTGGGCGGCCAGCCGTACTTCCACCCGTCCGACTTCGAGATCGACGACGCCCCGTATCCGGTGTGGCAGCGCATGCGTGATGCCCTGCCCCTCTACCACCACGAGAAGTATGGATTCTGTGCGCTGAGCCGATCCGAGGGCGTCGCGCGCGAGCTCACCAGTTGCGACGACTACCGCTCGGGCAAGGGCACCATCATCGAAGTCATCCTCAAGGCCTCCCTCCCTGCGAGGTCATGACGTGGCGAATACCGTTGACTCCAACACTGCTACGGGCTCCGTCGAACCGGTTGATGCCAGCGCGTCAACGCTGCTGACCAGGGCCGGGTGGGGGCTTTTCACCGTCGCTTACCTGGCCTTCGCGGTATTGACCGTAGCGACCGTTCAAACGGGCACTCACGGGGATCCCCGCACCACCAATCCCACCCCGGGCCCCGTGCCATATCCGCCCTTCCTCGGGTTCGATAACTGGCCGCTGGTAGTCGCCTTCAGTTCCATTCCGATGGCGCTCGGCCTGATCGGATCGTTGGTGTGGCTCTCGGTGCGACAGCGCAGGCTGCATTGGGCGGTGGTAATCGCGTTCGCAGGCCTGATCACCGGCGCACTGGATCCGTTGGCTAACTGGGCGACGTTCGCGATGTTCGACCCGCGCATGCTGCACTTCCCGCGGTCATGGCCGTATATGAACATCTCGCCCAACCTGGAGCCCGCGTTGTCATTCCTGGGGGGTTACGCGGCCTATTACCTACTCAATGGGCTGGGAATCCTGCAACTGCACGACCGCTTCTTGGATCCTATGGTCCGGAGAACCAGTTGGCTTGCGCGCCATCGGCTTGCCGCGGTTTTCTTCGGTGCGTTCGTCATCGCCATACCGCTCAACGGGTTCGTCCAGTTCAGCTGGTTGAGGTTCGGTATCTTCTACTACTCCGAGGCGGTGGGCCCGACGCTGCGGATCGGCCACATCCATTTCCCGCTCATCATGGCGGTGTACGACTCGTTCATCTTCGCGATGGTTGCCGTCATGTGTGTCCGCGACCAAGGGGGCGAGCTGGTGCTGATCAACCGGATTGCCCGCCGGCTTCCGGCGCGGTCGGGCCGCAAACAGGTCACGCTGACGCGCCAGCTCCTCGTTTCGGCTTCGGCGGGCCTCGTATCGTTCGGGGTACCGCTGGCGGTGTTGTCCGGGCTACGGGTCGCGGGGCTGTCCGCACCCGCATATGAGCAGAACCCGTATCCGAATGTCAAGGTATACGACCCGTATGGGCATCTCGAGGAATCGGGCAAGCCGGGGCCCTTCTACACATGAGCCCGATCCGAAGGGTCCCCCACCAGCGTGTCGAATCGATAATCGCAATTTCGTTGATCGGAGGCAGCGGTGATGACTGACCACGGTTTCGGCCGCCATCGAGTCGTCCACATCGGTACGGGTCTCACGGGAAGAGAAGCGTTGCGGGCCACGATTCTCGATCCGGCACTGGACCTTGTCGGGATAAAGGTGTCGACACCGAGCAAGGTCGGCACAGATGCGGGTCGGCTCTGCGGGGTCGCGGACGTGGGAGTGACGGCCACCGACGACATGGCGGAAATCATTGCACTAAAGCCCGATTGTGTGTCCTACTGTGCGACGGCGGTGCGGCGGGAGGAGGACGCGATCGCGGATATTGCCGCGCTGCTGGAATCAGGGATCAACGTCGTTACAATCTCGACCATCCCGATGGTCTACCCGCCGGCTGCGCCGAAACACTGGCGTACCGCGCTCGATTTGGCTGCGAAGAAGGGCAATTCGACCCTTTACGCTACGGGTAGCGAACCCGGATTCATAAGCCTCAACCTTCCGACCGCCCTGCTCGCCGGCGCGGGCACCGTCGATTCGTATCGGATGGACGAGTACGCGGTGGACTTGGACAAGTCCTATCCGATCTGGGATGTGTTGCACGAGTCAATGGGTTTCGGCAAGCCGGATGGCCACGTACCCGCCCGGATAGCTTCGGGCAAGGTGAATCACGACTGGGAGGCGGTCGTGCGTTACCTTGCGGACGTACTTGGGATCGAACTCGACCGTGTGGAACTCGACTGGGAGACCCTGCTCGCTCCCGTTGATCTACCAACTGCGGTGGGCGTGGTGCCGTCGGGAACGATCTGCGGGCATCGCTGGCAGCTTTCCGGAGTCGCCAACGACCGGCCAGTAGTGGCAGTCCAATATTTCGCGACGGTGAGTTCGACACCGTGGCCCGAACACTGGCCGAAGCCCTCGCGCGTGGAACAGGGCGGAATGGTCTTTCGTGTCGAAGGCAATCCCAGCATGAGCCTGGAACTGTACCTCGAACCGTCCAAGGAAAATCACGTCAATCCGGGAATCACGGCCACCGCGATGGCCGCGGTGAATGCCATTCCTCGCGTGGTGGCCGCAGCGCCTGGCGTCATCGAATGGCCCCTGGCCGGACCCGAAATCGTTACTCGGCTCTCCCGCACCGGACGATGACCCTATTCACGCTGTTACACGGCGGGCTGCATTACGGCTCCTGCTGGGATGCGGTCACCACGGAGCTGGCGCGGCGAGGCCATCGCGTGATCGCACCTGATCTCCCGGTCGATGACGACTCGGCCGGGGCGCTGGAGTGGGCGCAAGTGGCGATCGCTGCGATTGAGCGAGAAGCTGATGGCGCATCCGACGACGTTGTCGTTGTCGCGCACTCGATTTCGGGACTTTGCGCACCCGTCATCGCCACGCTGTACCCGGTGCGCCGAATGGTGTTTGTCGGTGGCCTCCTGCCCGTCCCGGGCCACTCGTTCGTCGAACACCTGGCCGCCAACCCCGATGCGATCACATTTCCCGAGCCGCAAGAACAAGGTACCGGACCGTTCGGTCTTACCTGGGAATCGGTGCGGGAAGGCTTTTACCATGATTGCCCGGAATCGATGGCACGTCATGCGTTCAGCGAACTACGGCACCAGGCGTTCACCGTGTTCACGGAGCGTTGCCCGATCAGCCGCTGGCCCGATACGCCGTCGACCTACGTGCTCATGCGGGACGACCGCGCCGTGGGGGAGTCGTGGGCTCGGCGCAACGCGATCGGCAGGATCGGGGCACGGGTCGTCGAATTGGACGGCGGCCACTCGCCGTTCTTTGCCCGTCCGGCCGAGCTGAGTGCGGTGCTGCTAAGCCTGGACGACCCCGACATGCTGAAATTGCAGCTGCGGTAACAAACTTCGACTCATCTGATGCCAGCCACGCAACCGCGTTCGCGACGTCCGCGGGCATCGTCACCGCGTAGGCAGCAGTTGCTTGGTGAAGCCGTATTGTGGATGAGGGTAACGGCGCGGTCCGATGTTCACCGTCTAGCGAAATCCAGCGCGTTGCGGGGCGCGGTGATCGGCAGATCCAGCGATGTGGCGATGCCGGGAGCCGCATCGATGACGTACGGGATGGCGTTGACAACGCGCATGGCCGTCGCCTCCATGGCGTTGTCATTCGCCGATGCCGCGGTGCCTTCGGTACCGAAGCGAAGGTCACAGTGGATGTGCGGTTCACCCTCGATCACGATGCGGTAAGTGCCGTGTGGCGCCGACGCCCACTGCGGCGCCAGGTCGGGAGCCATGCGGTTGATGTGCTCGATGGTGATCACCGGATGGCCGGCGACTACCCCGGTGGTCTCGGCCCTCACTGCTCCGCAGGTGCCGGCCGGAATCAAGCCGCACGCCACGTGTAGGTCGCGTGGCGTGATCACGCGCTCGTAGCGTTCGGTGATCTCGTCGAGTTCGACGTCGAGGGCGCGGGCGACGAGACCGATCGGTGGTCCCCAGGCGAACTGCTGTGCGCCCTCGAGTTCGAGCATCGGTTTGAAATCCAGTGGGCGACCGAAACCCATGGCGTCGAACATCAGGTACTCGTTGGGATAGGCCGAGTAGTCAAAGATCTCTTGTGCACGGACCGAGCGGATCGTGTTAGACAGGGTGGACAGTATGACGGCGAACTGGTCGCCGGCGAAGCCGGGTTCGATACCGGACGTGTATATCGTGGCGCCGCCGGCGAGCGCCGCGGCCCGCACCTGATCGGCCAGGTTGGGAATCCACCGGTCGGGAAACATCATTCCGGGCGTGTTGGTCGTGACCACATTGATGCCGGCCCTCAAAATGCGGAGATAGTCGCGCACCGCGGCCGCATCCATTTCGTCGCTCATGGCCGCATACACCACGCAGGCGGGCTTGAGCTTGATGATGTCGTCGAGATCGGCGGTGGTCGTGACGCCGACGGGGCCGACCCCGACTACCTCACCGGCGTCGCGGCCCGCCTTCTCGGGACTGTGCACCCATACACCGACCAGGTCGAGGTGTGCGCGGCGGTTGATCGCGCGCAAGGCGATGCTGCCCACTCCACCGGTGGATATGACTGCGACGCGTAAGATTTGGTCTACCACGTCAATTGCTCCTTCGTAGGGTGCTTTTGCGCTACAGGTCGGGAATTGGCAGGGACGAATTCGGCCCCTGGAGGCCACCGTCGACGATGAAGGTCGAATTGGTGGCATAGCAATCGCGGGTGGACAGATATAGCGTCAGTCGGCCGAGGTCCGCGACGTCGCCGATACGATGCAGGGGCGTCAGCTCCTTCAGCTTCTCCTCGGAGCCCGGCATGAGGTCGAAGCTTGACTGCAGTCCGGTCGTCATAAAGGCGCCCAGGGCGATGGCATTTACCCGGATCTTGGGGGCGAGCTCCTGCGCCATGGCTCGGGTCAGAGCTTCGAGCCCGCCCTTGGCCACGGAATAGGGCAACAATCCACGGATTCCGAATCGACCTGCACCGGAGGAGATGTTTACGATGGAGCCCCGTCCCACCTTCAACATGTGGGGCACCGCGAGCTGGCTCATGATGAAGGCAGAAGTGACGCAGTAGTCGAACGTCTGCCGAAGGTTGTCGTCGGTGAGGCTCAGAAATGGGCCATACGTTGCGAAACCAACGTTGTTGACGAGGATGTCGATTCGGCCGAACTTGTCGACGGCGGTTTGCACCACGCGTTCGCTGTCCGAACGTTTGAGTGCATCGGCAGTGAGCGCGAGGCCTGTACCGCCGGCTAGTTCGATATCCTTGACCGTCGCTTCCACCTCGGACGAAGTTCGTGCCGTGCCAACGATGGTGGCGCCCGCTTCTGCGAGTACCTTGGCGATGCCTTCGCCGACGCCGCGTCCGGCGCCGGTGACTATCGCCACCTGACCTTCCAGCTTGAATTGTTCGAGTGCCATGAGCGCCTCTCCGCACGGGTTTTGGGTTCGCAGCGGCGAATCTACCGTAATGAGAATCAATATTTCCGGTTATCGGAAAGCGCCCTTTAGGGTGTCGTAGAGTCGTTCGTATGCCGCAGCCACTGTTGCACCACGTCGTGTTCGCGATCGGCCTCGAGCGGCTCGACCGCGCTGCGGAGTACCTGAGCGCATTGGGCTTTCAGTTCGAGGCTTTCGAGCTCGAGCACCTCGGCCTGCAAATCCGACTCGACTGGGACCGCGGTTTCGAGCTCATCGCTCCCACCGCGGCTGCACCGACGGACGCGGGCACCGCGGCGGAGTTCTTGTCCCGCAACGGCGACGGCCTGTTCTCTGTCGTGATCCGTACCGCGGATTGTGATGCTGGCGAACACATCGCCGCGCGATACGGCGTCAAGCCCGACTTCCGGCAGCGGCACGAAGGTGACGGCTTCGAGCTGACCGAAGTCAAGCTGGAGCCGTTGTTCGGCATTCCGTTGACACTGATGACCACGAATATGGCAGACGAGCAGCCGGTCACCCCTTAGGGTGCGCCAACAGTTCGCTGAGCTGTTGCGCCAGCTCCGACTTCTTGACCTTTCCGCTCGCGGTGAAAGGGAGTTCTTGCTTCGCGGTGACCCAGATGAACTTCGGAACCTTGTACGCCGACAACCGGCCACGCAGTTGCGCCCGCAAGGACTCGCCGTCGAGCGCCGAGTCGCCGCGTGGTACCACCGCCGCCGCGACCACCGTGCCGTGCTCCTCGCTCTCGGCGCCCACCACGTATGCCTCCAGCACGCCGTCGCAGTCGGCCAGCGCCCGCTCGACCTCGCTGGGTGTGATGTTGGTGCCGCCACCCGTCTTGATCAGATCGCCCAACCGACCGGTGAACCTGATCCAACCGTCGTTGTACTCGACGCCGCAGTCGCCCGTCCGGTAGTAGCCGTCTGGAGTGAACACCTCTTCGCGCTCACGTTTGTGCAGGCGTTGCATCAACGAGTATCCGCGAACCCAGATTTCGCCCGGCGCGCCGACGGGCACCGGCCGCCCCGTGTCAGGGTCGACGATCAGATGGTGCAGCCCTTCGATGGATACGCCACCGGTTTCGGACCGCTCGGGCGGCTGCGGCACATAGGGGTCGACCCCAATGTGGTTGCCGCACAGTTCCGTCATCCCCAGCGCGTTAGGTCCCTTGGGTCGACGCGCGGGCGGCACCATCGCGGGCATGCTGGTCCGTTGCACCGAGCTCAGATCGCGTCCAGGAAAATCGGGATGCTCGGCCAGAGTCTTACCCTGCTGGGGCCAGCCCAGCGTGATCGTCGCCCGGTGGCGCTCCATGAGTTCCAGGGCCTCGGCCGCGTCGAACGCGGGCTGGGTGACCAGCGTTGCGCCGTGGTGGATCACGGCATGCAATCCGGTGATCAGACCTCCCACCCAGAAGAAGGGCATGGCGGTGAACATCACGTCGTCGTGGGTGACCCCATAGGTGAACGTGAGGTTGTAGGTATGCCGCACCAGCGCGCCGTGGGTGTGGACGGGACCCTTCGGGTCTCCGGTACTGCCCGAGGTGTAGATGATCGTCGCGTCGTCGGCCGGCGTTACGCACAGTTCCACATCGACCAGGAAGTCGGTGTCGCTGGCCGACATGTTGCCATCGCCGTCGATCGTTGTCGTCCAGGCCTGATCGGATGGCCCCCACACGGCAACGGTCCGCAGGAACGGCGCTTTGGGTACGGCGATGCGGCCCGGCTCGCGCTGATCCGACAGCCCCGGCAGCGCCTCCCGGAGGCGGGCGAGGAAGTCGTGATTGCGGAACCGCGACCACGTCAGGATCGCGTGCAGGTCGGCATGGCGTGCGGTCCAGGCGAGTTCGGACGCCTGGTAAAAGGTGTTGAGCGGCACCGCGACCGCGCCGATGCGTGTGGTGGCGAACCAGGCCAGGGCCCAATCGACGCTGTTCGGCATCAAGATTCCGACGTGATCGCCCTTGCTTATACCCTCCGCCAGCAGGGCGATCGCCAGCGCAGCCGAGCGCCGGTCGAGGTCGATATAGGTCAATTCCTGACCATCGGCGATGAGGAACGGCTTGTCCCCGAAACGTGCCGCGCAGGATCTCACCAGAGCGGGAATCGTGGGCAAGATCTTCGGGAAGGGCATGAGCGCAGGATAGTAGCCTTTGCAGAAAACGAGAACAAAGGTTCTCATTCGTTGCTTTCGGCCTACAATTC
>Ga0164242_10006378_pt1 | contig 12983 bp, 12 predicted proteins | sample OricomgcompostMG_FD_108783 | JGI IMG/M metagenome (GOLD analysis project Ga0164242, IMG submission 108783) | Miracle-Growth compost microbial communities from Emeryville, California, USA - Original compost - Miracle growth compost (MG) ... | reverse complement strand
TGGGGGCGGGCGTTGGAAAGTGGAGGGGGGGGGTAATTAGGGGGGGGGTGTTGGGGGCGGGGGGTGGGAGGGGGGGGGGGGGGGGGGGGGGTGGGGGAGGGGGAAGGGCAGCGAGGTCCAGTGAGGCTGGGCAAAGAGATTGGCTGCCTCTTGTTCAAGCTGACCGGCAGATAGCAGCCCATGGGAAGTAACCGGCACAGGACTTCATGTACGAAGCATGGTTACAATGAACACTCCACTGGAATGGACAGATCCGTATGCGTAAGGGAAACAGATCCTGCCTCTTGCGTGATCCATGGGGGCACCAGCCAATGAAGAACCATGGACGTGGCGTACAGAAGCGCGGGGTGGTTGGCTCCCTCTCTCGCAAGGCAGATTTCGCTCACGACTTACGGCGCGGTGCGCAAGCTGAATGGGACGGCCCCGAACTTTCCGAATCCACAACGAGGACGGGGGGCCTTATGCCATCCACCACCACAGCCCCAGCCAATGGACAAAACCACGCACCGCAAAAATGGTGTGCCCGAGCCGAACCGCGGTGGAACTCAAAGAGCCGGAGCGGGAATGGAGGCTGGCGCGGGCAGTGAGATGGAAGAGGAGGCTGCACCTGCGGCCTCGCAACGACTATCCCCGACGGGACAGCACTTGCGTCGCCAGCACTTGCGGGTTGTATCAGTGAAGTCCTAGACGTGGGTGCTCTATCTGGGGTACTCTATCTTTGGGTGCTCTGTGTAACCGCCTTGCCGCACTTGCGCCTTCGGTCAGGACGGAATCCTGGCGATCGCAGCGCGTCCAAATTGCCAGTGCCTAGATTGTACCGGCAGCTGTCAAGACCATAGTGTCCAGCCAAAAGTGTCTGGCCAAAGTATCAACAAATTGCAATCCACACTGGAAAGACGGAAGATCAAGAGCGCAGCTTGTTTGAATAAAATATAAACTCGACTGCAAACCAATATCGATAAGGCACATGAGGGAGGCTCACAACTTTCCATTGCGACGTGCCAATTATATAGGTAACGTACACGGGCACCTCGACCAACATCAGAGACTTCTAGTTTCCAGCGTCTCCGAGTTCCAGAGGGTAGCATTGCCCCGGAAGGGGGAAAGAAGTGCGGATAACCGAGAACATTGAAAACCGAATTGTGTGGTCGTCGACCGACTCCACCTGAGAAGATATCCCCGGGATCGCCCCAGCCAGCAGCGACCTTGGACCAAGGAGAAATAGGAACGGGTCGTCCTCCAAGCGGAATGTCCTAGCGACAGCTCCATCATCCCCCGGTGCGATGTTTTCCCTTCCAGGATGCTTTCATCCAAGATGTTTCCTTCCAGGGAGAGCCGACGAACGAACAACGATGGGCCCACCGAGACAAGCTCCTCGGCCCACCGTGGTGCGGAGCCAGACGCAGGAGCTGCAGGAGAATGTTTCAAGCTTTCAAAACTCACGATGAGGGGCAGCAGGTCGAACCACGCGGCCACGCTGTTTTAGCTCGGATAAAACACTGCGTCGTACAGTAGTACCGATCCTTAACCCCCATCCAAACTATCAAGACGGGGGCGGGCTTGGCGCTGTCTCGACGCCCAAACATCCCTCCTGCTCAATTGCCCGCCATCCTGCTCAATCACCCTCATCCTCACGGGACATACCACGGCAATGCATTCGAGGGAGATAACAGCTCGCAGGTCGACAATCTAACCCCTATCTTTACCTGGCCCTCGCAGCAGATATGTACATACCTCTCCACAGGAGAACAGATTGGCACATGGAGAACACGGAGCCAAGATACTCCATCTGGCGAAGGAGCAGCACCTCAAAAGGTTTTGCTAGCCCCTCATCAATCAATCCTGGGGCTGATCTTGGGCAAGATGCGGCTAGGAGGGCGAAACCAAAACCATGTGAACAAGGGGGCTAAGAACGGCGGGCTAACCCTGGCCCCATGCCCCACGGCCCATGCCCCATCACCAACTGCCCGCCCCGAGGATACGGAACTATCGCAGTCTATTCGATGGCTGGAACATGTATCCACACCACCCACCGTCCTGACGTTTTGAGCTGGCGCGTCAAGCCCAGAATGCGCGATGCCCCGAACGTCCATTTGCCCGTCTATTTGCTCCTTGCTTGCTGTGCGGGCCCGAGCATTGCGTGCCCTCCGAGCGAGCTGTGTGGCCCGTCCGGACAAAGCACCCTCCCAGCCAACCACTAATTAGCGATACTCGCCTCCTGACCAGCCATCATTGGCCTAGAACCACTGCATCCGGCTCGGCTTATCATAAAAAATTCCAAGGTTTTTGTGTGGGCTCTTGCCGGGGGCAGAGGGAAACGGGGGGCGGGTGCGGGTGTGGTTCTCTGATGCCATCCAGAGACCGCATGTCAGAGATAGCCAGAACAGGGTGAGGGATCTCCTTATTCGCCGCTGATCCCCGTCGACGATCCCGACAGGATGGGTATCTCCATTGGCGTCCATATTGCTCATATATCTCCCATCTTTCTGCTCCTGCCTGCCCCAGTGGTGATCCTATGCCCAGTCTCCTTTTTAACCCCCCTCCTCTTCTCCCCCACCTAATAGTCCCACGAATCTCGAATACGTTGATCGTGGGCCGTTGAATAGCCCTAACGACACTACTTATATCCCTATATCTGTCCACCCATCCTTAAAGAAGCATCTTCTCTATAATCACATCCATTCGATTCACTGACGAATCTAAGCCTCGCTGGTGCCGAGGAACCGTGTTGCCACTTGATGTGGTAGAACATAGCCTAGGTCGTCTTCTTGCTGGTCTTGTTACTTTCACAGCGCTCCAATGACATGGGCGCATCTCACCACATGGCTACATCCACCATCACCGAGGTCAATTTGGGCACCTGTTACCCCAGCTCGATAGTGGACAGATTCAATGCTGTCCCGGGCCTTAAACCGAGCACTGGTACGTCGAAGAGCTCATTTCTACTTTTCGATTCTCTAGTTTTTTTTTTAGACCGGTCAGGTGTCGCATGCTCTCTCTACTCCCCTTGTCCCTGCATCCTTGGAGAATCCTCGACGACGCTGCCTTACACTGGGAACTGCGCAGTTCTCATAGCAACTTCGACGTTACCAAGGCTTGATGAAAAACTGTCCGGCCTTGCAATCAATCTAGGTCTTGGGCGCTTTTTAGAACCTGGAAAATCGCAAGATTTAAGAGTTTACCCACACGTCTTAAGAACAGTAGCCGGAGCCAGACGAAGAGGGTGTCATTGAGGGGCTGGGCGAATATCAGATATCCTGCAATACAGCAGCTCTCTAGCTGCTCCGAGCTATCACCGCTTCGATCCTGCTTTGTTCTACCGATGCACTTATTCTAACTTGCGTTCCTTCGCCTCTCCAGCATTCTTCACCTTCCTCCGCGCAAACCTCGTGCTCCCCGACTCCGCCATGTCATCCAATGTCTCCACGCCCTACCTCGAGCCAACAACGTCACAAACCCTAACCCAGCCATCTCTCTCCCCGCTGCCATCCAAAACCGCAGGGGGCACCATAAACGATGACGAGATACCGCCGCTCTCACTCGACGTCCTCACCACCAGGGACGACAAGGTCGCCGCCCTCAAGCTCGTCGCCGACAGCATCGCCCAGCAGCGCCAACAAGCCTCCGTCAGCCTTATCTTCCACCCACTCTGCCTGGCCGTCCTAGGCGCAGCCCTCGCGGCCGTGTACCAGTTTGCCTGGGTGCGGCACGAGCGCGACCTCGGCCTCGGCGTGACCATGTTCTGCGGCGTGGTCATGAGCTACCTGCTCGCGGTCCGCTACTTCGCCAGCCCCTACCTCCAGCTGGCCGAGGAGCTGGGCTGGTCCTGGCTGAGCCTCGACGAGGCCGGCGCGGAGGAGGACCTCGTGCTCGGCACGCGCTTCGGCGGCGAGCTGATCGGCGCGCTGGTGCTGCGCCTCGAGCCCGGACCTGGCGCCGCCGCCGGCGGGGGCAGGAAGCGGAACGGCGGTCACAGCCGCAGCCCGAGCCTCAAGGGCGGCAAGGGCGTCGTCCGCGCGTGGACGACGAGGCTGCGGTACCGCGGCAGGGGCGTCGGCGGGGACATGCTGCGCGAGGCGGTGAGGGTGACGAGGGAAAGGTGCGGCAGGGACGCCGAGGTCGGGTTCGCGAGGGAGCATGCGAACAGCGCGGTCGTGCTGCCGGAGATGTTCAATGGGCCGTTTAGGAAGAGTGAGGTCAGGGCTGCGAGGGCGCTTGAGGGGGTGTTGGCGGATTGGGAGCGGAATAAGAGGAAGAGGTGAGGTGGGGGGGACTAGGTCTGGCGACGACACTCCTTACCTTGGTTTGGCAGCCCGATGGACATCCCACGTTTGGTTAAGGGCTCTGCAATTTTATTTTATTTTTGGTGATGCGAACTTTTGAGATACCACATAGACTTTTTGTCGAATCTTAACTTCTTGTGATACCCGCGGGACTCTCACTTATACCGTCATGGTGGAAAATGGGTCAAATTTGACTCCTTGAAAACGCAACATTGATTGCAGACCTGCAATTGAGGTATTTTGACCGGATATGTGCCGCAGTAACTGGATGCCGAACGCCCCTTGCAAAGAACCAACATAGCATGATAGTTGTTAAAAATCGCCCCCTGATGCAGCACCTCTAGGAGGTTGTCCACATCAGATACCCGACATGACCTTCTCCCTATTGAAGCAACAAACATCAACGCCAGCCTAGTTAATTCCCATGGTATCCCTAAAAGCCAGACCATAGCACATGTACGCCAAGCCAATTAACACGAGACGGAATTCCGAAATACAGGGCCCTGCCCTTCCACTAGGGGAAGCTACTGGCTTGACTCGTCATTCTTCTTCCTGCTGCTGTAGGTATAGGTATCCGGGTCAAAGCCATAAATGGGCCGACCAATTCCCTTGAGCGAGAAGATGACCTAGAGCCACAACCGTCAGCATAACTAGGATCCAACACACACCTTCTCACATTCGGCCGGGAGATGCCTCTGACGGGGACCAACTCACATCGTGCACGGTGATAGTCTTGGCCTGGCGGTGCTCCGTGTAGACGACGCAGCGCTGCAGAATCTGGGAGTTTCTGTTAGCAGGCTGGCAGAGAGGCCAGTTGGTGTGGCGATGCTCACCTCTCGAAGTCGAGCGCTAAGCGCTTGCCTGATGTCGTTGTAGATGTTCGCAGAGATGCGCTTTACACCACCTCGTCGGGCAAGACGGCTAGGATTGGAGTTAGTATATTGTTCAGTGACGGGTAGGGATCGGCTGCTCCATGGAAGCATCGTCTTGTCTGGCAAAAGCATGACCAAGAGTTATGGGTGTTGGATTATCTCATGAACTTACCGGATGTCAGGCTTGGCTAGGTTGGAGAAGGTACGCAATGGTCAGTAAACAAAAAGAGAAATTCGAAAATATCGGCATAACTTGGAGCTTCCAGCGCAGGAGGTTCAAACATACTGATGCCGCGGATCGAATCCACCTTGATTTTCCTAGTAAGTTTGACTTCATCAGCGCCTCTTCAAGCCAGAACCAAACGCGGCGCACGGGGGCGAAGCTATAAATACCTGTGGCGCCTAGCGCCTCCCAGCACCGTCTTCCCCGAGATAGCGCCCGGTCGCTGCTTCAAGCCAGCTAGGCCTCCTCGAACTTTCGCGCCGCCAGGTCCTCCCCGCTGTTGGTCGATCTGTGGCATGGTTTGGCTCTTCTCTTATAGTCTTGCTGTAGTTTGTGTGAACTCTTGTTCGTGAGTGCGATGAACAAGTGAGGTAGGTAGGCGGGAAGGTGAGGCTGGGGGCCTGGGGAGGTACCAAGATACCCCTCCCCCACCAGCCAGTCAATGTTGGCTGGTAGGTTTCTGGTATTTATGTTGGTTGGCCCGTGCAACGGTCTGTTGCGCTATCTAAGGTACCTCGCTAGAAACCTGGATATTTCTTGACCACCTCGGTTTGGAAATATGTGGCTATTCACAAAGAAACGAGAAGTACCTGAGTCACTTGTGTTTCTACGTGCTTCTTCGGAAACTTTCGAGATCATCAATATCCCGGCAAGGAATAGCGGGTGGCTGTGATTCGGAAGCTTCGGGATGCATCCCGTATAAATTCATCCCTCCAACAAACAAACGTTCCGCTCGGTGCAGCTCCAACTTCCTCGACTACTTTCTACCATTCCCCGGTTACAACTCTTGTTCATTAAATCATCGTGTGTGGTATTAGGTCCCGTCTTTCAGTACCGCGGTCTGAGGAGACTAACTCTCTCTACTGCCTGCCTTCTTGTCTGCCTGCCTGCCTACCTACTATGAAACGCCGCACTGGATGCTTTACTACTTGTACTTCTACATTAAGATATACCACCTACCCAAGATTATGTTGGCAGTCGCAGCCCACGTCAGTATCACATATGTCTATCCCGTCACTCGGAAATGTAAGTGGCTTCGGCAAACACAACCCCCTCCTCGGTAATCTCCTCGTCCCCGACCTTCAACTTGAGGCTGACCTTGGACTTTCGAGGCATGTACTAGACCAAAGGTTAGTAAATCGAGTATTCCCAAGGGCGTGTGTGCGGTGTTTGCGACAAACCTGATAGATGTACGGCTTCGTGCCAACCGCGCCAGCGACGATCTTCTTCACGAAGCCTGGGACCTCGGCCATGACATCGACCCTATCGAGCCTCTCCTCGTAATCACCCTCCATCAGCGCCTCAACGGGCTTCCCATCCTTGGTGGCCCCGCTCCAGGTCAGCTTGACCGTGGTTGGTTCCGGCCAACCGCTCTCCTCGTCCGCCTTCGACCCCACATGCGTGAAGGTATTTCCGCACCCGGCGATCACGATCTCGCCATCCTTCGCGATGCCGCCCACGTTTACCACCGTCGACCCGTATGAAGGCGGGGTCGTGAACTCCATCATGATGGCGGAGTAATTCGGCCCCTGGAAGTTGAGGAAGTTCCACTTGGCCCCGGCGTGGTGCGGCTTCATGCCCTGGAGCGCGTGTGAGAAGAAGGCCTTGCCCTTGAAGTCGATCGGACCCTCCGCCGTGGTAATCGTTCCCTCGGCGGCACACCTAGGCCAAAATGCATGGTGCATGGTGCCCCAAGGCTCCGACAGGTCTGTGCCGAACAGCGTCTTGCCAGTCTTCCCAACGTGGAACCCGGGAGCGACCTTCTTGATCGTTAGGTTCACGATGGCCCTATCGTCGTTCATAGACTTGATCGTGTATGTGGTCCCGTCCTCTGACAATTCCAAGGCGCAATCGTCGGCGTAGAATCCGGTCTTATCTTCGCTGAAATCGTAGTTGTTAAGGGGTGTCGAGCACCATAGGTGCGGCTCCGATCCATCAAGGCAGAAGACCTTGCAGTTGAACTGGGCAGTTGTTCGGATGCCGCTTTTTTTTTAATGTTAACCCTACCGCCTGCCGAAACGATGAACGAGGAACGAGGAACAACACATACACCACGTTACTATAGATGACCTGGACAAACCCGAGACGACCGCTGTCTGAGGTGAGGTAGAAGGTCTGCGTCTCGACGGAGGTCGAATCCATGACCTCCCATTTTAGGTCGTCCCGCGTCAGTTCCGTGAACGGCGTGTCCTTAGCTTCCTCAGCGACCGACTTGATGGCCGACGGGCCGTAGATGGGCTCCTGGGTACCAGCGACATTGGCCAGCCTAGATGTAAGTTAGGAGTGTCCACAACGGCGGGGTTGAGTTGAAACGATGCGAGGCTTACTGTTGCTGTGCCCATTTGAACATTTTGGAGTATGGGGGTTGCAAAGTTGGGCTTCGAAGTGAACGAAGAGAAGGGGTACGGCGAATATGTGGGCAATGATTCTCCGAGATAAGGTACCTCTCGGATGTTGTGTTAAGGAAGGGAGGAGGGTTGCTGATTCACCGCTATCAGCAGGTTATGCCCAAAAGTTTGGTATTGAGGGGCAACTACTCCTGTGGCTGCGCGTGCGTGGCTGACAGACGTCACCACAACCCCGCTGACATCAAGGTACTGGCACGTGACAGGCACGGGTCGAGCTAAAAGTGTGGCTAGGCTTGCTAGGCAACTTGCGGAGTCTTTCAGCCACAGGAGAGCTTGCGGCTGGACCTGGTCCAAAATTTCCATCAAGCTGCGACAATCACGAAGAGAGTACCCTCAATTGGATCATCGATCTACAGCGACATCAACTCTACAGCACCTCAGAGAGGTATATGTAGAACGGGCTCCAGAATGTCAAGGTCTCGCGGACCCGTGGACCAAGTGGTCCGGCTCATTGTCGGGGCCGGGCAAGCCAGTCCAAGCCCGCCAGTCGGCCCAGCATTGGGAAGCAAAGGCATCAAGTCCATGGATTTCTGCAAGGTTAGCCCACATTCGCCTCTGGCTTACTCCTACGTCGATGGGAAGGTTTCATGTTTCTGACATTGCTCGCGCGACGCATAGGAGTTCAATGCCAGGACACAACACGTCACAGTCGGCACCCCCCTACCCGTCCGAGTAACGGTCCGCCCCGACAGGACATTCCACTTCGAAATCCGAACACCGCAGACCTCCTGGCTTCTCCTCAACGCAACCGACGCTCCGGTGGGGAAGGGAGGGAAGAAGAAGGGTGCATCGAATCCTGGGACCGAGATTGTCGGAACCGTGAGCCTGAAGCATATCTACGAGATTGCCAAGATCAAGCAATCTGAGCAGCGACTATCTGGTCTTCCATTAGAAGGTCTATGTCGGGCGATCATCTATCAAGCGAAGTCGGTGGGTGTCGCTGTTGTGGCATAGGATGTTTGGCATCGTTGTGTAAACACTTTTGGGCGTTATAGTTTCTTGGCATACGGGAATACCGGTTCAAGAAACAGGCGAAGGCCGGCATGGCGGAGAACACATAATGTACGAATACAAACCTAGACCACAAACTCCGCTGTGTGCTTATCCACTTGCACACTGTTGCGATGCTACTCGTATCTTTGCATATTAACAGTACTTTGCCGGCATTGCCCAAAGGCCCGGGGCCTTGGGCTTCGGGGTGGGCGCATTCCGGACTCCGGAAATCACGAACCCGCGGGAGCCCGATTTTTGGGAGCCGACTTCTGGAACCCGACATTTGGGGTCTGGGTGCTGGGTGAGTGCAAGGGTGCGCCCCTCGGCAAGACCGGGACGGGAAAGGAGTCAGGATGGGATTTAGATAGTTGGGTACTTTCATGTACTTTCATATGAACCGCATTCACAGATCCCTACATCCTTACCTAATACACAGTAGGCAAAGCCCTTGGCAGACTTCTTAACAGTCGCCGCGCCTCTCTATCGCCGGGAATACGAATTACACAGAAAAAGGCAGCATTTGACCTGATGAAGGTATGCTTCCGAATAATATTACTTGCCATCCGTCACTCAGAACCTTGTTATCTTCTTCGCGACAGCCCTTTGCTCCGGTCATTCTCCCATACGTGGCTTTACATAGTGCCGCATTGAAACCCGGGAATAACCAAGGATACAGAAGGTCGCTAGATCTTTCGAACAAAAATCTAGACGGCCCCACTTCAGGGATTGTATAGTGTACGGATCCCTCAGGCTTGCCGCTATCAACGTGACTCTAACGTCATGAGCGATAGTTAGTGATCAAGTATCTTTGGTGGGCTTCAACACTTCAACTCAAGGCGGAATAGTAGCGCGTCCTCAGGTAGATCCATACAACTTGCCAACCCGCCTTTGTACTCAGTCCTTAGCGGTCGCAGCCTCGGTATCCTCTGCGACGCCTTTGTAACTTCGTGTGCACTTCCGCGCGGCGCATGTTGCAGTGACTTGTATCCCAAGCCTTAGCTGTCCAATCAGACTCAAGAATCTCGCCAAGAATCTCGCCAAGGTACCGCCCTAACGTCTGTCCCACCATGACATCTGGGTTCTTAGGCCGAGAAGAATCGTCCACCTTCTCGTCTGCTCCCAACACGAACATGACTAGATTTTCCCTCCTTCGGCCCTATCCGATTTCCTCTTCCTCCTTGCACTTGCTCTTGCTCTGTTAATATTCCATTCGCCTTCATCTTCCCCTCGGTACCATGGCCGCGATACGAGGAGAGGAAGCTATGGAGCAGCCAGCGCAAAATGTTCAAGGTACTGCAAACGAACTGCCCCTCCTTAATTGACGCCCCTCCCGCGCCGCATGCGGCAACAAACTTTCAAGACGCTGAAGCTAATATCGAACACTATTCAGAACCCGCGGAGTCTTCTCCCGATGCGCAAAATGCTCCCTCAGACAACCGAGAGCCGCGATTCCAACCCCAGCCCGCTGTTCGATTCAAGTCCGTCGTGGAGGAAATAAACCCCGCTGCCCCCTCACAATCCTACACGACTAGCGGAAAGGACGAAGCGCCTGGAGAGGACGGAGAGACCGGAGAGGTCACCGCCGACCAGATACGAGCGCTTTCCAAGTCTCTCAGAGGTTGCCATCTTCAAGAGCGGAGGATGAACATCTTTTCCTACCAGCCCTTCTCTCTCCCGGCTTCTAGGGTACGTTGTTCCTGTTGGTTTCTTCTCCTCGAGACGCCGTTTGATGGCCTCTCGTTTGTACCCCAGAAATAGCACCCGCACCCGTTGTTCCAATGCGGTCATTTCTCCGATTGTTTCCATCCCCCCGGCTGTCACAAAAGTTTCGAACGAAACCCTTTCCTCTTTTAAATCTGGTGGATTCCAAATACACGGTAACCTAGCTAACCTACGATATGCAGACTGCATCCAACGAAGACGAGTCCCGGGAGGCGAGCCGACAAGGAACTCGCAGTTCAACAGGCCATTATTCACCACGTCTAAGCCCGCGAGTTCCCGATGCCAACACCCCCCCGCTCACACCGGCCGGTACTGGTTATGGAGGAAGGGACGCAAGCCAGCAAGACCTGCTTGGAGAGCATGATAGGAGAGGCCGTCTACCAAACATTATCACTCCACGGGAATCCGCCCACGAGTCCTCATCACCTAATCGGCGGAAGCCTCAGAGACCCGGCTCATCCGACCAAGTTCCCTTAAGACCTCGGTCCTCGGACGGGAATAGCCTGTCTGCGGACCACCGCAAAGGCCTCTTCTCCGTCGGGACAGTTAGCTCGTCGACGGGATCTCTCCCCGCGACGCGCGAGCCTAGCCCTGCCCCCGCGTCGGCGGCGGCCTCCCAGTTTTACACCCGGCCGTTCACGCCAGTGGGAGATACCGACAACCCCTATTCGGCTAGCAGACGCGCGCCACAGAGCAAGATTGAACAGCGATTCGTCTTCCCCCGAAAGAAGAAGGCGTCCCCTAGCGCTTCGGTCATCAACCTACCTAAAGTGAATGCAGACAAACGCCATTCGGGCAAGATTTCCCATAGTCACAAGAGGGACGAGCTAGTGCAGCAGGACAGTGCCATGTCTAGCCGACCAGGCTCTATGGCCGACCTCAAGAGATTTTTCAAGTTGGGCGGTCACCACAAGAAGAAATCTGGCTCTCCTGCTTCCTCGATCCGATCGGGTATGAAGACGCCGCCCAGCTCGAAATCCTCGGTTCAGATCCCGTTCGGGAACGACCACGGCCTAGCGTCGAAGTATGGCAAGCTCGGTAGAGTCCTGGGGGCCGGGGCTGGAGGGTCAGTTAGGCTCATGAGGCGTGGTGAGGACGGCGTGGTGTTCGCGGTGAAAGAGTTCAGGCCCCGACACTCGTACGAAACGGAGCGAGAGTATGTCAAGAAGCTGACGGCTGAGTACTGCATTGGGTCGTCCTTGCATCACGGCAATATCATCGAGACCTTGGATATCGTTCAGGAGAAGGGAAAGTGGTTCGAGGTTATGGAATATGCGCCATTCGACCTCTTCGCCATCGTGATGACAGGGAGGATGTCTCGAGAGGAGATCAGCTGCTGCTTCCTTCAAATCCTCAGCGGAGTTACCTACCTGCACAGCATGGGCCTTGCGCACCGGGATCTTAAACTCGACAACGTCGTGGTCAGCGAGCATGGCATCATGAAGATCATCGATTTTGGGAGCGCCCATGTCTTCAGGTACCCCTTCGAGAACGGGATCGTTTTAGCTTCCGGTATGTCCTGAATATTGCCCCTAAGACGGGGGTTGCATGCTAACGTGGCGTCCAGGAATTGTGGGTTCGGACCCTTATCTCGCCCCAGAAGTATACGACGAGAGGAAATACGACCCTCAGGCTGTGGACATTTGGTCATTGGCAATAATATTTTGTTGCATGACCCTTCGACGATTCCCCTGGAAGGTTCCTCGCATGACGGATAGCTCGTTCAAGCTATTCGCGGCAGACCCGACACCAGGCCACGATCCGAAGAAACTGACCCTCCCAGTGTCAAGATCTACGAACGCCTTACACGACATACCTCCAAGAGACATGGACTTTGAGAGCACCCAGAAGGAACAAGCAGCGAAGTCGGAACGAACAGCAAAGTCGGAACAGAACGAAAGCAAGCCCAACACAGGGTCGTCGTCGACCAAAACCGATAATCACGCTGAGAAGAAGGAAATTATTCGGGGACCCTGGAGGATTCTCAGGCTGCTTCCTCGGGAGAGTCGCCACATTATTGGAATGATGCTTGAGATAGATCCGAAGAAACGAGCCAAGATGGACGACATCTTAGAAAACCCCTGGGTTTCCGACACGGTAATCTGCAGACAAATAGAGCCTGACTTCGTTGTCAAGGCGGCGGATCACACTCACGTGCTCGAGCCACCAGCACCACAGAAATAGGGGGCTGCGGCCGAGAAAGGAGTCTAAGGGGTCTATGGATATAAGGGGTCTAGAGAAATTTGAAAGGAGTGACATCGGTCTCTCTACTTCGGGACCGTCATTTGAATACTAAAGATTTCCAGGTGTGGTTGTTTAATAAGGGGGGAGGCTTTTTTATTTTTGCAGAACGGCGCATGGGTACTAGTACTAGGTAAATAGGGGATTGAGCGCGAGCCACAGAACCACAAGCATGTAGGCCTTTAGAAGGGTTCATCGGACGGAGGAGAATAGGTAGCTTTCTATCCGCAAGGTCCGATTC
>Ga0164242_10006377_pt1 | contig 12984 bp, 8 predicted proteins | sample OricomgcompostMG_FD_108783 | JGI IMG/M metagenome (GOLD analysis project Ga0164242, IMG submission 108783) | Miracle-Growth compost microbial communities from Emeryville, California, USA - Original compost - Miracle growth compost (MG) ... | reverse complement strand
TCTCATCGCCCAAGGAAAGCCTGAAGACGTGTTAGCGGAAACGCAAATTCGTGACGTTTACCTGGGGCTGGCATGAAAAACCTCATAGTCAAATGTGAGGTTTTACGGACGTGGCCGCCTCACATCGCACGATATGTGACGTTTTTATCACATTACTGGACATTCTACTGACTGCAAATATCGTTGCTTCATATACGGATGGAAGAAGTAAATGAAGTTAATTTTCTGGTGTTAACCATGCAATCGACAAACAACCAAAATTTGGTACCACTCTCCCTGCAAAATGTGCGGGCAGGTTATGGCAAGAAAGAAATTTTGCGTGGTTTGACGCTGGAAGTGCGGCGTGGTGAAATCGTCGCGCTGATTGGCGCTAATGGCGCAGGTAAAAGTACATTGCTGAAAACTGCAATGGGGATACTCGCAGCACGTGAGGGCGTCGTGGAATTTGAAGGGCGCAATATGAAAAATGTGCCCATTCATCAGCGTGCGGCATTGGGTTTGTGTTATGGAATGCAAAATGGACCGGTGTTCCCTTCTCTCTCCGTTCGGGAAAACATGGCTGTGGCCGTTTTGAGTGTGCCAGTACGCCAACGTGACAAATCCATGGAGGAAGCATTGGAATTGTTTCCGGTTCTAAATTCACGGCTCAATATTCGCTCGGGTTTGTTATCAGGCGGTCAACGCCAGACGTTAGCTTTGGCAATGACCTTCGCGCAAAGCCCAAAAGTACTTTTGCTGGATGAACCATCAGCGGGATTATCACCTAAAATCGCTGGAGAAGTGTTGGCTGCCGTCAAGGAATGGAATAAGCGAACAGGTGGAGCGGTTCTCCTAGTGGAGCAGCGTGTGCGTCAAACACTGCAAATTGCGCATCGGTTTGTGACCGTCAAAAATGGCATCATAGTAGATTCTGTCAGTGCCCGTCATTGGACGCCTCCTGTGGTAACATCCAATAGAATATGGAAATTTAGTAGTAAGGAGTTTTCCCTCGCATGAAACTGAAACAGGTTATGACTTATCTGGGGACTGCCTGCGTGGCAGTTGGGTGTAGTGTTTTGTTAGCTGGCTGCCCGTCGAAACGTGGTGGATCCGGCAGTGATCGTGGCCCTATTCGTGTTGGTGTCTTACTATCGCAAACTGGCACAATTGGCCCATACGGTCAGCGTGCGCTCAAGGGCGTGCAATTAGCTGTTTCTCAAATTAATCAAAAGGGATTGCTTAATGGACGAAAAGTTGCGATATTTACTCAAGACGCACAGTCCTCTGCTAAAGAAGCTGTGTCTGCTTATCGTAAATTAACAAGTGTTGACAACGTTAAGATAGTCCTAGGTGATATTTATAGTACTACTTCTCTGGCTGTCGCACCACTCGCTGAAAGTGATCATGTGCTTATGATGGCACCCGGTGCGTCAAACCCCAAATTCCGTTACATGGGTGATTATATTTTTCGTAATTGGACTTCAGATGAGTTTGATGGTCGCGCGCTTGCGGATTACGCTTATAATAAAATGAAAATTACATCCAGTGCAATTATCTATCAACAGACCGATTATACCGCAGGATTGTCAAAAGCATTTTCATCGCACCTTACATCGCTTGGCGGAACTGTGGGTTCGTCTGAGACCATTTCGGATGGTGCAAGTGATGCACGACAAGCTGTTACTAAAGTCCTTTCCTCACAACCTTCGACAATCTTTGTTTGTGCAATGAGTAAGGAATCAGGAGTGGTAGTTAAATTTTTAAGAGAGAATGGATTTAAAGGACAAATACTTGCTACCCTTTCCGTTGATTCACCTGAATTTTTTAAGTTAGCCAAAAACGATGCGAACGGTATTGTGTTTAGTACCCCGGCTTTCGATCCCACTGATAAAAGCCCACGAGTAGCGGAATTTGTATCCGTGTATAAAGAGAAATTTGGATCGGCACCCGATGTTGCTGCTGCACATGCGTATGATGCAATGGAAATTTTGGCTTATGCAATTACCAAAGCTGGTTCTGATGAGCCCAACAAAATTCGAGATGCAATATATAACATAAAGAACTTTCCTGGTGTTACTGGTCGGACAACTTTCGACAAGATGGGCGACGTTACTAAGCCCATCATCATTAAGGAAATTTCCAACGGCAATGCGAAAAGTTTAGAAAAGTACGATGTTCAACCGGAAAAAGGCAAAGGGCTATGATGTCGCAAGAACAAAATCGAGTAACAAATAACGATATTGGGAGATACTACAATATTACTGCGGAGGATTATGAAAAGATATACGAAGATTATCTAATGAACTCGCAAGAGATCATTAGATCCATTTGTGATGCGATACCCCGTCGTGACGACTTGCGAGTCTGCGTCGTTGACTTAGGGTGCGGTACAGGTTATCAACTCTCGGAAATTCAATCCTTCCTGTCACAAAATCCTAGCTATAGTGAAGTTTTAGCATTGGGATTAGATATCTCTTCTGAAATGGTGGACAGTGCAAACAGAAGGCATTCCAACATAAATTGTGTGGTGGGCAGTTTTCTCGATCAGAAGATTATGGAAATTTTATTGGCTAAGGTTAGAACGTTTCAGCCAAACTTCGTCATTGTATCTGTATTGGGTAACACGATAACTCATATTTCATCAGACATGTATCCTCTCTTCGCACAGGATGTCAAGTCCTTGATTAACGCTGGTTCTGGTAAAGGGTGCTCTTTTGTAGAATTTCGTGATGGTGACTTTTTGAGTCGCGAAAAACCCACATTTGAACTACGCTGCCATAAAAAATTTGATGACGAATATATTCTGTCCTTTTATGTAATGAAACATGAACAACACCGTTATCCAACGGACATTTACATTTTTAAGTTGTCTTCTTTGGACGGAACACCAAAATTAAGCGTTAAGCGTGTCTATACTAAATTAGCCTTTTATGTCCGACCCGAGGAGCTCAAGTCAGCTTTTTCTAAATACGGCGAAATTACTAACCTGACAGAACCACAGAGTAAGCTGCATTACGGTAAGATTTGGAGAATTGACCTGACATGACACACCATCAACGACTATTAGCTGAAGAGTTAATAGACCGTGCAAGACAACTTCGGATTGTCAATCCTTACGTTCTTCATGGCGAAAGATTATTAAGGGATTTTGAAGCGCGCCAATTGCCGATTGTCTTTATCGATTCAGATGCTAAATTGCGTTATCTCAATGAATCCGAGGTACTTAGGCCCTTGGTTTTTGAGATTGAAAATACAATTACCCTTTCTGCATTACTCAGAGGGGAAATCCTTGAAGTTAACATATTTGAGTTATTTAGGAAGGTTTTTCAGAGGAATGGATTTCCGGATGGACATGAGGGTATTGCTTCACTTTTTGGTCAAACCGAAGACAGAATACGTACAGAAGGCGACAATTTAAGTTTTGAAATAAATCAGCTATCATCAAGTGATGCAGCGATTGCAAGCGAACTCATTTATAGCTTGAGTTGCTTCTTAACGATCTATGAGAGATATTTCAACACTCGTCCCGACTCAGTCAATGAAGCTAAAGGAATAAAAAATGCAGCCTTGCACGGTATACCAATTTATGTGTTTGGCATCCCGCGTGCCTTAGTGGTCTGTCCATATATTGCTCAACATGAATTAAATATGATGATGAGCACAATAACCATGGGGTTGGAGCGCCTTGTTTGGGATGTTTTCATTACGCGAACGTCCAGTCGCATACGCGATAAGGTTTCCGTTTCAGGTGCTGTCCGAGAAAATTTAGACGTTTTAATTCCACCGTGTGACTGGGACAGGCTAGGCTTCCCCGTGCGTGAAATAAATATCAGGATGGGAGAAGCAGTTCTAAGAAAAGGTTTTCCTATTATCAACGGCGAGTTAAAAAGTGATTTAATAATCCAGCAACAAAATCTCTGTGATCGCATCGGTGCCTATTTTGAAACGTGGGATTCAGTTCGTCAAGCAATCCTCAATGAAACTTTGCGTTCTGCAATCGCCGCAATCATGGGACGCAATATGTCGCACAATTTGGGCAGCCACGCCATTGGGTATGTCGCCAGTGAGCCACGTCTATACGACCTCTCGGAATTGGGCCGATTGTTGGCCTACATCCAGAAACGCATGGATTTTATTGCACAGATTTCTACCTCCCCACCATCATGGTGTCTCAGCTTGCCGTGGAGTGATAGCAGGACGAGTTTCCCCGAACGCTCTAAGAATGAAGAAACTGGCGACTGGAAGAATCAAAGCAACGCAAATACGCCGTATGCACTTATCTCTAACTTTGCACGGCAGTTTGGATTGCTCGATAACATTGCTCGTTCGGATAAATTTCGCTTTCGCCCTCGAGCTGAAATAGACGACGGTGCAGTGTCCGGCGGAAGTAATCAACGCGCGTTGAAACTAAGGCTGCAAGTTGAAACCGCCCCAGGCCAAGCCCATACGCCACCTAAAATTCTAAACCCTGATATTCCTCACGGACATATTGGGGCGCATGCACTGTACTCAATTCTTGAAAATCTTCTTCGCAATGCCGCCAAATATGGCACACGCAATAGTGGGGCACTCGATTTATCCGTGACCATCCGCGAAACATGGCATGAGCATCAACAAAATAAATTGCACGGTGACTGGCAAAACGAATTTTATCAAGTCGTAGTGTCCGACAATCAACCGCTTTCTGGTGATGTCCAAACAGAAAAATATCGGCATGATTGCGACACTTTATGCGCGCAACTAAACGATTATCTTGAATCGCCCATTGTTAACCCTGTGACGGCAGAACTTGATGCTGGACAGTGGGGTATGAAGGAAATTAAAATCTGTACCGCTTACCTGCGCTTGATTGCCCAAGAGGATATTGACCACAAATTTGATCTTTTCAAGCCGCGCGAGGATGCTGAAGTACGCGATACTTACGCCCAAGGCAAAGAGCCGCCAGTTATCGAAGCACGGCTACGTCAGGTAGGTAACGAATACTACCTTGATTACCTATTTTATTTGCTGCGCCCCAAAGAAGCTTTGTTCATCGGACTAACGCTGCCGCACTCGTTCGACGCTGCCGCATTTGAAAGCGCGGGTATCGATTTTTGGAGTTGGGAACAACTGCAGAATCATATCGAAAATAAAGGTAACCTGCGCCATCAGTTTTTAGTGGTATGTGACGAAATCTCCGTACAGAGAGGTCAATGGCTTGAAACAAACATGCATACTTTGCCCTGCCGTATTTTCGTTGCAGGACACGGAGAATTGCCTGATACTTTGCCGGAGCGAGTATCGCGTTGCGCGCGTGTCTTGGAGCAAGATGAATTTCTTAAAGACGAAATCCTAATAGAGTGGCGTCTGCGATTGTGGAAAGAGTGGTGTAAGCCCTTCAAGGGTGAGTTGGTCGTGCGTTTTGAAGTAGATTATGTCGGAGAGGTAGAAGGATTGATTCGGTTCGTCACACAAGACATGAATGATCGTTTCGTGGATACGCCGCGCAAAGGTGCTTATGTTTACGACCACCTCTCCGATGCACACGTCTCCAAAGACTACTCACCTGAATCGCCAGGAACTCGGCTTTATGACGCGGCTTGCTTTCACGAAGGTTTGGACGAAGGGCCGGTCAAAAGCTTGCTCCGTGAAGTCGGTGACAATCGGCTAGACAAATTGACGGATGAAAACCAAATCGGCTTATGGCGGCTTAAAGAAGCAAGCGCCTTATCGGTAGCTATTTTAGATGAGCGCATCTTTGAGCGCGCCAAGGATGTTCCTTCAGGAATTGGGACAGGCAAATACAAGTTCCAGCCTGAAAAGTTGACTTTTTCCGGCGCTTGGCGTAAGCGCGGCGTATATCTACTCAATCACCATTTCGATGGACTACGCGCTGAGAGCGGAGAAATTCTTTTACTGGACGACAATACTGAAGGCCTGTTTAGTGATATGCCATTACCAGGCATTACACAATTGCAACATGGAGAAGAGTGTGTGCGCGATAAACTCTACGATTTCCTTGTTGTACATCAAGGAGTTTTGGATAAGCTGCATGATCAAAGTGAGAAGCTGAATCATGAAACCGGAAGCAAGGGAGATTTCGAACAAGGTTGGGAACGTTTACTCGATCATGCGCGCGTCGTCGTCATTGACACCGGGCGCGGCAAGCCGCCAGAATCGCAAAGTAGAGGCTTCCGTTGGGTCGATTTTTCTAATCTTTCAGAAGCTGCCTTTCGTGGTGGTAAGCTCCAATTAGCAACTCTGCTGTTCGCGCTTCAGGCTACACGCATTTAACAAAATAAGGAACATTATGTGTTACGTTTTGATAACTACCGCCGATCAAGGAGCAGATAGCAGTAAAGACTATGGCCTGTGGAAACTCGCTCGTGAAAAAGGCTTATGGAAATCAGAGCGCGGTCATTTTCGTGTGAGAATTGAAGAAGAAGGTCAGATTTTGGGCGAGGCGCTCTTGTTTAATGAAGAGACCGGCAACATTAGTGGGTTAGCCGACGAGGCACACATTTGGATAAAGTCACATCCAGATAGTGAGCAGCTTGTTGCAGCGCATGACAGCGGTGTCTATAAGGAAGTTCGGCAACTGGAGGGGCAAAATGGCGTTCGTATCGTTGGATTCCCCCACGCGCCAGGTCATCCGCTCTATGATGTGGTTCGCGCTTTTATTGCCCAGCCGAACGAGAGACAGTTCGAAGCTCTATGTACTGCTATTCGCCGCCCTCCGCCACGCATCGTTACTTTAAGTACTATCAAGCACGACGTCAAGCCGAAGCTGACGGTGTTTTCGAATCACTTGCAAACGTGGGCGCAGGAAAGATGGAGTATTGAGGTGTGGGAGGCATTGGATTTAGGAGGAGAAGCGAATGCTTTTGCGGTGGGAACCGGCTCGAAGCCTGCAACGCTTACCGAGATCAGGCGTTTACTTTTTGTAGATGAAGACAGCTTTTATTCTCTGGCCGCAGCAACTCTGGCTGAGTTATCGCCCGCCGCTCAGGAGAACGCTCGCTTTGCTTTGGATGTGATTACGGCAGCGTTACCCGAAACTTCTACTTTCGCCCCACCTGTTGATAGTGCTGCTCATGAAGTTCATAAGGCACATCATCGGGCAGTACGAGCTTTGAAAATCATCGAGCGGATGAACGATGCACAAGACGAACAGGAGATTGCTGCTATTGGGGCCGAATTGAGAAGCGAGGATATCGTGTTGCTTTGGCTCGCGGAGTTGGATGCATCTTTGGATAATATCACCGAAGCATTGAGTGTTAAACCGGCGAAGGAAGCAACGGCATGAACGAACATCTGTTTGCAATTTATAACGAAGGTGACATTGTCCACGAAACGATATGCTGGCCTAAAGAATGGAGGGTTACACCTTATCCCTTGCAACCAGTTGAGGAAATGCTGCCGCGTTTACGGCTTACATTGCAAGAACTGGAAGCTAATGTGGTGGGATGCAAGCCCACAGCTCTCTATCTTCCGGCACATCTGTTGCTGTTAGAAAAGGCTTCTTCTATTGCCTGCGGTGGCCTGGAATTATTTAAACACATACGCTTGTCTTCTCAATTTCCTCACCTTACAAGTTTGCCGATCCTCATTGGGCTTGATGGCAAATTAGAAAATTATTTGCGCCAAGCAGCGGATAATGCTCTTCTGCTTTCGCCCGGCTGTCGAACCTTGTTCCTGCCTTCACCGGTGCATGAATGGCGGCGCATGCTTAACAGCATTGAACGACTTTCCGCAAGCGAGTTGCGCAAGGCAATTAGTCCCTATGTGATTTTCACTGATACCGATAATGCATCAAAAGGACATCTTTTCCGTAACCGAGTTGGAGTCTCAAAGTTCTTGCAAGAGTTCGCGGGAAGTGTGTTGCCCAAAGGTGACAGCGTATTGCAAGAAGCAAAGCAAGCGGTAGAAGATGGGCTTTGGCTGAAAAAGATGCGCTTCTTAAATCCGGAACTTGAGCCGGAAACAGGTTTGCCTTTCGATGCTGCTTTCCACGAAAAATGTCGAGACCGGCAGTTCGTTTTAGTTGATGATCAATTTCGTATAGGCTGGGGTTATGGACTCTATGCCGGATTGTTTTTAGATGAGGCGCGTAACAAGGCGCAAAAAGAAGAGTCAACAAAAGATTTAGAAAAGGCTTTGCTTGCGCTTAACGACACGACACAAGCATACGCGTCCCTGAACAAAGACAATGCCCAACTTTTTTGCCTCCAAAGTTATGCAGAAGCGAAAAACTTCTTTGGAGGACATATTCGGAAGCAATTCGATGAACATGTGCAGCTTTGGAAGCAGGCGGATGAAGCATGGTTCCATGCGAAGAAAGAAGATGACAAAAAAATTGCTATCGAGAAAATTGAGAAGACCGAGACTGCGGTACTATCTCATACCTTTAGGCCAAGTGTTTTGTTTTTAGACTTACGTCTCACACCGGGAGATGAGAAACTCCCGCCGGAACGCACATCAGGTATGCAACTACTTCAATTCATTAAGAGTGAGAAGTGCTTTCCCTACTTGCCAGTGGTTATCATGACGGCTTCCGAAAAGGCAACCGGCCTCAAAGAGGCCGATGTCGCCGGTGCTGATGGGTTTTGGATCAAAGGAGAGTCTACTGGCCGGCAACTTCAAACCACCGTTAATATGGCGTTTAAACTTTCCGAACTGTTGGTACTTTGGAAGAAGGTTCAGATGTTGCGATCGAAGAATACTTTTCAATGCGTAGAGTTTATTTTTGAAAATTTCCGTAAGGATTATCCACCGTCGCAAAGATTGCGTCAACTCTGGAAAGTTCCTCCCCAAGGTGCGATAAAAAAAGTGGGAAATAATGAAATTGAGCAACGTAAAGTTGACCGAGATCAAGCGCTAAATTTGCTATCGACTTCATTAGAACTGCTTCGTTTGGCCATCATTCATGAAGAAGGTGGCACGCGCCACACATCGCTGCTATCTGGCGTTGTAGTTAATCTCGGATTAGTGCAGGAAATTCGGTATGTGAATTTGAAGTGGGCTACGGCATATGCCCGTGAAGCAGCGAACAAAAGGGACTTGAAACAGAAAGTGCGCAAAGAATTCATCCAAAAAACTCTTTCTGAAATGGGCCTTGATAACAATGAACAAACGTTAAACCAGTTGCGTGGCGACACGGTGCATTATCATACTGGCGGCAAAGTTCCGCTTAAAATTGTTATAGACTTGTTCGACAAAACACTCAATTGGCTTTTGTCGAATAGTTGACGGCACAATCGAATCTTATGCTCTCCCTCCTCATCATAGACGACGATACAGAGTTCCGCGAATCTTTGCGGCAACCACTGCAAAACGATTACAAACTTCGATTTGCAGCATCGCGAGACGAGGCTTTGGCGGCTTTGGCGACGCCGCCTGATGCAGTACTTCTCGATTTGCGCTTGAGCGGCACGGAAGAGCGCGATGGTCTGGACGTTCTGCGAACTTTGCGCCGACAAATGCCACATGTGCCAGTCGTGATTGTAACGGGGCAGGCTGATGTTGAGATCGCAGTTGAGTGTATGAGCGAGGGTGCCTCTTCCTTTCTGCAAAAGCGGCCAGGCATGTTGGGCGAAATCAAATTACGTCTCAACGAAGCGTTGAAGCACGTTTTAATTCTCAATCGTAATGAACAGCTTGAGCGCAAGTTACGCCGCTTTGATCCTGGACTTTTAGTTGGCAGCAGCCAAGCCATGCAAAAGTTGCGGAAACGTATTCAGAAATTGGCAAACTATCCGAATAAAAAGGTCATTCTGGTGCGGGGTGAACGTGGCACTGGTAAGGAGCTGATTGTAGAATCTTTCCATAGGTTAGGGTTACGCAGGAACAAGCCATTCGTTCCAGTGGATGTTCGGCAAACGCCCGAAGATCTTTTACCTAGTGTTCTTTTTGGTAGCGAAAAAGGCTCTTTCACCGGCGCTGATGAACGAAGCATCGGAATGTTAGAACAGGCCAACAACGGTATTCTGTTTCTGGATGAAATAGGCAATATGAACCCGGCAGCGCAGGATATGTTGCTTCGATTTCTGCAAGAATTCAAAATCGTGCGTATCGGTAGCAAACAAGCTGCGCACCCTATTTCTTTAGATGTACAAGTGATCGCAGCGACCAATGCAAACCTGGAGCAAATGCAGCAAGACGGGCAATTCCGCGAAGACCTTTATGATCGCTTGGAGCGAGATGTCATTCAAGTTCCTCCTTTGCGTGACCGTATGGAAGATATTCCGGAATTAATCGAGCATTTTCTGCAAATGTTACGTGAGCAAGGTAGCAATTTGAAACTCGCTCCGAATCTCCTGGGGTGGTTGATGCGTTATGATTGGCCAGGTAATGTCCGCCAACTGGAGAACTCCCTAGGAGCAGCAAGCACGGAGGCCGAAGAGCGCGACAATATCATTTGCTGCGAGGATTTTCCGGCGCGTGTACGGACGAGTTTGGCAGGCGTTTCGGCGTCGACCATCTCCTCTTCTTCCGATCCTTCCGAGACAAATTTAGCAGAAGAAACCGGCTCTGTGCTGCAACTGAATCCACTTACCACAGGTTTTTCCATTGATCGAGAGAAAAGCCACTTGGAATTGCTTTACATTCGTCAGGCGCTGGAAGAAGCTGACGGTGTGAGCGCCGCTGCCACGTCGTTAGGCTATAATAACCGACATCAACCCAGCCGCCGTTGTGAAATTATCTTCAAGAAATTTCCCGATCTCAAACCTGACTTCCCCGACTTGTGCGAACAGTTTAATATCTGATATGTGAGCTTAATATCTCATTATAGCCGCCTCTTGTTACCTTTCTGGCACCACTAAGGCGGCTTTTTTGTTTGTACTGCTTATCCTCCCTACAAATTCTGTTGCTTATATTATAAGTTGTATATGAATTTGATTTTGAGGCAATTACCTTTTGACGTGCAATCTTTTGTACCCGTGCGTTCACGACCTGTGCGGTTTTGTGTCCCATATTGCGATTCCATTGCCAGTTCATGCCTGCAAATTTCGTTGCTCCATTCCGATAGTAACAGTTAGTTTCGAACGGCTGGACATCCTTAAAAGTACTTTTACATGGAAGGCCAGTTCGCATATTATGGCAATTTCCCATTAACAAATAAATGCTTTCCTATAATTACCACACTGAAGCAAAATATATTTGACACTTTAATTTTGGAGAACTATGAAAAACAATAAAAAAACAATTTCAACTACAACTCAGCAAAAGCCGTTTTTTCGGAAGCTTATGCGCATTTTGCTTGCTCTTTTGGCGGCGGTTTGTCTCACAGTAGGGTTAGCAATTTTTGTGATGACGGCACCAGCCCATATTAGCGCTTTGGGTATGCAGATTGATCAATCTGCAAGCGTTGGCGGTCCTAACTTTGTTAATCACACCTTGCCTTACGCAGCGCAGATTATTGCCAAAACTCCCTCCGGCACATTTGTTCAAGTGCAATCTGTTGGCGGAGCGCGTGATGGCGATGTGTTATATTCCGGCGCACTCAAAGCAAAGGATTCACCGGATCTTCGAGCACAGATTGCCGCATTGAAAATCTCATCTGCGCAGCATCGCGGTAGCAATGTCTCGTTGGCGGTGTTGAATATGGCGAAGTCTCTTGCTCGCATTAAAGGTGGACGCAAGGTAATTTTCTATGAAGGAGACGGTCTCGATGATAATCCCGATCGCGATGCCGTAGCCACGGAGATCAAAACACTCAACGCAAAGGACTTCGTCGTATGTTTGCTCTTTACAAGGGTAAAGAATCCATTGGTAGCTCAGGCAATGGAGGCAGCGGGAGCGAAAGTGATAATCGTGCAAGATCCCAAGGTGGCCGGTGCCGCCATTGATACCGCTATCTATGGCTCCGCGTCCAGCCGGCGATTGAGGAGTGGTGTATTTGCATTCTTCTGTCTTCTGAGCCTTTTGTCGCTGGCAGCACTTTTCGTGTCATGGTCAGGCCAACGAGCCGTCATCCGCCGCGCGCAAGCCGAGAAGTTGGCGCAAGAGGCGCTCGCAAGAAAACAGGCTGAAGAATTACAAAAAGAAAAGGAAGAATTAGAAAAAAAGGAGGAAATTCATTTTGCACCGGAGACTTGTGATTTGGCTATTAATTTAGGCAATAACCGGATATTTCGGAAGCTAACAGCTGGGAATGGTGTGGTCGCCATTGCTAGCGAGTCGTGTCTGAGCAAAGTCGATCTGACAATTCCCAACAAACTGTTGACGAATAAAAATGTTATTGCCACAATGCAATTAAAAGATGATGGGAATCTTTTGGTTAGAAACCGAGGAGAAGCCAAGATACTCGTTGATCGCGATTGGGTGAATCCAAAAGAAAGCGTAATCCTCCGAATTCCTGGTGAAATACATTTTGGGCCGGATGCAATAGTAACAATTGATCACAGTGATGCGGAAAACCTTCAATTTGATTCTTCGGGGGAATCTGCCAGCACCCAATTATTTTAGGAGATAACCATGATAAAAATCAAAAAGACGACAGCGATTGCAGCGGGATCTTCAGGCTTGGCTGTCAAATCTCCTTTGAGTGATTTGATTGCTGAATCCGTTCATGCTACGGTGCTTGGCTCCTACTTTCGTTTCTGCTGTTTGGACACTGTTGGCGGTTTTCCTACTAATGATATAGGAACTTTTTATGTGCCGCTCGGAATTGACTTGTCGAATGTAAATCCGTCGCAACTGCAGAATGTCCCTCAATGGCTAAGCGCGGCCCCACCCGAGCTTTTTACTGACCTGACGGATGGTGGCGCGAAGGTGCCTGGGTCGGTTCGCATTGCTCTTGAGTTGAAAAAGGAAGAAATTCGTAATGCATTGATGTGGCGAGACTCCCCAACCCGCGAATCTTTGAAAGAGCAACTTGTGCGTAGGGTGCCGGATATTGACATAGATAACGAAGAGTTAGTTTTGCTCTTTTCTTCGGCTGGAGGCGCTACCGGCCCCGCAACGGTAATGCATCTGCTATCAGAAAATTTGTGTGCAGGTAAAAGAACTGCGGTTATCTTGATT
>Ga0164242_10006376_pt1 | contig 12984 bp, 12 predicted proteins | sample OricomgcompostMG_FD_108783 | JGI IMG/M metagenome (GOLD analysis project Ga0164242, IMG submission 108783) | Miracle-Growth compost microbial communities from Emeryville, California, USA - Original compost - Miracle growth compost (MG) ... | reverse complement strand
CTGCAGGAGCGCGGCAACGACGTCATCGTCGGAGGCCGCCGCGCCGAGCTGCTGGAGAGCATCCGTGCAGAGCATCCCGGCATCGACACCGTGCGCCTGGACACGGCAGACCCGCAAAGCATCGCAGCCGCGGCCGACCGCGTTCTGACGGCGCATCCCGACCTGAACGTGCTCATCACGATGGCCGGCATCATGCGCATCGAGGACTGGCATTCGGCAGCCGGCTTCATCGAGACGGCGGAGGCCACGGTCACGACGAACCTGCTCGGCCCGATCCGGCTGATCGGCGCCTTCATCGAGCACCTTCAGAAGAGACCGGATGCCGTCATCATGACCGTCTCGTCAGGCCTGGCGTTCGTTCCCCTCGCCGTCACTCCCACGTACAACGCCACCAAGGCGGCGATCCACCAGCTCAGCGAGGGAATCAGGCTTCAACTCGCCGACACAGGTGTGCAGATCATGGAACTCGTACCGCCCGCGGTGCGCACTGCGCTCATGCCGGGGCAGGAAGAGAGCGAGTTCGCGATGCCGCTGGACGACTACGTGTCCGAGGTGATGGAGCTCATTCAGACGCAGCCGGATGCCCGCGAGATCCAGGTGCAGAACGTCAAGTTCCTGCGCTACGCGGAGGCACGCGGCGAGTACGACTCTGTGGTCGCGACGCTGAACCGGCTCGACCCGCACGCCCGCGGCGCAGCAGCGGAAGAGTCCGCCGCTTGATCCTGCCCGTTCTCTATCAGCCGGCCGGTGCCGATAGGTAGCGGTAGCTCGTCGCCTGCCGGAACCCCAGTCCGTCGTACAACCGTCGCGCGACCACGTTCGAGGCCATCACCTGAAGCCAGAGCGCGGTCGTGCCGCGGCGTGCGGCGTGCTCCAGCAGCGTCGCGATCACGGCCCGTGCGTGTCCCCGGCCACGGGCATCGGGCCGCGTGGCGAGCGCGTAGAGGCCGCCCCAGTGCACCCCGTTCTGCTCCACGAGCGCGAGCCGGCCGACGGATGCCGCACCGCGCGCATCCCGCACCGTCGCGTAGAGCGCGGGACCGCCGGTGAGGATGCGCCGCGCGACCTCGAGCTCCGGCTCGCCACCGCGCCCGTCGACCTCCCACCACAGAGCGAGCCACTCGGCGTCGGGTTCCGCGCTCATGGTGGCATTCGTTCCAGACGCCTGCGCTCCGGCGCTGCTCAGCGCTCCGGCCACGGTGTGCAGTCGCGCGGCGAGCAGCGGCGTCTCGCTGTCGGCGAGGTAGCCCCGCGCGAGCAGCCTCAAAGCGAGAGCAGCGTCGGCATCCGTGATCTGGAACGTGGTTGGCAGTCCGCGTTCGCCGTACCAGCGCTCGACCATCGCGATCGCACCGTCTTCGTCCTCGATCTCACGAACGGGATAGACCGAGTTCGCACGCCGCGTCACCCCGTGCGCGAACCGGGCGATCCATCCGATGGATCCGTCCGGGCGGATCGGCGCGCTTCCCGCAACCTCGATCACGCGGCGCTCGACCGCGGGCCAGCCGGCATCCGCGAGCGCAGCCCAGTCCGCGATCAGGGCCGGGTCGGCGAAGGTCGCATCCCGTGCAGAGAAGTCCATCCGAAGACGCTATCGCGGCTCCGCGACGACCGATTGGTATACCGCGGCCGTCGGTGATACGGTGACCCGCATGAGAACCCGCTGGTATGCGTATTTCGCGTTGGCTCTGGAGGAGCCGACGGTCGGGATGCGCTGACCAGCAGACTTCTCCAGAGCCAACGGGCAGGATCCGCAAGGATCCTGCCTTTCGTCTTAACCGGCGAGTTGGCCTGGCAGAGGCCTCTCGCTGAAAACCGAGAGGACCAGCCATGAATCCGCCAGCACATCCGGCCATCCGAAACACCCACGAGCCGGCCCCGGCAGTCGCGACGCAGTCACGGCATGCCCAGACGGGGCAAACGCCGAGCACTTCGAACACGAGAGTCGTCGCACTGGAACCGCTGCCCACGCCCGCCGAGGTTCGCGCAGAACTGCCGCTGAGCGCGGATGCCGCGTCCCTCGTCGCCCGCAGCCGTCGCGAGATCGAGGCCGCGCTGCGCGGCGACGACCCGCGGCTGCTCGCGGTCGTCGGCCCCTGCTCCGTTCACGACCCGGATGCCGCCCTCGACTACGCGCGGCGCCTCGCGGTCCTCGCGCGGGAGCACGGCGACGACCTCCTCGTCGTGATGCGCGTCTACTTCGAGAAGCCGCGCTCGACCGGCGGGTGGAAGGGCCTCATCAACGATCCGCACCTGGACGGCACGCACCGCGTGGCCGAGGGCTTGCGCATGGCGCGACGGTTGCTGATCGACATCCTCGAGCTCGGGCTGCCGGTCGGATGCGAGTTCCTGGAGCCCACGAGCCCGCAATACATCGCGGATGCCGTCAGCTGGGGAGCGATCGGCGCCCGCACCACCGAGAGCCAGATCCACCGTCAGCTCGCCAGCGGTCTCTCCATGCCGATCGGTTTCAAGAACGCGACGGACGGCGACGTGCAGGTCGCGGTCGACGGCTGCACGGTCGCCGCCCAGCGGCACGTGTTCTTCGGCGTCGACGACGACGGGCGAGCGGCCCTGGTGTCCACGAGCGGGAACGACGCGGGCCACGTCATCCTGCGTGGCGGCCGGGGCGCCCCCAACTACGACACGTCGAGCGTGGAGCACGCCACAGGCCTGCTCGCGCGAGCCGGACACACGCCGCGCGTGGTCGTCGACGCCAGCCACGGCAACAGCGGGAAGAGCCACGTGAGGCAGGCATCCGTGCTGCGCGAGCTCGCCGATCAGGTTCGTGCCGGTGACCCGATCGCGGGCGTCATGGCCGAGAGCTTCCTCGTGCCGGGCAACCAACCGCTGACGGACGCCGGACGAGAGGGCCTCGTCTACGGCCAGAGCATCACGGATGCCTGCATCGGCTGGCAGGAGACGGCCGAACTGCTCGACGTGCTCGCGTCGGCCTCACACGACAGGCATCAGATGGCGATGGTCGGTGCGGACGGCTGATAGCCGCGCACCTCGTGGTGCAGCCGCTCCATCGTCTCGTCGAGGTGAGCGGCGGTCTCGGCCGCCTCGGTCAGGCCGTCGATCAGATGCTGAGGCACCTGCGCGTCGTATTTGTAATACGTCTTGTGCTCGAGGCTGGCCCAGAAGTCCATCGCGATGGTGCGGAACTGCACCTCAACGCGCACCTGCTCGGGGCCGCCGGAGAGGAACACGGGCACCTCGAGGATGACGTGCAGGCTGCGGTATCCGTTCGGCTTCGGGCGGGCGATGTAGTCCTTCACCTCGAGCACGGTGATGTCGTCCTGCGACGTCAGCAGCTCGACGATGCGGTACACGTCGCTGACGAAGCTGCAGATGACACGTACGCCCGCGATGTCCGACAGGCCTTCCCGAATGGAGTCGAGGTTGAAATCGACGCCCTTGCGGGCAGCCTTCTCCAGCACGCCCTCGATCGTCTTGACCCGGCACGAGATGCTCTCGATCGGGTTGTATCCGGCGGTGAGGTTGAACTCCTCGCGCAGGATGTCGAGCTTGGTCTCCACCTCGGAGACGCCGAACTTGTACCGCATCAGGAAGCGGGTGATCTCGTCGCGCAGCGCCGTCAGGTCGGAGAGCGTTCCGCTGTCTGCGCGTTCGAGCAGCTCGAGCGTGCGGGCGCTGAGCAGCGGGCGTGCCACATGCTGTGGTTCCACGGCGGTCATGCCTGCGACGCTATCCGTGCCGACTTGGGGAGTCGTGTGAACTCGGTCTTAGTCCGTCTCGATGCCCGTTCATCGCCCCGTAGAAGCGCGCGGAAACTCCTCAGTTCCTCAGTCGAAGTCGAGGCTGAGCTTGCGCAGCAGGCCGGCGAGCCGCGTCTGCTCGTTCGCGGGAAGGGTGCGGAGCAGTTCCGCTTCCGCGTCGACGAGCCGCGTGATGGCGGCATCCACCCGGGTGAGTCCTTGCGGCGTCATCCGCACCAGGATGCCTCTCCCGTCATGCGGGTCGGTCTGCCGCTCGACCAGCCCGCGCTCCACGAGCCGGTCGATGCGGTTCGTCATGGTGCCCGAGGAGACCAGCGTCTGGGTGAGCAGAGCCTTCGGACTCAGCCGGTACGGGTCTCCGGCGCGCCGGAGCGCGGAGAGCACGTCGAACTCCCACAGCTGCAGATCGGAGCGCCCGAAGGCACCGCGGCGCGCACGATCCAGGTGCTTAGAGAGCCGGTCCACCCGGGAGAGCACCTGCAGCGGGGCGAAGTCGAGGTCGGGGCGCTCGCGCTCCCAGGCGTCGACGATCCGGTCCACCTCGTCAGCGTGCTCCGCCATCCCTCCATTATCCGTGGCCCGGATGCCCAGCCACGGCACCCGCGGTCGTCATCCGGCCTCCGCCCGTCGCCCTCCCACACCGAGAAGTCAAGAAATGCCATCATCCTTCGCTCACCATCGCAGTTTTCGACTTTTCGACGGATGTGGCGGGTCGCCGCAGTGATCGCGCAGTTTTCGAGAAGCGTCGGCGGGAAGCGGTTGCCTAGCCTGGAGGACATCCGGATCCAGAATGACCGGAACGTGAATCGAGGAGCGTAAGGCCATGGCCACGTCGCAGAAGACCCAGAAGACATCGTCGAAGCCCCAGTTCACGGCGGACGAACGAGCCGCGATGAAGGAGTACGCCGAGGAGCTGAAGACGAACGCCCGCCGGGGCGGCAAGGCGACAAAGGAGGAGGGCGAGCGCGACCTGCTCGAGAAGATCGCGGCGATGCCCGAGCCCGACAGGTCGGTGGCGACCAGGGTGCACGAGGTCATCACGGAGGCGGTGCCGGACTTCACCCTGAAGACCTGGTATGGCATGCCGGCGTATGCGATCGGCAAGGACACGATCTGCTTCTTCCAGCCGGCGAGCAAGTTCAAGGCGCGATTCTCCACCCTGGGCTTCAGCGACAAGGCGAAGCTCGACGACGGTGACATGTGGCCGATCTACTACGCGCTGAACGAGCTGACGCCCGAGGTGGAGAAGCGCATCGCCGAGCTGGTGCGCAGGGCGGCGGCCTGAGCCACCACGTCTTGGCGTGTGCAGGCCCGAAGCTCGCTGGGGTTTCCTGTCCGTGGTTGCCGCATCCAGGGTCGGAGGCGGCAACCACGGACAGGAAAGTGCCCACGGCCCGAGAGTTCCTGTCCGAACGTGTCGTCGCCGCTGTGACTTAGCGACCTTTTCGGACGGGAATTCCGGGATCGGCGACATTGGGCGAGGATCCTTGTCGCCGCCCGGGCCGACCAGCGGAGCCTCGCGTCTCTGGCAGACTGGAGGGCGCGATCCGCCGTGGTGTAATGGCAGCACGACAGCCTTTGGAGCTGTGAAGTCTAGGTTCGAGTCCTGGCGGCGGAGCTCGCAGTATGTGCAGGGCGGCGGAGCTCGCGGTGCACAGGGCGGCGGAACTCGCACATGCCTCCGTCGTTCTATAACAGGCAAGAATGCGCTTGCCGCGTGGGAACAGGCAGGATTCGCCTGTTCCCAGGTGATCTGCCTGTTTTCGGGGCAGGGCCAGTCGGGATTTCAGGCGGCAGGAGTCAGCCAGGTTCTCGAGGGCGGGATTCGGTCGGGAATACTTGTACGGTGACCGATCCGAACCTCGCCATCATCGTGCTCGCCGCAGGGCAGGGCACCCGCATGAAGTCCGCGACACCGAAGTTGCTGCACGAACTGGCCGGGGTGCCCATCGTCAGTCACGTGCTCGCCACGGCCGGCGCGCTCGACTCCGCAGTGGTGCTCGCCGTCGTACGGTACGAGCGCGACCGCCTTGCGGAGGTGATCTCCGCCGAGCTGCCCACCGCGGTCATCGTCGACCAGGACGAGGTGCCTGGCACCGGTCGTGCTGTTGAGCAGGCGATCGCGGCGCTTCCCGCTGATTTCTCCGGTGAGGTGCTGGTGCTGAACGGCGACGTCCCGCTTCTGGATGCCGAGACCCTGCTTGACCTCGTCTCCCGCCACCGCGCGAGTGGAGCAGGCGCCACCGTGCTGAGCAGCATCGTCCAGGATGCCGCGGGTTATGGCCGCATCGTGCGCACGGACGACGGGTCGCTCGACCGCATCGTGGAGCACAAGGATGCCACGCCGGAGGAGCACGCGATCGGCGAGATCAACGCGGGCATCTACGTTTTCGGACTGAACGCGCTGCGTGACCAGCTGGCGAACCTCAGCGCGGACAACGCGCAGGGCGAGAAGTACCTCACCGACGTGATCGCACTGCTGCGGCGAGCGGGAAGCGAGGTGGAGGCAGTGCCCGTCGACGAGCCGTGGAAAGCCGAGGGCATCAACGACCGCGCTCAGCTCAGCGAGGCCGCCGCACGCTTGAACGCCCTGATCGTGCGCGGGTGGCAGCTGAACGGCGTCACCGTTCAAGACCCGGCGACGACGTGGATCGACCTGAAGGTCAAGCTCGAGAACGACGTCACGATCCTGCCCGGCACCCAGCTCAAGGGCGCCACGACCGTCGCCCGGGGTGCGGTCGTCGGCCCGGACACGACGCTCGTCGACTGCGAGGTCGGCGAAGATGCGACCGTGAAGCGCGCGGACGCGACGCTCGCGGTGATCGGGGCACGGGCATCCGTCGGTCCCTTCGCCTACCTGCGCCCCGGCACCGTGCTCGATGAGAACGGCAAGATCGGCACGTTCGTCGAGACGAAGAACGCGCACATCGGAGAAGGCAGCAAGGTGCCGCACCTCAGCTACGTCGGCGACACCACGGTGGGGCGCGGCGTGAACCTCGGTGCGGGAACCATCACCGCGAACTACGACGACATCCTCAAGCACCGCACCGAGGTCGGCGATCACGTGCACACCGGTGCTCACAACGTGTTCGTGGCGCCCGTTAGGATCGGAGACGGCGCGAAGACCGGAGCGGGGGCCGTGGTCCGCAAGGATGTCCCGGCAGGAGCACTGGCCTTGAGCGTCGCCCCTCAGCGCAACATCGAGGGATGGGTCGAGAAGAACCGATCGGGCACGGCGGCCGCGGAGGTGGCGGAGCGTGCTCGATCCGCACAGGAAGCGGACGATGGGTCGCAAAGACAAGACGGTTGATCTCGACCGGGAGCGCGGAATAGCACCTGGCATCGTCGCCAAGACGAAGAAGCGACTTGTCGTTGCCGCGGGCATGTCGCACCGCAAGCTTGCTCACGACGTCGCGGTGGCACTCGGAACGGAGCTGGTGCCCACCGAGTACCGCACCTTCGCCTCGGGGGAGATCCTCACCCGGTTCGAGGTGTCGATCCGCGGCTGCGACGTGTTTCTCATCCAGTCGTTCGGGCCGCCGGTCAACGAATGGCTCATGGAGCTTCTGATCATGCTGGATGCCGCCAAGCGGGCATCCGCCAAGCGCATCACGGTGGTCGCTCCCTACTACCCGTATTCGCGGCAGGACAAGAAGGGCCGCGGACGCGAGCCGATCAGCGCCAGGCTCGTCGCCGACCTGCTGAAGACCGCCGGTGCCGACCGGGTGATGAGCGTGGACCTGCACGCTGCGCAGATCCAGGGGTTCTTCGACGGGCCCGTCGACCACCTCTTCGCGAAGCCGGTGCTGCTCGATCACTTCAAGCAGAGCCTGTCGCTCGAGGACCGCGAGAAGCTCACGGTCGTCTCGCCCGACACCGGGCGGGTGCGTGTGGCCGACCAATGGTCGGACAGCCTCGGGGCACCGCTGGCGATCATCCACAAGCGCCGCGACCCGAACGTCGCCAACCAGGTCACCGTGAACGAGATCGTCGGTCGCGTGCGAGGACGGGTGTGCCTGCTGGTCGACGACATGATCGACACCGGCGGAACGATCGTGAAGGCCGCGCAGGCGCTCAAGGAGAACGGTGCGGAGCGCGTCATCGTGGCCGCGACGCATCCGGTGTTCAGCGACCCGGCATCCGAGCGGCTTCAAGATGACTCGATCGACGAGGTCGTCGTCACCGACACGATTCCGGTGCCGGAGGAGAAGCGGTTCCCGAGCCTCACGATCCTGCCGATCGCTCCGCTGCTGGCGCGCGCCATCCACGAGGTCTTCGAGGACGGCTCGGTCACCTCGATGTTCGACGGAGCCGCGTAGCCGCGTCCTACGACGCGGTTCCGGCGAGTCCGTCGAAGAGCACGCGCAAGGTGAAGTCGAAACGCTCGTGCGCATCCCCGGCGGCAAGCTTCTCCGCGTGAGCCACCGTGTTCGGGAAACGCTCGGCCGGCAGCATACGCAGACGTTCGACGATCTCCGCCTTGTTCAGCGACCGCTCGTCGGGGCCGCCGACGGATGCCTGCCTCAGCGACGCCTCCAGGCTGTAGGCGGCGACGTAGAGGTAGGCCGCGTCGATCGCCCAGGCCGCGTGCTGCACAGGGATGCCGCCGGCCAGGAGGATGGCGAGCATGCCCTCGTTGATGCGGAGCGTGTCCACGCTGTTCGGCGTGGCGGCGAGTGCCGCTCGTGAGATGCCCGGGTACCGCAGGAACTGATCGCGAAGCTGCTCGCAGACGTCGATGATCTGCGCCCGCCAACGGGTGCGGCTCGGCTTCGGCAGAACGACCTCGGAGCACAGCCGGCCGATCAGCAGGTCGTCGAGATCCGCCTTGTTGCGCACATGGCCGTAGAGCGAAGCGGGTCCGGTGTGCAGCGCGGCGGCGAGCCGCCGCATGGTGAGGGCGTCGAACCCCTCCTTCGCCACGAGCGCGAATGCCGTGCTGGCGATCCTGTCGACCGTGATGGGCGTCTTCCGTGATCGTGTGCCGTTGTCCGCCCCGTCGAGGGCAGCGAGTTGCGCCGCCCATCGGTCGCGGGAATCCGAGCTGCTCTGGATGCTCCGGTCTGGCATGGGCTGAGCCTAACAGTTGACGCGAACATTGTTCGCTGATAGAACGGTGTTCGTGTGACGAACACCGTTCGTCATCTTCTGATGGGAGCATCCATGATCGCCTCGACCCGACCGATCTCCGAGCAGCAGTCGACCTCAAGAGCCGCGTCGCGTGGTCGTTCGCCGCGCTCTCTCGGAGAGGCGTGGATCGCGCTCGCGGGGCTCTCGGCGGTGTTCCTGTTCGAGATGCTCGACAACTCGATCCTCAACGTCGCCCTGCCAACGATCGGGCGCGAACTGCACTCCTCGACGACCGGCCTGCAGTGGGTGACGAGCGTCTACGCCGTCGTGTTCGGGGGTCTCATGCTCGTGTTCGGTGCGATCGCCGACCGGTTCGGCCGTCGCCGCATCATGCTCATCGGGCTCGCGCTCCTTGCCGCGGCCAGTCTCGCGACGGCGTTCGTCGGCACGACAGCCGAGCTGATCGCGGTGCGCGCCGCGATGGGCGTTGCCGCTGCGATGACGACGCCGGGCTCGATGGCGCTGGCGTTCCGCCTGTTCGGCGACGACAAGCTGCGCGTGCGCGCCATCACTCTCATCTCGACTGTCGGTCTCGTGGGGCTCGCTGTCGGGCCCACGGCAGGCGGACTCGTACTCGCCGTAGCGCCGTGGCAAGTACTGCTCCTGGTGAACGTGCCTATCGCCATCCTTGCCATGATCGGCATCCGCGTCGGCATTGCCGCCGACGACCCTGGGGAGCTTCATCGCGATCCCGTGGATGCCCCGGGTGCCGTGCTGGGCACGCTCACGATCGTGTTCGCCCTCGTCGCCCCGACGCTCTTCGTGGACGACGGTGCTGCGTCCTGGATGCCGTGGGTCGCCACCGCCGGGGCGCTCCTGTTCGCCGTGCTCTTCGTCGGGCGGGAGCGTCGCGCTCGTCACCCGCTCATCGATCTCGGCCTCATCGCCCGTCCACTGGTCTCCAGCGGGCTCGCGTTCAAGGCGGCCGCGGGCCTCGCCACCGCCGGTCTCGGATACCTGGTCACGCTTCAGCTGCAGCTCCAGTGGGGATGGCCGCCCGCCCTGGCGTCGCTCGGCATGCTGCCTCAGGTCGTCGTGCTTCTTGCCGGCGGTGCCTTCGTCGAACCGTTGGTGCGATGGGTGGGCCTGCGCCGAGCCGCCTGGCTGAGTGCGACCGCCGTGGTGGCCGGTCTCGCCGTCTATGCGGCGTTGAACCGATTCGGGTACGTCTGGATCGCTTTCGCCCTTGCGCTCGTCGCGGCAGGACTGCGCGTCGTTGGAGTCGTGGCCGCCACCAATGTGCTGCGCGGCCTGCCAGCGAACCGCACGACGATCGGAGCGGCGCTCGCTGACACCGCCACCGAGGTCGCCAACGGCATCGGTGTCGCGGTCACGGGCACCATCCTGGCTGCGGTGTTCGTAGGAAGCATCACGGCATCCCACTGGGCTGCGGGCCAGGCTGCCGAGTTCCAGACCGGCGTCACCGTCGGTGGCATCGCGTTGACAGTCACCGCCGCCGCGCTCACCGCATGGGGAATCGTACGTTCGCGCCGCTCCGGCGACCAGACGGAGCCAGTCAGCGCTGGATAAGCGTCGAGGCGATGCCGACCGCGCAGGCCACCAGGGTCGCCAGAGCGAGAAGCGCCATGGGCACGGTGGGGGAGGCCTGCGGCAGCCGATCGTGGTGCCTGCCCCGACCTGCCAGCGCCCGTCCGCGCGCATTGCCGTAGACGACGAACGCGGCAGCCGCGAGCAGGAGCAGAACACCCGTCGCGGTGAGCGGCAGGGCGCCGGACTGCCAGCCGTCGCGCACTGCCAGCAGGCCGTTCACAGCCAGCGCGAGGCACGTGCGCGACCATGACAGTGCGGTGCGCTCGCCCTGCAGCCCGGGATCGCGCAGCGAGTCGGCGCTCACCGGACGCCGCTCATCGCTGGTAGAGGGCGATCAGCACCGTGAGCACGGCGCCCACAGCGAGGATGACGGCCGCGATGAGCGGAACGGCGACCGTGAGCGGAAGCCGCTTGCCGTTTCGCATCGCGATCTCGTTCGCGCGCCAGCGAAGGTAGGCGATCACAGCGAGCACGGTGGCGAGTGCGCCGAGCACGACCGCGAGGATGACGATCACCCAGTGCGGTCCGATACGGGTGGAGAACTCTTCGAGCAGCACACCGCCCGCGAGAATCGCCAGTGCCGTGCGAATCCAGGCGAGGAATGTGCGCTCGTTCGCCAGCGAGAACCGGTAGTCCGGATCTTCGCCGCTCTCTCGCCACTTCGGTTCACGCATGCCGCACCTTCCGTTCGCGCCTGCGTCAAGATTAATGACCCGAAGATGTCGCCGGCTCTCGCTACGCTGTCCCGGTGACTGCACAGCCTGCCGCCGTTCCGAGCGACGACACGACTCAGCGTGACGCGCTGCACACCGAGCCCGCCACCGACGGTGCTTCGCAACGCGATTCGAGGGTGCTCTGGCTCCTGCTCGTGGCGACGTTCGTCGTCATCCTCAACGAGACGATCATGTCGGTGGCGATCACCGACATCATGCGCGACTTCCATGTGGATGCGCGTGCTGGTCAGTGGCTGACCACCGCATTCATGCTCACGCTCGCTGTCGTCATCCCGATCACGGGCATCCTGCTGCAGAGATTCAGCACTCGGGCGATGTTCATCGCCGCCATGACACTGTTCAGCACGGGCACGCTCATCGCCGCCACGGCTCCCGTGTTCGGCGTGTTGCTGGCCGCACGGGTGGTGCAGGCATCCGGGACCGCAATCATGATGCCGCTCTTGATGACCACGATCATGACGGTCGTCGCGCCGGCCAAGCGAGGCCGCACGATGGGCAACGTGTCGATCGTCATCTCCGTCGCTCCTGCCATCGGGCCGACGATCGCCGGCGTCATCCTGAGCGCACTGGCCTGGCGGTGGATCTTCTGGTTCGTGCTGCCCATCGCGGTCGCGATGCTGCTGGTGGGCGCTTGGCGGGTCCGCAACGTCTCCGCGACGGGCCAGGTACCCATCGATGTGCTCTCGGTGGTTCTCTCCGTCTTCGGTTTCGGTGGGGTCGTATACGGGCTGAGCAGGATCGGCGCGACGGATCAGGCGGCCTCCGGCGGCGCGATGCCGATGATCGCCGCGTTCGTGTTCGGTGGGCTGGCGCTGATCGCGTTCGTGCTCAGGCAGCTCTTTCTGCAGAAGCGCGATCGCGCGCTCCTCGACCTGCGCACGTTCGGCTCGTCGATCTTCTCGGTGGCGATCGTGCTGATGGCGGTGAGCATGGCGGCGCTGCTGGGCACCGTCATACTGCTGCCCATCTTCATGCAGCAGGTACTGGGACTCGATCCGCTCTACATCGGCCTGCTGCTGCTTCCCGGCGGCCTCATCATGGGGCTTCTCGCCCCGCTGGTCGGCAGGCTGTACGACCGTTTCGGCACGCGACCGCTACTGGTGCCCGGCGCCGTGCTGATGAGCGCTGCGCTCTGGATGCTCGCCCTCGTCGGCGCGCACACGTCGCCCTGGTATCTGCTTGCCGCACACATCGTGCTCAGCGTTGGGCTGGCATTCCTGTTCACGCCGCTCTTCACTGCGGGGCTCGGCGCCGTGCCCGAGCGGTTCTATTCGCACGGCAGCGCGATCATCGGCACCATCCAGCAGGTGGCGGGAGCGGCGGGCACAGCTCTGTTCGTGGCAGTCATGTCGGTGCGCAGCACCCCGCTCACGAGCACGGGAGCGAGCATGACCGATGCCACGGCATCCGGAATCGGACTCGCGTTCCTCGTCGGCGCCGCGATCTCGCTCGGCGCCGTCGTGGCCGCGTTCTTCGTGCGCACGCCGGCCACTGCCGGCGACGCGGTCGCGCTATGACGACCCGTTCAGTTCGCCAGTCAGTCTGCCGTGGAAGCGGCGGCTGTGTTCGTTGAGCCCGACCAGCTCAACGGTCGCGCCGTGCGCGAGGTACTTCGTCTCGATGGCATCGAGAGAAGCGACGCTGGAAGCATCCCAGACGTGCGATGAGCTCAGGTCGATGACGACCTGAGCCGGATCGTCGGCGTAGGAGAACTGCTCGACGAGGTCATTGCTCGATGCGAAGAACAACGGACCGAGCACCTGGTACCGCACCGAGGCGCCGTCCGGTGAGACCGCGCGAGAGACGCGTACGACGTGCGCGATCCG
>Ga0164242_10006375_pt1 | contig 12985 bp, 11 predicted proteins | sample OricomgcompostMG_FD_108783 | JGI IMG/M metagenome (GOLD analysis project Ga0164242, IMG submission 108783) | Miracle-Growth compost microbial communities from Emeryville, California, USA - Original compost - Miracle growth compost (MG) ... | reverse complement strand
TATTAATTACTTATCTGACGTGAGAATAGTAAAAGTAAATGACTCCTGGATAATGGAAACCATGCCTAAAACTCAAATTGATATGCTCCAAAAATTGGGCTTGTATATTACGTAGCCGGCCGAGTTACGGATTAAGTCTTCGTTGCTGCAGGATTCATACCTTATGGTGGCATTTTTTTTGAACTCGTAACCCTGCCAGGTAGTATCCATTTTGACCTTAAAGAGGTGTTTACCTACAGGCTCAAATAAAGCGGTGTTTTCAAGTTGTTCTTTTGTCATCCTGCTAAGGATGCCCGAAAATCGTTGTTGATGGTCAAATAGCAGCGACCAGCTAAACAAAGGGAATGCCACATCCAGTGGGAGTGGATAATCCTGCACATAAACAAGGTATCTTTTGGCCACAGATAAATCAAGGATGGAATTACCTTTTCCTGAGATTTTGAGGTTTCCCATATTGTAACACATCAAAAGCCCTTTATCCACTGGAGGGATGCCGCTTAAATTTGGATTACGCACCTGATGAAACCTGATGGTACAACTTAATACTTTTCCCCGAAAGAAAGGCTGCTTTCGGCAAATGCTCAGAAACCTGAAGTATTTTTCTTTGGTACTTTGTGTCCAGTCACAATCCATTTGAATCTCTGTAGGTTGAATATGGGCTTGTATACACTTCTGATTGAGTAGTTTCGTGCAATTTTTGGCAAGCATTTCCAGTTGCGCTTTATCAGTTTTACGCAGGGTTTCGTTTGTAATGAAAATAACGGGTACATAACTGAGATTAGCCGGCCTGTTCCTGGTAGTCTGGCTGACCGCGATAGGTTTGGGCACACCTGCCTGCTTATCCCAATTAATATCAAAAAAACGGACATACAACGTTTTGCAATGAAAACTATCCAGCCTTTTTAATTCATACGCTGTAGGCTGGAAACTTGTTTTCCAAAAATAAAATGCCTTTTTTAAATGACCGGACGGATTCTGATGGCAGCTAAGCAATATGCAGCAGCCCATAAGAAAACCGATATTCTGTCTTTTAAAGAGATTTAATTGCATTTAAGGAGTATGGTTTAGACAATGGCCTAACCAAAGATACAATTTTGCCTGAATAATAACATGATCAAGGAAACCGTCCGTATTATGTATACAGCCCCGCTTTGTAATAATTGAAGAAGAATTTGTGCTTAATTACCGATTTTTTTGAACTTGTAAGCAACCGTCAACATGAAATATCTCTTTTGAACGAGGTCCTGGGTGGTATAGATTTGATTTTGGTAGGCAAACTGGTAACTGCCTTTGTTTTGATTGAATAAATCATAGCCGCTTAGTCTGAGTTCTACATTTTCTGCTTTGAAAAAACTATATCCCAGTGAGGCATCGCTAAAATACCATTTGGTCTTCTGCCCCGGGGTGGGGTTAGTTTGTGTATTATACCGATTATTCCATTGAAAGACCAGCCGATGCATTGGCTTCCATTTCAGATTCAGATAGGTGGTAATGGTATGGGTTTTATTGGTTCGAAATGTAGCTTCTTTACTAAAGCTGTTGTTGAAATTAATGCGCCAGCCTCCATCCAACTGAATCAGTTCTTTATAGGAAGCATTCGCATTCAGGTTGAGAAATATATTCTGGGTGGTTGTCTGGATAATGGCATTATTCAGGTACAGCGGGTTTTTATTCTGCATAGCATAAAAGCTGAAGCCGGATCCCATATTAAAGTCCTTTTTATGGTACCCTTTGTTAATGCCGATATTTAAAGTGCTGTTTGAGCCATGCCCATAATTTATAACGGTAGATCTGGTAATCCCTTCGGCATCAATTTCCGTTTTGTTGATGATATTATCCTGGTTCCAGTGCTGGGAGAGATTGGTATAAATGGAAAGCAGACTTTTGCGCCAGTATTTATTAAAATGGACGGAGAGGTTACTGTTGGTTGTGGGTGCCAGATCCGGATTGCCGGTATGGTAATACAAATTACTGGAGCTGTCAGTGATAGGAGATAGGTAATAGGTGGAAGGCGGTTGTATGGACCTGGAAAAACTTACGCCTATCGTTTTATAATTTATGCTGAGATCCGGGGATAAAAAATTATAATGTTTTATTTGTTGGCCGATATTGGCATCGGAGTACGTATTGACGAGTTCATAACGGTAAAATTTACCGCCTATCATAAAATTCAATCTTGATTTATCATCATTGAAACGGTAAGAGAGATTTGAATTGAATTGCCCGTTCTCGTTTTTGAATTTGATAGATTGGCCCGGGGTGTATTCATATTGATCAAGGTTTGAGAATTTTTGGAAAACTTCATCACCGCTATGGCCTTCATCATTATTGTAATGAACTGAAGCCATGAGCATATGTTTTTTATGGAAGGATTTGTGGATAGAAGCGCCTAGGGCATAACTTCTTGATGGTAAATGATTTAATTCGTGCCGCAGGATAGAATCAGGAATGTAGCCTTGGACGTATTGAGTAGTGATATTGTCTGTGTAGTTATCTTCGGCACTAAGCCCGGAGGCATAATTACCGTTCAGAGATATGTCTATTTTAGATTTGGGAAAGGTTTTGTTATAATTGATGTCTGTATTTAGGTCACGTTGCGTACCGTGGCTATTATTGTGATAGGAGGTGGTATTAAACAATTCTACATGGGTTGTCCGGGCTTTGGCAAAACTGGAATTAAAATTACTGCCTTCTCCACGCGACCAGTTAAAATTGTAGTTCAGATAACCCGTACTATCCTGTTTCCAGGAAAAACCCGCGTGCACTTGGTGGTTATGATCAGCGTTTTGCGAATTGCCGGTAGAGCGAATGATCAAACTGGAATCAATATAGTCCATTTCATTGATCCTCAGATAGGTATTATGGTTTTCGTTTTGTCTATAAAAATATTGCAGGTTGAGCTTTATGTCTTTTGTGAAATTATAATTGATATTGGTGCCTGCCAGCGACTTTTTAGGTATGCCGGAAGAGCCATACCCTCCTAAATTATAACTTTGCTGACCGCCCATATCCCCAGAGCGGTCAAAACCGCCCATTTCATTGAGATCCTGCATAGAAAAGCCCTGGCTGCTTTGATTATTCGAAGTTCCAATGAGGCTCACCTGTAATGTATCTCTAAAAAGATTCAGAAGTCCCCCCGTCTCATATCTTTTATCTGTTCCGTAACCGGCAAATATTTTGCCCAATATGCCTTGCCGGACAGCTTTTTTTAGTTTAAGGTTGATGATTTTGGGAATGTCTTCTTTTTGTCTGGTTTCGGTTGCAACGGTGTTTTTCTCGTCTACGATCTGGACCTTTTTGATAAGTTCGGCTGGCAAGTTTTTTAAAAGGACTTTCGGATCGCTGCTGAAAAAATCCTTTCCATCCACCGTAATTTTGCTGACTCTTTGCCCGTCAGCATAAATTTCGTCGTTATTCCTGAATTCTATGCCCGGAAGTTTTTTTAATAATTCTTCTACCACTGCATTAGGCATCGTTTTGAAAAAATCCGTATTGTATTCAAGGGTATCGCCTTTCATACGAACTGCAGTAGCGGATTGAACAATAACATCTGCCAGCAAACTGGTGTCGGGTACCAGGGCAACAAGGTGGTGGATCAAAGCCGAATCCGTTGGCTTAGCAGGTATCTTGACAGGCACAAAACCCAGGGAGGATACAATAAAACTATTGCCGGATTTAAGTTTGAGTTTGCTGAAGGTATATTTGCCCGCGCTGTCGGTGATTCCAAATCCAAGAAATGCTGAATCCTGATCACGGATCAAAATAATGGAGGCCTTGGCGAGGGCCAGGCTATCCACATGGTTTATGACTTTAAAAGCAATATCTGTTTTTTGCGCATAGAGTGATCCTTTGGCGAAAAAAAACAACACAAAGGCCATGCATAAGTAAAATAGTTTTTTCCTCAATGTAGTAACGCAATTGGTATAAAGATTCCCCAATTTAAGGAATGTATATGGAATTAATGTGTTTATATCTGCTTAATGATCATAAAATTATGTTATAGAAGTTGGTTGGAAAATACCCTAATTTATAGTCTGCTCCTTTCTTCCTGGTTACCCGTATTTCTTTGGTTAATGGTTTTAGAAATATGGCCAAATTGATAAGTAAGAGAAAATATCAGGGATCTGTTTAACTGAAAATGTTCATAGCTCTGTTGCAGACCATTGACCTGTGTATAATAGGTAGGGCAGCTGTTTTTAAAAATATCTGTCGCATTCAATCCCAATGTCCATTTTTTATTTTCCGTCGTAAATAAAAGTCCCAAGTCCAAAGAATTATAAGTATTCGTTGTCCCAATATGATCAACTTCAGGAAACTGGCACCAGAAATTCACAGCGCCGCTGAAATTTTTCTTTTTATTAAAGTAAAAAGTATTGCCCAGAGAAACATATTGCCCCCAGCCGTTCTGATCCTGCACGTAATTTAGCCTGGATTTACTCTTTGTATAATAAAGGTTAAACTGTAAGGCTGCGTCCCACCACCTGGCAGGTGTAAGATTGGCTCTTTCCTGCAGTCCCCAGGTGGTCGTTGTGAGGAAGTTCAAAGGCGTCCGGAAAACAAGAAAAGTATCCAAAGCGCCGATGGTCAGATTGTCAAAACTGTTTGTAGTATGTCTGTAATACAGGGAACTAGAAAGTAACTGTTTATAACTGTGGCCTATTTCGGCCTGAGTCCTATATTCGGGTTGTAGGGCCGGGTTACCGTCATAATATGCATAGGCTGTAAGCATTGACCGGTATGGATTTAAATTCCAGAAAGTAGGCCGGTTGATACGCCTGTTATATTCTAAACAGATATTATTAGCAGCACTGGCCTGATAGGTAAATGAGAAGGACGGATAAAACTTAATATAGCTATTCTTGTCTGTATTCCCCGACAAAATGGAATGCCCTGTAGTCGTAGTATGTTCCATTCGTAAACCTGCATTCAAGGTAATTGCCTCCCATTTTTTGGACCCTTGCAAATAGGCCGCCTGCGTGTTTTCGCTATAATCATAAATATTACTTTTACTGCTGTCAAAAACAGCAGAACCAGAAGCTTTGTTGTAATATAGTGCATCACTGTATATACTGATGTCACTTAGTTTGGCACCTAACATCCATGTTGCAAATGAAGTCGGCAAGGTGAGATCTGCCTTAGCTGTATAGATCAAAATATTTTGCTTTGCCGTATTTGAAAATAATGCGTTTTCCGCACCATTCTGCTGTGGCACTGGCTGTATATATCCTCTGAAATTTGAATAGTCGGTCCTAAAGAAATTAAAATAATCGGCATCTGCACTAAAGGTGGTTCCTCTATCGTTCAATGCCGTATTATAATGAAGATTCAAGGCATTTGTTTTCGCGATGGGGTTATATGTCGCGTAACTTCTGATAATGGAATCCAGTTTACCGGTTTTCTTATTGGTGATATAGTTTTTTACGTCATCGTGCCCATCCAGATGATGGCCTTCTTCTCTGTACCCGAAATGGTAACTCAACTGGATTTGGCTTTTTTTGCCTAACTGGTACCCCATCCCGACAGTTGCATTAGTCGTCGATGCGGTAAATACCCGTATCATTGAGTGACCAGTTGTAAGTAGGGTAATCTACACCGATAATCCAGCCCATTAATTCTTTGCGGCGGTTTAGGTTTACATTTCCAAATGCGGACCATTTATCTTTTTTATAATTGACCGATCCATTAAATATATAATTATTATAAGCATTTTGCCTCCCATAACTTCCTTGCATTGAGCCGCTCCAACCTTCTTGTTTACTGGTTTTTGTAATAATATGTATAATACCCGCGCTGCCTGCTGCGTCATAATTGGCACCAGGGCTTGTAATCACCTCAATTTTTTCGATATCCTTTGCTGCCAGAGAGGAAAGATAATTTGTAAGATTATCTGCACTGATTTCCAATAATTTATTATCGATCATTACTTTGATAGTACCTTTTCCCACCAGGCCGATATCAGTACCTGTAATCTTTACGCCAGGGATTTTCGCAAGGGTAGTCAGGGCATTACCGCCTTGCGAAGTAACGCTACTGGCAACGTTAAAGATGGTCTTGCCAGGCTTTTGTTCAATGGCTTTCTTTTTACCAGTTACGGTAACCTCGGTCAACTGTTCGCTATAAGTCTTTAATAATAGTTCGACAGCCGTGTCTTGGTTAAGCCAAATCTGTGTTTGTATCGTAATATAACCAACTTTTGAAACGTTTAATATATACAGACCTTTTTGTAACCCTGTAAATTTAAATCCTTCCGCCGAGCTGTTTTGACCTGTGGTTATGGCAGTGTCAGATTGTAACTTAAGCTGAACAGCTGCATGACTGACTTCCAAATGATGTTCGTCAAATATATGTCCCCTTAAAGTTAACTGCGCGATTAGTTGGTTTTGGAAAAACGAGATGGTCAGGATTATTAATAAAAATCGGGTAAAAAAATTCATATATATTTAATAATGATAATATTAAGGCCAAACTTCAAATCTACAACCCGTGAGGGAATTAAATTGGTAAAAAATCTTAAATGTTCAGCTTTATGCAAACGATTGATTTACTATTGATTCAGGTCAAATTTATAAGGTTTAAAGAAAATTTTGTAACAGGAAGGCCTGTAAATATTTTACCTTTGAAGGGTCATTAAAATCCAGTTTTTTGCGACAAAAACACTTTATATTATTCTTTGTCCTGTTAATCGTCTTGGCGCTGGCTAATTTGCCGGAATTTTGCGCCATTCGTACTGTTAAAAAGTCGAGTGCGATTAAAGTTATGCCAGGTCATAATTGTTGCAGTACAAAGGCCCATAATTTAAAAAAAACAAAGGATAATTCTTTTACATGCGGAACAGCCAATGACTCATACCAGCGGCATGGTATGGACCCGCAAGGTTTCTGTGCTTGCCAAACCAATGGCACTAAAAATGCGTGCCATCATTGCTCACATGGGTGTCATTGTGATTTTATGGCCATAACTCCATTATTTTTACCAGCCAGACCTGGGCTGTACATTCCTTTAATTTATGACAACCAGGAGCAAATAGTATTTATACCCCTAAGATTGCCTGCCGGTTTTGATTTTATCTGGCGACCCCCTAAAATAGGAAGTAGGATTTCTATTTAATTATTTTATTACTGGGACGACGGGTGTTATTGGTACTCATATTTAGCGCCAGTCAGCTTTTCTATTTGAATACTTTAAAATCATTATAATGAACAAAATATTTCGTTTTATATTGCTGTGTCTATTGACAAGAATCGTCATGACGGACAGCTTTGCCAAGGTTCATGCAAATACAATTACGCCTGAATTAAATTCAAAAATAACACTCGTTAAGGCGTCTGACATTATCGAAAACAACCAGGGAGCAGAAGCCGGCCAACTGATTAAAGCCTATTTAAGGATAAAAGATGCGCTGGTTGCTGCAGATCAGGTGCAGGCGGGTAAAGCCGGAAAGGCACTGGCTGAAGCATTAATGTATTTGGAGAAAAATGGAGACCAAAATGCTTTTGGCAAGACAGGTAAAGCAGCCTTAAAAAGTGCTCTATCAATAAGTAATGCGGCTGATATCAAGTTGCAAAGAAAAGCTTTTAAGGATTTAAGTGAATCAATGTACCAATGGCTAAAAAATAATCACAGTTCAGTCACTCTTTACCTGGATTATTGTCCGATGGCCAAAGCAAGCTGGTTAAGCGATAGAAAGGAAATCGAAAATCCTTATTATGGCCAGTCGATGCTGAGCTGCGGGACGATAAAAGATACATTGAATCCTTAAAAAACGTTCAACAGAAACTAGCAAGTTTTTAGGAAGCTGGTACCTGACAGGAAAGAACGTTATTCTTTTGCGAAACAGGCACATTTATCCTTTGAACAGGGTAGGGGTAGGGACCTGCATGCCCATAGACACGTATGGCGACATAATCACTCGCATCACGATGCAAAACATTCAACACACATTTTATTAAACAATTCAGATGAAAATATATATAGGAAGATCTGCGCTGCTTTTTGCATGGGTACTGATCATTGGTATCACGATGGCAAAAGGACAGACTAATCTTACTTTTGATCATGGAAACAATTCTCGATTTACGCCTTTTAAATCCTTTGCGGTGCAGGTAGCCCGGCCAACGTCTCCCTCCAGCGCACCGCCGAGTGGGAAGATTTCTAATATGGATAAGGACATTGCACAAAAGTCGGTAAAAGGGGCAGGCGCTGGAATTCATTTTGCACCGGGGAGTATAGAAGCCAAAACGACCCGTTACGATCTTTTTATAACGGATTCAACAATGCATTATGCGGGTAAGAAAAGCAAGGGCATTGCAGTGAATGGGCAGTTACCTGGACCGACGCTCGTGTTTACCATCGGTGATACAGCACTTATTTATGTTCATAACAATACGGACGAACCTACCGCTGTTCATTGGCACGGTGTTCAATTGGCTAACCAAATGGATGGAGTGGCTTATTTAACACAACATCCGATTGCGCCACATACAACCTATATTTATAAATTTCCGGTAGTTCAGGCAGGAACTTATTGGTATCACAGTCACTATGCCTTGCAGGAGCAAATAGGCCTGTATGGCGCATTAATTTTTAATAAAAGAACAGAACCTGATATTCCGACCATTCCCGTGGTGCTCAGTGATTGGACCAATATGAAACCAGGGGAGGTTGACCGCAGGCTCCACACGGCGTCTGATTGGTTTTCGATTAAAAAACATGCGGTGCAGAGCTATAGTGAGGCTATAAAAGCTGGTAAGTTTGGTGTTAAACTACTCAATGAATGGAAAAGAATGAAGGCCATGGATGTCAGCGATGTCTATTATGAGGCGTTTTTGTTAAATGGAAAAATTTCAAATCAGCTTCAAAATTTTAAGAAAGGGGATAAAGTCCGCCTGCGCGTTGTAAATGGTGCCTCTTCCACATATTTCTGGCTTAAATTCAGTGGTAGTAAACTGATGGTTGTCGCCAACGACGGCAACGATGTAGTGCCTGTTTTGGTGGATGATATGATAATCGGCCCCTCAGAGACCTATGACATCGTTGTTACAATTCCTGAGGATAAAAGTTATCAGTTTCTAGCTACCGCGGAAGACAGAACAGGTGCTGCTTCCCTTTGGTTAGGATCGGGTAAGCAGGTAGCCGCACAACCTCTTGGCCGACTCAAATATTTTGAAGGAATGAAGATGATGAATTCCATGATGAAAACCAGTGGAAAAATGGATGATATGGGCATGTCGATGACATTGCAAACAATGGATATGAATAAGGTTATGTATCCGGAAGATGCAGCTCTAGAAGGCCATGCTATAATGTCGGATCATACCATGAACAGGAGAGGGGATAAAGGGATGGCAATGAAAGAAGGTGAACCTGATTGTGATGATATCTCGGGCGCTGCCTCCGCCTTGTACGGTTGTCCCATGCACCCTGGCGTAAAATCTTCAAAAGCCGGTAAATGTCCAAAATGCGGGATGGCTCTGGAGCTAGTATCTTCTAAGATGGCAAAACATGGGCAGGAGGGAGATGCTCATGAGGCTCATGGTGTAAATACTGTTATGAACAAAACTGGTGGAATGAAGGGCATGGATGAAATGAGTGCCCCCACAGCTATGGCTGCTCAAACTCTCAATTATAATATGCTGCAGGCAACACATAACACCGTTTTACCCAAAGGTCCCTGGAGGACTTTTCGGTTTGAACTAACGGGCAATATGAACCGATATGTATGGACAATTAATAATAAGACAGTATCAGAGACGGATAAAATTCTGATAAAAAAAGGAGAGAATTTGCGTATTATTCTATACAATAATTCTATGATGCGGCATCCCATGCATTTGCATGGCCATGATTTTCGTTTGTTAAATCAATACGCAGAACGCTCCCCTATGAAAAATGTGGTAGATATCATGCCAATGGAAACGGATACGCTGGAGTTTAACGCATCAGAAAGTGGCGATTGGTTTTTTCACTGTCATATTCTCTACCACATGATGAGCGGGATGGGAAGAATCTTCAGTTATCAGGACAGCCTCGTAAATCCGGAAATGCCACATCCGGAAATGGGTTATAAAATGTTGAAAATGGATGACCGTATGTTTCATTTAAAAGCAGAGAATGATTTTGCCTCCAATGGAAATGACGGAAGCCTCGTTTATGGCAACACCCGATGGGCATTCCAGGGTGAATGGCGACTGGGTTATAATAACAAGGACGGCTATGAAGTGGAAACGCATTTTGGCCGTTACATGGGTCAGATGCAATGGTTGTTTCCATATGTCGGTGTTGACTGGCGTCACAGAAGGCATAAACAGGAAGAAAAAGACATCTTCGGTCAGCGCAATACAAAGGACGATCGCAAAGTCTTTCATCTGGGCATGCAGTATACCTTACCTTGGCTAGTGGTGCTGGATGGCAGTGTAGATCATCATGGTTATTTCAGGATGCAGTTAAGCAGGGATGATATTCCGCTTACACCGCGACTTAGAGCGAATTTTATGGTGAACTCTGACCGGGAATATTCCTTTGGCGGAAAATATATTCTGACGAAGCTGTTTTCTGTTTCATCTCATTATGATAGTGATATGGGATGGGGGGCCGGTATTACGGTTACCTATTAAATTACATTGCCCTTACAAAGACGATTACCGGCAGCTTAGTTATAGGCTGCCGGTTTTTTTATAAAAGGCGTATAGGGGAGAGTTGATGTTTTGTTTTTGTCTTTTTACCTTCAGATGAATGTCTTCTTGATCCGCAAAAATGGATCCCCGTTTTTTTTTAAAAGTAATTCACGCTTTTGACCAAAGGCCTCTTGGTTGGATCTGATCTTTCCAACTTCTTTCAGGCAAATTGTATGAACTGGCAATGCATTCTTATTTTGGGAGTTTTGCTGCAATTTTAAAATAAATTGATGGACACTATTGTCAAAAAGATGGTTTATGACAATAAGCATATCATAGGTTTATCGAAAGACTATTCGTGAAAATTAAAAATGCCCAAGATGAACACGAAAGGTCTGCTAATCAATTAGTTTAATGCAGGGTTATCAAGTTTGACAGCCTGACTTTCCGAAGATAGGGCATGTTGCCTATTTTTTATAAAGATTTAAAAATTATGATAATATATATATAGTATTTATGTTATATAATGGGAATCGGTTATAATTGGCAGTATTTCAGTTTTTTGCAATTTTTCTTTACAAGAGTTTCTTAAATAGGTTTTATCTGCACTGGCCAATATTTTAGGAGTACTTTTTTTAAGTAGAAAACATTAAATTTGTAATCCTCATTTTTTATTACACACTATTTAACGAAGGCACTATGAAAATTGATAACATTCAAGACAAGATTATTGAAGAGTTTGAGCAGTTTTCAGATAAGGTACATCGGTTTCCTTATTTTAGAAAACTTATTCAGATTGGCAATGAACTGGAGCCTATTGAGCCCGCGCAACTAAATAATGCACATCTTGTAAAGGGAACTAAAAGTAATATCTGGATTAAGGCAAGTTTAAAGGATAATAAAGTTTACTTTACCGCTGAAAGCGATAATGCGATCAGTAAAGGCCTGGTTGGTTTGCTACTGCGCGTTTTTTCTGGCAATACACCACGAGATATTATTAATACACATTTATATTTTTTAAATGAAATCAATATGTACGAGCGGTTAAACCAACAATGGCTAGAAGACCTGCAAGCCATTATTCAGAAAATTAAATCGCTTACTGCAAAATTACGTGTGCTTGATATAACCAGAAACGATATGGCCAACGCAGTTTAATAGTGAATCGGCGTTGGCGGTAAATTTAAAATTTCGAATGATTGCTTTAAGCCGGGTTGATTGACACAGATTTTGAGGTAGTTTATGGAAGGATGCAGAGCAGTTCCTTGTTCAAGGGTAACTGACAAGTTTGCAGGTTATAACCAGTGTTTACTCAAGAAATATTTTTATTGTGCTACGGGACAGTGCGTATAAACTTATTATAAAGATTTTAAAATGAATTTTTTACGAGGTCACTGGTTTGATATTGGCGGTGTGCTAGGGGTGATCTGCCTGTCGACGGTTATTATTTTTCTCAAATATTTGTCTGCTTATCAATTGTTGATGTGGCTAAGTTTAATTTCTTTATTTTTCCATCAAATGGAGGAATACCGGATTGCAGGTACATTTCCAGGGATGATCAATCGCGTAATGTTTAAGAGTAAGTTACCGGACCGTTATCCATTAAATACAAATTCTGCGTTTATTATTAATGTGGTTATAGGTTGGACTTGTTATGTCGCGGCGGCCGTCGCCGGTGCTCATGCTATTTGGCTGTCCTTGTATCCTTAGGCAATATAATTGCCCATCTGTTTATATTTAATGTAAAGGGAAAAACCTGGTATAATGCCGGCATGGCAACAAGCCTGCTTCTATTTGTTCCTTGCGTATATGGTTTCTTCAGTTTAATAATCAATAAAAATCTCGCCACTTTTAATGATTATTTAATGGGCATAGTACTTGGCATTTTTTTAAATGTAGTAGGTATCTTCAAATTAATCAGTTGGATGGCAGATAAGAATACCCACTTTATCTTCCGTCAGCATAATTTATTGAAAAAAGACAGGGAGAGGGATTAGAATTTGAATTTTTGTTAATTGAGCGTCAGTCTGGCTCCCAGTGCAAACCAACGGGTAGGCATTGGCACCGCTCCTGCTTCAGTATATTCAGCGTCAAACATATTATTGACGGAGCTGTAGATGGTGACCTTATGGATCTGGTAATTTGCCCTAAAATCAGAAACATCATAACCGTCTGCCAGTTCGCGTTTTAATAATCGGTTTTCTAATTGGCAGGAGAAGTCTCCTAAACGATAATTTATACCTGCAATGAACTGATGTTTCAAGGATTCCAAAGTGTATTTGGACTGCAAATTGCCGGATCTGTCAATAATAGGATTTAGATAATTATAGCTCAAGTGGTAGCTAAATGATTGCTTGTGGCCGAGATCAAAG
>Ga0164242_10006374_pt1 | contig 12986 bp, 12 predicted proteins | sample OricomgcompostMG_FD_108783 | JGI IMG/M metagenome (GOLD analysis project Ga0164242, IMG submission 108783) | Miracle-Growth compost microbial communities from Emeryville, California, USA - Original compost - Miracle growth compost (MG) ... | reverse complement strand
CGACGTCCACCTCGGTGACCTACCGATCGGCGAAGGTTACGACCCCGTGCCGGTCTACATCTCCGGTGAGCAGTACGAGGTATGGCGGCACACCGAACTCACGATCGACCTGGTGCCGGGCCGGGGAGCGGGCTTCTCGCTGGAAGGCCCGACGGGCTACCGCTTCCTCACCCGGTCCGACGTGTGCCGACCTGCGTGAGGATGCCCGCCGGCGACCAAGGCTTCACCAGCACGTAGTCACCGTCGGCAGGTAAATCGCGACGCGGCCGCCGGTCCTGACGCCGACCTCGATCAGTGCGTTGTCCCCCTGGCAGCAGGAGGGGCAGCTCACTTCGTCCCGGTGAGGTAACCGTGCAGCGTCGCCAGCGCGCGTTCCAGGACCGTCGGCAGGTCTTCGTCCGGGTCCGCGAGCCATTCGCCGTACCCGGCCATCGACAGGGACAGGGCGATGTGGCTGGCGGTCTGGGGCAGCAGGTCGTCGGGGCTGGATCCGGTGCGCTCGGCAACGTACTCCGCGATGACCCGCCGCCAGTCGGCGTAACGCAGCACCGAATGTGCTTGAAGTTCGGGAGTGGTGAGGATCAGCTGCATCCGTGCGCGGTGCTCGGCCATGGCCTCGGCCGGGAACCGGTTGAATTCGATGACGGCCAGATGCACCGCCTCGTGCAACGGATGATCGTCGAACGATCGGAGTGTCTCGCGGAACCCGTCGAGGGTGTCGTCGAACCGCCCCCAGGGAATGTCGTTCTTCGATCGGTAGTAGCGCAAGAGCGTCCGCCTGCCGATGCCCGCGGCGTACGCGATGTCGTCGAGAGTTGTTCCGGCGAAGCCACTTTCGGCGAACAGGCGAAACGCCACACGCTCGATCTCGGCGTGCGACGTCACCACTGGACGGCCCACTCCAGCGCGGGTCGAGGTGGCGCTCATGTGCGTCAACGTACCTCACCCCTTCCTTTTGACCCTCAGTGTCATTATTGTGTGCTGCACATCACACCGCAATCTGCGGTGACGCCACTCCCGAAGAACGGACCGCGATGAAGATCGAGAACCCTTGGAAACAAAACCCTTGGTTCGAATCCGTTGCCGTCGCGCAGGAGCGCGCCCGCAAGAAACTGCCGGCTCCCGTGTATGGCGCGCTCGTCGCCGGATCCGAGCGCGGCCAGACCATCGACGACAACCAGCGCGCCTTCGCGGAACTCGGTTTTGCGCCACACGTCGCCGGGCATCAGCCGGAACGGTCGATGAATCGGGAGGTGCTGGGGCAGGAGTTGTCGCTGCCGGTCCTGATCAGCCCCACCGGGGTCCAGGCGGTGCACCCGGACGGCGAAGTGGCGGTTGCCCGAGCGGCGGCCAGCCGCGGCACCGTCATGGGGCTGTCCAACTTCGCCAGCAAGTCCGTGGAAGATGTCACCGCGACCGGCGCACCCACCTTCTTCCAGATGTATTGGACGGGCGAGCGCGAGGTGATGATCCAACGCATGCAGCGTGCACACGCGGCTGGGGTGCGGGGCCTGATCGCGACGCTGGACTGGTCGTTCTCGATGGGCCGTGACTGGGGGAGCCCGGAGATCCCGGAGAAGGTGGATCTGAAGACCATGGTGCGTTTCGCGCCCAAAGTGGCGACGAAGCCGCGCTGGATGTGGCAGTTCGGTAGGACGGGCACGATCCCCGACCTGACGGCGCCGAACCTGCAGCCGCCCGGCGGCGCCGCACCCACCTTCTTCGGTGCGTACTACGAGTGGATGACGACCCCACCACCGTCATGGCAGGACGTTGCCTGGATGGCCGACCAGTGGCATCAGCTGAGCGGAACGCCCTTCATCCTCAAGGGTGTCTACCGTGTCGATGACGCTCGCCGTGCCGTCGACGCGGGCGTCGACGCCATCTCGGTCTCCAATCACGGCGGCAACAATCTGGACGGCACGCCCGCGACAATCCGCGCGGTGCGCCCGGTCAGCAACGCCGTCGGCGACCAGATCACCGTCCTGCTGGACGGCGGCATCCGCCGCGGATCGGACGTGGTGAAGGCACTGGCGTTGGGTGCCCGGGCGGTGCTCATCGGGCGCGCCTACCTGTGGGGTCTCGCGGCCAACGGACAGACCGGTGTCGAGAACGTGCTCGACGTGCTGCGTAGCGGCATCGACTCGGCGCTGCTCGGCCTGGGGCTGTCGTCGATCGATCAGCTGAGTCCCGACCAGCTGCTCATTCCGGACGGTTTCGACCGCGCGGTCGAAGCACACCTGAACACGGTATGACGGTGCGCTGCCGCGACCTTCGTGTCCGACGTGCAGGCACCGTCGGACAACTAGAGTTGACACCCCCGGATGCTGTTTGCCATCACTGTCGATGCGAGACCGAGGTCTGACATGCCAGCCGCTACCCTCGCCACCACGACAGCGGCCGCGACGGCCGCCGGCCTGGTCAAGTTCCAGGCACCGGAGATCGTCTTCGGCCCAGGTGCCCTCGCCGAGGCAGGCTACTGTGCCCTCCGCCTGGGTGCGCGGCGGCCGATGGTCGTCACTGACGAGGGGATCATCGAGGTCGGCTGGATCGCTGCGTTGCAGCAGCACCTGCACGACGCGGGGCTGACACCGGTCATCGTGTCCGGGGTGACCCCCAACCCCAAAGAGCACGAGATCGCTGTGGCGCACACCCGCTACGTCGAGGAGGGTTGCGACGTGGTGATCGCCCTCGGTGGTGGCTCGGCCATGGACGCGGCGAAAGGTGTCGCGATCCTGGCCGGCAACGGCGGTCGGATCCTCGATTACGGCGGCGTCGACCAGGTGCAGGGCCGGATCCCACCCATGCTGATGATTCCAACGACGTCCGGCACCGGCGCCGACGTCAGCCAGTTCTGCATCGTGACCGACACCAGCAGACGTGTGAAGGTCACCATCATGGGTCGTGCGCTGGTGCCCGACATCTCCATCACCGACCCGCAACTACTCGTGACGATGCCCGAATGGCTCAACGCGGCAACCGGTTTGGACGCGTTGACCCACGGCATCGAGGCCTTCGTGTCCCGGGCGCACAACCCGCTGGCCGACGTCCACGCACTGAGCGCGATCGGGCTGGTCGACCAGCATCTGCGGCGCACCGTCGAGGCTCCCGGCGACGACGATGCCAGGGTCGGTATGGCGCAGGCAAGCCTCAACGCCGGCCTAGCATTCAGCAACGCGATCCTGGGCGCTACCCATGCGATGAGTCATCAGGTCGGCGGTCTGCTCGACGCTCCACACGGCGTGATCAACGGGATCCTGCTGCCACACGTGATCCGGTACAACGCGAAGAGTTCGCCAGACCGGTTCCTCGAGATCGCAGCACGTTTCGGCATCGTCGCACCGGGGGTCCCGGCGGACGAGGTCGCCGACCGGCTGGCCGAACGCGTTCGTGCGCTGGGTGATTCGCTGGGTGTGCCGAAGTCGTTGAGCGCCCTCGGGATGACCGAGGCGGACGTTGAGCTGTTGTCCCGCAACTCCCTCGAGGACGCCTGCATCACCACCAACCCGCGGCACTCCGAGGCGGCCGACATCGCGGGGATCTTCCGCGAGGCGTTGTAGACCGACGGACCACCAGACCGTGACCACTGATCCGACCAGCGACCTGTCCCGGCTGACCGGTGTCCGCACGGGGAAGAACTCCTACTATCCGGCGTTCGTCCGGTCCAGTCGCAGGATGCAGCGCACCGTCCGGGCCATGGACCGCATCTCCAGTGTGGTGGTCCGGACCGTCGAAGGCCCGCGCGGTGTTCTGGAGGAGGTCGCCCGTGCTGCGGCTGGGCACCTGGAAGCGCGGTGGGCGCTGCTGGCGCTCGGGGACGAACACCTGCGCGGGGCGCGTCCGCGGTTCGTGGCGATCGGTCCCGGCGGTGCCAGCAGGGACCGGGTGGAAGGTCTGCCGGAGGAGGTCGCTGTCGAGCTCGCCGCGATACGCGCCGGGGAACGCCCCGTCGGCCAGCTCCAGGACGACTGGCTGCGTGCACCGATGAACCTGGAGGGGCGGCAGATCGGCGTGTTGTCGGTGCGTCCGGGTCTCGGAGAGGGCCCCGAGCCGGAGGACCTCGCGGTGTTGCGGATCCTCGCCAACCAGGCAGCGGTCTCGTTGCACACCTCCGAGCAGTATCAGGCCAGCGTGACTTTGCACCGACGGGCGCAACGGCTCAATCGCGCGGCGGAGTTGCAGGCGCGCGACCTGGCGGCTCGCACTGCGGAGCTGCAGGCGGCCGAGAAGCAATTGGCCGTCGCCATGCAACGGGAGATCGTCGGCAGCGAACGTCATCGCATTGCCCGTGAACTGCACGACAGCGTCACGCAGTACGTACTGTCCGCCGGTATGGCGGTCGAGGTCGTCCGGGGTGACGCGGAGCAGCAAGGCCTTGGCCCGATGGTCCAACAGCTCACGAGGGCAAAGGAATTCACTCAGATCGCCGTCGCGCAGCTGCGGACCGCCATCTATGCGCTGGACCAGCCGCCGGATGAGGAGGCGGCATCCCTGGAGGAGCTGATCGAGCAGGTCGTCGCACATCACCGGCCGGCACTCGACGTGCGGGTCGTCGCGGAGGGCCCGGTCACCGACGTGCCGTCGACTGCGAGCCAGGACCTGGCACGGTCGGTCGGCGAAGCACTTTTCAACATTGCCGCGCACGCGGGTGCTAGCCGGGTGATCGTTCGGCTGCGCTACCGCCCGTCGTCGTTGACGGTGTCGATCGCTGATGACGGTTGCGGCGACCCGACCGCGCTGCGCCGGATGCTGCGGTTGGAGCAGCGTGCGGTCGGCGACGGTCGCCACCGTGGTCTGGCCAACATGGATGATCGCATCCGGCACCTCGGCGGCACACTCGCGTTCCGGCGGGCGCGACTGGGTGGACTGCGTGTCGTGCTGAGCCTGCCGTTGCCCGTGCCTATCGGGCACTCCACGTCTCACCCACAGGAGATGTCATGACAGCAACCGATGCGCAGATCCGGGTGGTGCTTTGTGACGATCACGCCATCGTCCGGCAGGGCCTACGGTCCATCCTGGAGAGGGATGAGCACATCAAGGTGATCGCGGAAGCGTCGTCGAGCGGCGAATGCCTTGCAGTCGTGGACCGTACGACTCCTGACGTCCTGCTGCTGGACCTGAAGCTGTCGACGTCGAGCGACACTGAGGGCTTGGACCTGACGCGTCGGGTCGCCGAGCGCCATCCGGATGTCGCGATCCTGGTGCTGACGACATTCCTCGACGAGGAGTTGGTCCTGCAGGCCGTCCAGGCCGGTGCCAAGGGGTATGTGGTCAAAGACGTCGACACCAACGCGCTGATGCGCGCCATACACGATGTGAGCCGGGGCGAGTCGGCGTTCGACGCGCGGAGTGCGGCCGCGATGGTGCGGGGCATGCAGGCGCCCGCGCCGGACAGCAGACCCGGCCTGTCGCCGCGAGAGCTCGAGGTGTTGCGGCACCTCGCCCGTGGCCTGTCCAACCGGGAGATCGGAAAGCGGTTGTATGTCGGTGAGACGACCGCGAAGTTCCACGTCGGCAACATCCTGCGCAAGCTCGGTGTCTCCAGCCGGGCCGAAGCCGTCTATGAAGCGACCAAACGGAACCTGCTGTGATCTCGGCGGTGGCCGCGCAGCGGTGACCGAGCACGTCAGACCGGGCGATCGAGCAGCAGCCATCCGCCGTGGTGTTCGTAGACCTGCCAAGGCCATTCGGTCCCGGAGGCGCGTGCCCAGCCACGCAGGTCGTCCAGCCCCAGACTGCGCAGGTGCCCGAACTGCTGTGCCGGTTCGCCCTCGAAAGGCACCGCGACCACCACCCTGCGACGCGCGATACGGCATGCCTCCTGGATGATCGCGACCGCCGTCTCGTCGGGCACGTGCTCCAGCAGATGTATGGCGAGAACCGTGTCGCAGCTCGCGTCCGGCACTGTGATCCGCGCGGCGTCGCTCACCTGCGTGTCCACGGGCAGATCCAGCAACTCGCTCATGTCCCGCAACAGCCGGACCGAACCAGCCGACAGGTCGCTGGCAGTCACCTCGAGTCCGCAGCGGGCCAGCCGCAGCGCCTGGAAACCGAAACAGGTGCCGAGTTCGTGCACGGACCGTCCACGCACAACCTGCGCCACGTGTGCGTGTACCGGCGCGTAGGCGGCGATCGAGCCGCGTCCGGTGGGAGCCTTGATCTCCTCGTCGATCCGGCGAATCGTGTTGCGGTAGAAGTTGAGCCACGCCTGCTGCGGTGTTTCGGCGCAGGTCAGCACGATGCCGACGAGCAACTCTTCGAACAGCCGTGGCCCACGAATCCACCCGGCATCGAACAACTCCGTGCTGAGTTGCCCGGAGATGTCGTCACTGACCAGCTCCGGCGCCAGGTCGTGCTCCAACAGCAGACCGGTGCCCACCCGGCCGATGTCGAAGTGCTCTGTCCGGGTAATACTCAGGCGCCGCTGGTCGACCAGGTCACGGCGGCGCACCGTGACGGCGTCGGAGCGGTACACCCCTCCCGGGCTGGCTCGGTAGGCATTGAGCTCGATCTCGTCGACACCCGTCATGGGTGAGCCTCGGCCATCGCATGCGAGAAGTCGCGCAGCTGCCGCAGATTGTGGACGACTTCGACCTTGTCGCAGTGCTCGGCATACAGCGGCAGGTCGCAGCGACCGAGCGCCCACGAGTAGCGTGGTTCGGGTGTCAGCCACACCACCGACCGCGCTCGGCGGGCGAGCTCGGCGAACGTGTCGAGCGCCGGGTCCCTACCGTTGCCGCGTCCATCGCCGATCACGATGACGGTGGTGCGGTGATTCACCGCGGACCCGTATTCGTCGAGGAACTGTCGTAGCGAGGCGCCGTAGTCGGAGTCCGCGTCGACGTCGACCTTACCGCCGTCCGACTTGCCCGCAAGGATTTGCGAAAGCGCCTGTTGCACGTGGTGATCCGCGAACAGAGCGGTGATTTCGGCGCACTCGTCGACGAAGACGAACGAGCGCACCTGGGAGGCGATCGACTGCAGGCTGTGCACCAGGTGGAGGGCGAAAGCCGAGGTCGCGCGCACCGACAGCGAGACGTCGCAGAGGATGACGAGACGGGGTCGATCCTCCCGGCGGCTGACCAGCACCGGTCGGAACGGTACTCCGTCATACCGCATGTTGGTCCGCATGGTCCGGCGGCTGTCGATCACGCCGGTGCCGGAGACGTGCCGCCGCGGTCGTGGTGCTCCGCGCAGGCTGCGCAGCAGGCGGCGGAGGGAGTCCTCGAAGGCGATGCGCTCCGATTCCTCGATCATCTCCGCGCGCGCCGCCTCCACCTCGCGGGATTCGACGTCCTGCTCGCTCAGCAGGCTCTCCAGGTGTTGCCGCAGTTGCTCGGGCAGGCCGGCCAGCAGCGGGGCGAGGCGTGCGCGCAGGGCCGCCAGGTCCGGATCGATCTCCGGCTCGGCGGCGTTTTCGTCGTCCGGTTCGCCGAGCCAGCTGAGCAACGCCATCTCCTCGGCGACCGACAGTTCGGCGTCGATCTGCAGGCCCTCGCTCTTGGTGAGCCGCCCGGGTGTTCCGGGGTTGTGCAACCGGCTGGTGCTGATCTGCACCCGGGCCGCCTCCCCGGGTGAGACCCTCCCGTCCTTGGACATGACGATCTCGTCGGTCATCGACGCCATGTCGAGCTTGTTGGCCTCTTGGTGCAGGTTGTACTGCTGTGCAAGGTCCTTCTGGTCGAAGTAGTCGCGGATGTCCTTCGGCGCATCGTGCGAGTGGCCGTCCTGCGGTGTGTCGGACAATTCCTCGGAGAGGGTGAACTCCAGCAGGTCGCCCTCGTCACTCAGGTCGTCGTGCGCGTGACCGTGCTCCTTGGGTCGGGAAACCACCGCACGCAGGTGGAAGAAGCGGTCGAAGACGTCGTCGAAAACCTCCAGGTCACGGCGGTCCTTGACCAGCGAGACAGCCAGCGCGGTGCGCAGCACGTCGCGGTCGACCATGATGCCCGGACGTGCAGCCGCCTGGACCGCGTCGAGCGCCTCCGAGACACTGATCCGCATCCCGTGCAGGCGGAGGAACCGAACGAACCTGAGTATGGTGCCGTCCACGGCGACCCTCAGACCGGGCGCTTGCGAGCCGAACCGCGGTTGAACGACCGCTGTCCCTGGCCGGTGGGCACCCGCCGCGGCGGTGAAGCCTTGGCAGTGGGGGACCCGTAGTACGCCTCGTCGTGACGACCGGGCAGATCCTTGTCCGCACGCGCCTGCACTCCGTCCTCGTCGGGGGTGCCGGTGTGGCCGTGTCCGTGCCCATGTCCGTGGCCATGACCGTGTCCGTGGTCGAGCGACTCCGGGACGTCGACATTCGGGTCCAGCAGACGCGGGATGTTCCGTGTGGCCAGCGCGAGGTCACGCTCGTACTTCATGACGACGTTGAGCGTGTCGGCGAGCACCGAGGGGGACAGTTCCTCGACGCCGAGGACAGCGAGAGTCCTTGCCCAGTCGATGGTTTCGGAGATGCTGGGAGACTTGCGCAGGTCGAGCGTGCGCAAGGTTCGCACCACATCGACGAGATGCTCGGCAACGGAGTCGGCCAGGCCGGTGTCCTTGGAGCGGATGATCTCCAGCTCCCGGTCCGCGGCCGGGTAGTCCAGGAAGAGGTGCAGGCAGCGTCGCTTGAGGGCGGCGGAGAGGTCACGCGTGTTGTTCGAGGTCAGCAGCACCAACGGTTTCGTCTGTGCGACGAAGGTGCCGATCTCCGGCACGGACACCTGGAACTCGGCGAGCAGTTCCAGCAGCACCGCCTCGAGCGCTTCGTCCGCCCGGTCGACCTCGTCGATCAGCAGTACGACAGGCTCGGGTGACTGCACAGCCTCCAGCAGCGGTCGGGGTGCGAGGAAGCGCTCGGAGAAGAAGACGTTGTCCTGGGCGGCGATGCGCTCGACGGCCGCATTGAGGTCGTCGGTGTCGGCGATGATGTCGCCGATCTTCTCGCGGAGCATCTGGGTGTAGAGCAGCTGCTTACCGTAGTCCCACTCATACAGAGCCTTGGTCTCGTCCTGACCCTCGTAACACTGCAACCGCAACAGTTTTCGCCCGGTCGCGGCTGCGACGCTCTGTGCGAGCTGGGTCTTGCCCACCCCCGCCGGTCCTTCCAGCAGCAGCGGCTTGCTGAGCGCCGACTGCAGGTAGGCCGTCGTCGCCAACCGGTCATCGGTGAGATAGCCGACGTTGTGCAGGCGAATGCGTGCATCGTCCACGCTCCGGAAGTCGGGGTCGAGGTCGTCCGGCTCGATCGGGGCGGTCTGACTGACGGGTGCTGCAGTCACGGGGACTCTCCTTGGACGGTTGGCTGGTGGGTGGCGCTGCCCGCCCCGACCTGTCGTCGGTGCGGGCAGCGCTCGTGATGGGGCCGGATGGTGCGTGACTCGCCATACGGCCGGGGTGAGCCGAACAGATCAACCGAGCAGATCGTCCAGGTCACCGTTGAAGCAGTGCTCGACGACCGGGCGGACGGTGTCGAAGGTGCACTCCTTCGGGTTGCCGGGTGTGCAGGTGTCGCCGAGGACGTGGTTGGTGATGCTGTCGACGTCCTCCTTGTCGCCCTTGACGACCTTCTTGCCCTCGTAGTACTTCGTCGGGCCCTGGCCGAGTCGGTTCTTGATGTAGCTGTCCTGGGTGACGTCGGTGAACTTCTCCGGGATGCCGACGTCCCGGAGCAGACGGATGCCGGCGGCCAGCGCGGCGTCCGCGGCCTGGACGTCGGTCATGCCGTGCGTGTCGACACCCATCGCACGGGCGATGTCGGCGAACCGCTTGTAGCAGACCGGCATGTTGAACGCCCAGACGCGCGGTAGCGCGATCGCGTTGTTGAGTCCGTGGTGCAGGTCGTAGAACGCGGACACGGCGTGGCTGATCGAGTGGATGATCCCGAGGCCGCCGGAGTTGAACGCCTGAGCGGCGATGTACTGCGCGTACATCATGCCTTCGCGGCCCGGCAGGTCCTGCGGGTTCCAGGTGGCTTCGCGCAGGTTGTTCGCGGTCAGTTCGATCGCTTGCAGAGCGGCGCCCAGGGACGGTGGGAAGTTCAGCCGTGAGGTGTAAGGCTCGGAAGCATGTGCCAGCACGTCGAATCCGCACTGCGCGGTGAAGTCGATCGGCGTGGAGTAGTACATCGTCGGGTCGTCGATCGCCAGCGAGGTGATCGCGGCGTCGTCGAACGCGACGTACTTGTGCGGTTTGTCGGGATCGGTCGTGGTGTCCGTGATGACGTAGGCCCACGAGGTCTCCGAGCCGGTGCCGGCCGTGGTGGACACGGCGATGTGCGGCGGGTTCTTGGGGTTCTCGCTCTTGTTGAACCCCTCGAACTCGTTGATGTTGCGGCCGTCGTGCGCGACCGAGATGCGGGCGCCCTTACAGGCGTCGTGCGACGAACCGCCGCCGATGGACACGAACGAGTCACACTTGTTGTCCTGATAGAGGGCAACCGCATCCATGACGTTGTAGTCCTTGGGGTTGGACTCGACCTTGTCGTACAGGACGACCTCGAGGCCGTGGTACTTCATCGACTCCACGATGTTGTGCACGACGTCGGAGCCACGCAGGCCTGTCGTCATCACGAGGGTCTTCTTGAAACCGAGCTTGAGCGCCTCGGGGCCGATCATCTCGGCACCGCCGGGCCCCAGCAGGGCACGCGGGAACGGATGGAACTCCTTGATCGGGAACGGTTTCAGCAGCTCATCAACTTGCATTGGTCCTCCTCGGAGACAGATGGGCGCAGGACGTGTTCGGACTTGTGCCGACGTCTTTCGACCGTATGAACGTGAGGTGAGTCACGGCACCGGCCTTTCGGTTGCGGATCGCTGTCTTTCCGGAGAGGCAGGTCACCTGCCGGATCGGGCAGCCCTACCCGACCGGGTAGGTGTACGCCGCCCGGGAGGTGGGTGACGCTGCCGGCGCGCGCTCCCTAGCGTGTGGGGGAGCGCCGTCCTTCGGCGCCCCGCGATCCGGCCGACGGCCGGGTGCGGCCCACCGCGAGGAAGGGAGTCACCGTGGCCACCGAGGAACTCGAGCACGACGGCGTGGATCAGGCCGATGCGCACGTCGATGAGATCGTCGCTGACGACCTGGTCGAGGACGTGTCGATCGACGGAATGTGCGGCGTCTACTGATGCTGGATCAGGCCTGGACGCTGAGCGACTCGGTGGCGTTGCGCCCCGAGCCGTTCGGCGCCCTCGCCTACGACTTCACCACCCGGCGGCTGTCGTTCCTGAAGGACCCGGGGCTCGTGGACGTCGTGCGGCAACTTCGGGAGCACGCTGATGTCACTGAAACCCTTGATGCCGTGGGCGTTCCGAGCTCTGACCAACCGCGTTTCCGTGCCGCCCTGCAGCGGCTCGCCGACCAACACATGATTGTCCCGAGGAGTCCGCAATGACCGCAGTTGCCGAGCGTCCTGCGCCCAACCGCCTGGTGGATCACTTCGAGTTCGGCCTCGATGCGCCGATCTGCCTCACCTGGGAGCTGACCTATGCGTGCAACCTTGCGTGTGTGCATTGCCTCAGCTCGTCCGGGCGGCGCGACCCGCGTGAGCTGACCACGCAGGAGTGCACGGAGCTCATCGACGAGTTCGAACGGATGCAGATCTTTTACGTCAACATCGGCGGTGGCGAGCCGACCGTCCGGCCGGACTTCTGGGATCTGCTCGACTACGCCGTCGCCCACCACGTCGGTGTGAAGTTCTCCACCAACGGCTTCCGGATCACGAGGGATCGCGCCGAACAGCTCGCCGCGACCGACTATGTCGACGTGCAGGTGTCGCTGGACGGTGCGACGGCCGAGGTCAACGACCCGATCCGCGGTGCCGGGACATATGACGCGGCGATCCGCGCCATGGACAACCTGCGCGATGCCGGGATGAAGGACTTCAAGTTGTCCGTCGTCTGCACTCGCGAAAACATCTCCCAATTGGACGACTTCAAGAAGATCGCGGACGACCATGGCGCACAGTTGCGGTTGACGCGACTGCGCCCGGCCGGGCGCGGCGCGGACGTGTGGGAGCAGTTGCACCCGCTGCCACACCAGCAGCGTGAGCTCTACGACTGGCTGGTGGCCAATGGCGAGCGGGTGTTGACCGGCGACTCGTTCTTCCACCTGTCCGCCTTCGGGAGTGCCCTGCCGGGCCTGAACCTGTGTGGTGCCGGGCGTGTGGTGTGTCTGGTGGATCCGGTGGGTGACGTCTATGCGTGCCCCTTCGCCATCCACGAGAACTTCCTGGCCGGCAGCGTCCGCGACGGGGGTTTCCAGCACGTATGGCGCCATGCCGAGCTGTTCAGGTCGTTGCGTGAGCCGCAGACCGGCGGCGCCTGCACGTCCTGCGCGGCATACGACTCCTGCCGCGGTGGCTGTATGGCGGCGAAGTTCTTCACCGGCATGCCGCTGGACGGGCCGGATCCGGAGTGCGTCAAGGGAAATGCGGAGTACGTGACAGCAGGCGACCGTCCCACACCGTCGCAGGACCACTCACACAAGGGCACCGTGCGCAACGCACCGGTCCCAGTGACGATCGGCCGCCGCCCACCCACCACACTGTGCAACGAATCTCCCGTCACCGCAGCGGACTTCGCATCGGCAGCCGGCGGTGTGTGAGGAAGGTGGCGCCGGTTGAGCGTGCCGAACCCCACTGATCTCGGCGGCGCGACCAGCAGCGACACCACGGGCGCGCAGCTGCTGCTTGTGCCGCTCGGAAGTGTCGAGCAGCACGGGCCGCACCTGCCGCTGTCGACGGACTCGGTGATCGCGCGGGCGGTCTGCCACCGTGTCGCGCACGCCTGTGATGGGCACGGGCTCCCGGCGCTGGTGGCGCCCTGCCTGGACTTCGGTTCCAGCGGTGAGCACGAGGGTTTCGCCGGGACGATCTCGATCGGTCAGGACGCCGTGGAACGGGTGGTGGTCGAGCTGGTGCGCTCCGCGCGCCGCTGGGCGGCGCGCATCGTGCTCGTGTCCGGGCACGGAGGCAACGTGGGTGCGCTGCGCCGGGCCGT